>SL_3KL_010_SEDDRAFT_10000123_pt1 | contig 50581 bp, 46 predicted proteins | sample SodLakKL_010_SED_2_FD_10381 | JGI IMG/M metagenome (IMG submission 10381)
ACTGCATTGCTCAATAGATTAAGCAAGATCTGACGAAGCCGTGAAGAATCTCCTTCCAGCACGGGGGGAATGTCTGGATGGATTTTATAATTCAAGTCAATTTGTTTTTCTCGGGCTTTATATTCTAAAGCTTTTACAGAACCTTTTACCAGGTCTTCAAGGTTAAATTCGTTTTTGTCCAGCTTAAGGTGACCGGCCTCCAACTTAGAAAAATCAAGCACATCATTAAGAATATCCAGCAAATGATCGGATGAAAATTTAATGGATTTGAGGTTTTCTTCAAGGTAGGGACTCAGTTCTGTTTCCTGCATCAAAAGATCGGTAAGCCCGATGATGGCATTGAGCGGAGTGCGGATTTCATGACTAACGCTGGAGATAAATGTGGATTTTGCCCTGGTTGCCTCTTCAGCTTTTTCTTTAGCCACCTTAAGTTCACTCTCCATCTTTTTTCGATGGGTAACATCGTAAATAATAGTGTGAACCAGCATTTTCCCCTTTATTTCAATGTGGCTGTTATAAACTTCCACATCCCTGATCTCTCCGTTCTTCAACCGGTGCCTTAACAAATGAAAGCTTCTGCCTTCCTGTTTTGCCAGTTGCTCTTCTCTGATCATTTCTTCCCGGGTAAGAATATTGATGTCCTTGTAATTTAATCCTTTAAGTTCTTCCGGTGCATATCCGTAATAATTGCAGGCAGCCTGGTTGACATCCTGGATTTTTCCGCTGTCGGGATTCAAAATCAACATCACCGCTGAATTTTTTGAAAAAAGACTTTTGTAACGGTACTCACTCTCACGAAGCATTTCCTCCGCGTATTTCCTTTCGGTAATATCGGTATGGGTTCCCAGTACCCTGACCGGCCTGGAATCGGCATCAAAAATAACGGTCAGGCGCAAATGGATCCATTTGTACTTCCCGTCTTTACACCTCAGGCGATGATCGGTATCATAATTGGGAACTTCTCCTTTGCGAAGTTTTTCCAATAGGTTCCGGATCACTTCCTGGTCTTCGGGATGGATCAGTTCAAGCCAGGCATCGAGCCGGTTGGGCACCTCTGAATCTTTGAATCCCAGCATTTCCTTCCATTGGGGGGAGAGGTAGATCTCATCCCTTTCAAGGTTGTGGTCGGAAATCCCATCATTGGTTGCCAAAACAATCAAGGAATACCTTTCTTCGGCTTCAATGAGTTGCTGTTCAAACTTCTTTTTTTCGGTGATATCCAGGGCAGTGGCAAGATATGCAGATTTGCCTTGATAATCAATTAACTGGGCAGCAAAATCTACCCATACTTCCCGGTTGGATTTTGTTTTTAACTGAAACTCCAGGCGCATCCCTTTACCATTTCGCTTCAAAAACCAGTTTTCCGTGTTGAGTTCCTTCAGGCTGTGGGGGTGAATGAGTTCCCATATTTCCATCGAAAGCAACTCTTCGCGGCTGAAACCGGTAAGTTTTACAAGGGCCTGGTTGGCATATTTTAAATTGTAATCCTGGAAAATGATCATCCCCGTGGGGGAGGCATCCATCATTTCTTCAAAACGAAGCTCGCTGCCCTGCTTTTTCCCTCCATAAAGGCTTTGCCTGATAATGAAAAAACCCAGCAACACAAGTAATACCACCAATACCAGCACCATGATTACAAATAAATCAAATACGGCGACCAATGGAATACCTTTTATTTGAAGCATCAGTGCTTCCGGAGAAAATGCAGTAGCATTTTTTATTGGTGAAAAGAGTCCTGCTTTAAAAGCAATACGCTCACCAGGCAAGGTACCGGAAAAAGGAAAATAAGCTTCCTTATTCTTCTCAGTAAAAATTCCGGAATCTGAAAAGAGGGATTGCTTTTTATTCAGGGACTGATCCTTATATTCAGCAGAGAGAAACCCAGGGCGGGTTTCGGAAAAGGAACAGTATAAAATTAAGCAACTTATTACAAAGAGTAAAAGTTTTTTCACGCAATGGGTTTAGTTTAACATTATGACCTGTCGGACAAACAAGTATTTACAGCCACAAATATACAAAATAATAATCGTTTTCCAAGCAATTTGGTTAGACATACTAAAGAAAAAGTTAGACTAAAAAACTTTTTCCGTCAACAGGCTAAATTTCAGGCTAAAACAACAGCTTCTGAAAACAAATTTCTGTTCAGGAAACACAAATTTATATTTAGACTAATTTTAAATAAGGGAAATGCAGGGATATTTTTGAACAAAATCAAACCCAAAGTTTATTCAGGATTTTATAACTACTTTAATAATAGGTAATAAACAATGTCTATGTGAAATATAATTTGAAGTGAAAGACAATATTTATTTATAATATAGATAAATAAACAGCAAAAAATTAAATAAACTGCAAACGGACTTCTTTCAGGAACTTTTCCTCCAAAATTCGGGCGATCTTTTTCATGACAGTTCGCCTAATTTCCAATTCTACGGGCAGGTTAGGGTCCTGGTGGGCAACATTAATGGCTGTTCCAACCCAGATACTGATTTCATCGCTGTCGAGTATCATTTTAACAATACGATCGGCAGGGCCTTTTCCAAGATCGGTTCGGTCACTATGCTTTTCCAGAATTCCTGACACTTTACTCAGGGTTAAAATGCCTTCAGTTACCAGATCAATTCCCTCCATATGAGAAACAGGGGGTAGATCCGGGTCGTCAAATTCCAGGAAATCTTCAATGGGAATATCCAGCTCCCTTGATACAATATCGGCTGTAGTACCTCCACAAAGAATTTTCTTCCCTGAGAAATCCTTTACCACCTGGGCCAGTTCTTTATCCTTTTGCTTTTCAAAAGGCGGACCCGAACAAAGCAACAACCGGCGGGGTTCTCTGAAATAAAAGACCACAGTGCTGATGTCATCTTTGGCCTGGTAGCCATCATTGGAATGGGCTTTATTAACGATGGTAGCGGCCAGCCGATCAGCAGAAATCCCCGGATTGTCCTCCACACTCTTTTTTACAAGGGATCTAACATTTTCCAGGCCCCAACCAAGCAGAAACTTTCCTTTTCCCAGGCCGGACTGGGTTATCCCGTCGGAAAGCAATAAAATGCGGTCTTCTTTCCGGGCTTTAAAAGTACAGGCTTTTATTTCCTTTCCTTCATTGTCTCCGTTTTCAAGCGTGATAACCTGCCATTCGGGTTCAAAGAAATCTTCACCCCGAAGTACAATACTATCCGGATTGTCATAATTAATAATGGTAGTTTGCCCCGATTGCTCAATATCGATTATGGTAAAAGTGGAATAACTGATTTTTCTTTCACTGCAGACGGGCAGTGTATTCATAATTATTTCTGCAATTTTGTGGGCGTCTTTGTGCTCTTTGGTAAAGTTCAGGGCCATGGTCGCTGTTAAAGAGGCCAGCAGGTTTGCCTTTACTCCATGACCCATCCCGTCAGAAAGTACCCCAACAGTTCGGCCCTCTTCTTTTACCTTTTGGGAAACAAAGACATCCCCACAAATTCTTTCTCCGCTATGGCTTTTTTGCTGGGAACCGACTTCTATGTAAAACAGCTCATTCATGGGAAATATCAGGGCTTTTTGATCTTGCTGTAAGTTTCTATAATGGAGTTGAGCATTTTTTCGGTATTGCTGGCGCCCTCTCCAAGCAAAAAGGCAATATTCTGAACCATTTTCAGGTTTTCATCAATTACTTCGCTTACCCGGTTGATGATCTCTTCCTGCCGCACTTCTGCAACATACATATCCCGGAATACCGCCCCGACAATTTTCCCGGGCTTAAGCGAATAAACACTGACATTCAGCAGGCCTTCTCCATATTGCACATCCTTACCTGTTATGTTTTCATCATTTTCCAGCACATAAGTAAACAGGTTGTAAATGTTATAAGGCAGCAGGGTTTTCAAATCGGCCCCTTTCAGCCCGGGAATCACCTCATTGACCATCTCTGCATCTTCTCCCAGTACTTTCACAAAACTGCCATTGGATTCTATTACTTTTAATTTTTCATTAACGATTACCGCTGCCGAAGGAAGATTTTGAAGCAGGGCAGAAGTGGTTTCCAGGGCCAGTTTTATTTTCTGGTTTTCATTGGCAAGAGTCCCTTCCGTTTCCTTAAGGGCATCCACTTGCTTTTTAAGTTTTTCATTCTTGTTTTTAAGGGTTTTAATATAATCCTGTTTGCTTTTCAGGGAGTAATTAAGGCACATCTCCGGTTTGGTCAATCCCTGGCTGATGGAAGCAGCAAATTCACGACAACTTCTATATCCACAGGCGTTACAGGAAGCTTTTTCATCCGGGCTTTTGCCAAGGCTTTTCAGGATTTCTTCAACACGGTCGTCTCCAGGGTATGGCAGGCGCTGATCATCCTTCTTAAAAGTCCTTGAAAAATCAAGGGAAAGAAATGCTTTCATATTGGCGTCCCATTTCTCTTTCTCAAAATCTTTCAGCCTTTTATTGGCATAATCCACAACCAGGGTTCTGCGGAGGAATTTTTTAGATTTATCGGTATTACCCGGCCCCATCAGGCAGCCTTCATTATAAAAAATATTGAAATGCTTTCGGATAAATTCAGTGCTTTCATTAAACTCTTCCACTGCTTCCAGCATATTGTTTTTGCCCTCGGTAGTGATCACCATCCCTTTGAGCAAATCCTGATCAATGCCGGCAGCATACAAAATACCGCTGCTTAGTGGATAAAGTGAACCAAGGTTGCCGATTGGAGGGTCAAAATCCGAATATTCCACTTTGCTTTCCTTGATGTTGTAATGCCTGAACATTTGGCGCAACTCCTGGAAGGTAAGCACTGCATCCACTTTCCCGTCATCATCAAATAATTTGGCTTCATGTTTTGTGGATAAACACGGTCCTATAAAAACCACTTTAAGCCCTTTGCCGTATGCTTTTCTGACTACCTTGGCGGTGGCAGTCATGGGGGTAACAATGGGGGCAAGATTATCGGTCAATTCAGGGTAAAACTTTTCAACGTAACTTACCAAAGTGGGGCAATTGGCTAACAAATAATACTTTCCCTTAAAGTTCCCGATCAGGTCATGGTATTTTCTGGCAACCAGGTCCACCCCAAAAGATACTTCACTGACAAAGTCAAAGCCAATGGTCCGGATCATCTCTACAAACTTCCGGTAATCGGTAATGTCAGGAAATTCCCCGCTAATGGCGGGATCCACTATGGCGGCAACCTGCTCTCCGGATTCAAGCAGTTTGATGGTTTCTTTTACCGAACTGACATAGGAAACTGCATCCGCACTACAAACCGATAGGCAGCTGCCACAACCAATGCATCGTTGGTGGTTTACCTCCGGCATTCCGTCACTGTCGCGGGCAACGATTGCATGTACCGGGCATGCCCTTATACAGGCATAGGTCTGGGTACAACGGGAATGATCTATTTCTATGACTTCCATTTTGCCTGGATGGGTTAATTATTAATCTGGTATTTAGCAATTAGAAAGCAAGCATTAAAACCAAAACTTCATTGGGAACTCAATACAACCAATAACTGGTCCAGAATGTCCTGAACGGAATTTGTATCAACCTTTCGGTAAATCTTTTCTCCAATTTTAAGAATGGGGCCATGCTCGCACTCACCAAAACAATGGGAGCCCCTGAATAAAACTTTATGTTCCAGGCCTTTCTCTTTTAAATACTCCTGAATAATCTGAAGGGTTTTTTTATTGCCTCTAGAAAAACAACTACTGCCCATGCAAATAATAATTTCAGTGGTTAGGCTACTCATGACCAAAGGTTTTTTCCTGTGAGTTATTTCGTTATGGAAACAAAAATACTGAATCCTTTCCGAAAAAAATAGTTAACAACTTAACATCTTGCAGACAGAATCGTTTTTAAGAATTAATCTAAATAACATTAAGAGTTTTAGCCTCTGTTTTAATGGGAATTACTTAGCTAATTCGTAAATTTTTGATTATTTTTGTGGAAAACAAAACTACAATTATACAGGCCGTTAACAACGTTTTTTCTCTGAAATTTTCCTTAAAAAACATTATTGGCCTTATCATTGTGAAAAAAATATCAACTTCCATCCATGAAACCTGAATTAGAAGAAATCTTCCAAAAATTCCCCAACCGCCAGCGGGAAGATTTGATTCCCTTATTACAGCAAATCCAGGATGATTTTGGGTTTTTATCCAAAGAAATCATTACCGGGGTGGGAGAATACCTGGATATAAGCATTAACAAGATTTATGGGGTAGCAACCTTTTATGATAACTTCCGTTTTGGCCCGGTTGGCCGTTATCATATCAGGGTATGCCACGGAACCGCCTGCCATGTTGCGGGTACATCCACCATCCTGCAGGAGCTGGAAAGGCAATTGCGCATCAAACCAGGTGAAACCGACAAAGAAGGATTGTTCAGCCTGGAAGTGGTTTCCTGTATCGGCGCCTGTGGATTGGCGCCCCTGCTAGAAATCAATGAAGAATATTTTACTCATCTGAACCTGGAAAAAATAAAGGACATCCTTGCAGATTTCCGGGAAAAAGAGCAAAATACTTATGAAAGCTAAAACCAGCGAAGACATAAAAAAACTACTTAAAGAGCAGGTGCTGTCCGATCCTGTTAATGAGCCTTCGCACGAACTTAAAAAGGAACTTTCATATATCGGCAGGGAAAGGGTTCATGAGCCTGTTATTTATGTTGGAATGGCCACATGTGGAAGGGCTGCGGGTGCATCTAAAACCTATGAGGCCATTAAAAACTACCTGAACGAACACCAGCTTAAAGTTCAGCTTACCGAAGGGGGATGCGTCGGGCTTTGTTCGGCAGAACCCATAGTGGATATCCAGCTTCCCGGGAAGACCCGCTTATCCTTTTCAAACATAACAGAAGACCAGGTTGAACATCTGCTCGATGAGGTAATGAATAACCACCTCCCGGAATTAAATATCATCGGACAATACCAAAGTGATATTCAGCAACCCTGGGAAGGTGTCAAATTTATTGAGGAGCACCCCTTTTTTTCCGGCCAGCAAAAGACTTTACTGAAAAATTGTGGCATTATTGACCCGGTAGCTGTTGATCAGTACATTGCCAGGGGCGGATACCAGGCATTTTCAAGTGCCATTGCCCGTTTAACCCCAGCACAGGTTTGTGGGGAAATTGAAAAAAGTGGCCTGGCCGGTCGCGGAGGGGGTGGTTTTTCTACCGGGAAAAAGTGGGCTGCCACCCTGAACGCCGTCAGCGAGCAAAAATATTTCGTATGCAATGCTGTTGAAAGCGATCCCGGCAGCTACATGAACCGGGCCATCATCGAAAGCAATCCCCATGGGCTGGTGGAAGCTGCCCTTTTGGCTGCTTACGCTGTAGGTGCATCCAAAGCTTATATCTTTATCAGGAAAGAATTTAAGCTGGCCATCGAGCGCTTAAAAAAAGCCATCGTAAACGCCAAAGAATACGGCCTGATCGGGCACAACATTTTTGACTCCGGGGTAAATATCGATATCATTGTCAAAGAAGGTGCGAGGGCTTTTGTCTGCGGCGAAGAAACCGCCCTGATCAACAGCATAGAAGGCAAAAGGGCCATGCCCACCTCCAAGCCCCCATACCCGGCGGTGAAAGGATTGTGGAACAAACCCACCATTGTAAACAATGTGGAAACTCTTTACAATGTTCCCCTGATCATAAAAAACGGGGCAGAGTGGTTCCGGAAAACCGGAAATGAGAGCAGTAAGGGAACCAAGCTTTTTACCCTTTCGGGGAAGGTAAAGAATTACGGAACCATTGAGGTTCCAATGGGGATCACATTCAGGGAGATCATTGATAAGATCGGAGGGGGAATGAGCAATGGGAAAAACTTTAAAGCCATTGTCCTGGGCATCAACAGCGGAAGCTATATTGTGGAGGAAACCCTGGATGTGCAAGTTGATTTTGAGGCCCTGCGAAAAATCGGTTCTGCCCTTGGTAGCGGTGCATGTGTGGTTGTAGATGACAGCACCTGCATGGTTGACCTTGCAAAATTTTTTACCGCCTTTTTCCAGAAAGAAAGTTGCGGAAAATGCATTCCATGCCGTGAGGGTACTGCAAGAATGCTGGAAGTTATGCAGGGAGCAACCCGTCGCCCTGTTGGAAAAAAATCTCACCAGCCTCTGGAAAGATTTAAGGGAGTTATGCAACTCAAAGGGCTTTCTTCAGTAATTAAGGACACCTCATTATGCTCCCTTGGTAAGTCTTCACCCAATGCGATCCTGAATACCCTGAAAAATTTTAAAAAAGAATTTGATGCCCATATTTTTGAAAGAAAATGCCCGGCCAATGTTTGCAGGGATTTGCGCATTTTCGTGATAGATGTGGAGCAATGCACCGGTTGTGCAGCCTGCTTTAAAAAATGCCCGGTAGATGCCATTATCGGCTCTCCGCGCTACCCTCATTTTATTGTGGAAGAAAAATGTATTGGTTGCGGAACCTGTTACGAGGTTTGTAAGTTCAATGCGGTGATTATTAAATAAGATCATCAATAGTATTTATATGGATTTTAAAATTGAAGTAAATAATAACCCGGTCAGTGTTCATGAAGGAGAAACCTTACTGGTGGCCCTTAGGCGCAATGGCTTTAAGGTGCCTACGCTGTGTCATATGAACCGGTTTTCTCCTACCGGGGCCTGCAGGCTTTGTGTGGTGGAAGTGGAAGGAAAGCGGGATCTGATCACTTCCTGTTCCTACCCTGTGGAAAAAAACATGAAAGTGAAAACCAATTCCCCAAGGGTTATCAAAGCAAGGAAAGCCCTGGTGGAATTATTGCTTTCCAACCACCCCGACGACTGCCTTTACTGCCAGCGAAATGGAAATTGCGAATTGCAATGGCTTGCCGAAGAAATGAATGTAAAGGAGAGAAAATTTTTTGGTGAAAAAAATGCAGACTACCCCGACCACTCTAGCACCAGCGTTTTTCGCGATCCCGGCAAATGTGTATTGTGCAGCCGCTGTGTGAGAATGTGTGAAGAAGTGCAGAAAGTTACTGCCATTGATTTTATTTCCAGGGCAAACCAAACCAAAGTAAACAGTGCTTTTCACAAAGGGTTGAACGTTTCCAGCTGCATCAACTGCGGACAATGTATCATGGTTTGTCCCACCGGGGCTTTGCTTGATATTTCTCACCTTGAGAAAATTCAGGCTGAACTGGAAAGCGACAACAAGGAAGTCTTGTTTTTTCTTTCTCCCTCCACAGTTGCCTCCGTTGCAGAGCAGGTCGGGCTCAAAAGCCAACAGGATGTTACCGGAATGATCAATACCGCCCTGAAAAAATGCGGGGTCAACAAGGTATTTAACCTTGGTTTTGCCTGCGACATCAATATCCTTGAGGAAACGGCCCTGCTAAATGAGCACATGGCAACAAATCCCTCCATGCCCATGATTTCTTCATGCTGTCCGGCATGGGTGCAATATCTTGAAGAATTTCGCACCGAATGGCTCCCCTTTTTAGCTCGTTCCAAATCTCCGCAACAGATTTTTGGTAACTTGCTTAAAACTCATTATACCAATTCACAAAAGTTAATTCCCGACCAGGTTTTCAGCGTGGCGGTAATGCCTTGTGTTGGCAAAAAATTTGAAGCTTCCAGGGAAGAAATGACCCACCAGGGCATTTCGGAAGTGGATGCCGTTTTAACCGTAAGGGAACTTTTCAGGTTGCTGAGAACCTTCGGAATCGATTTGAGAAGTCTGAAGGCGGGGCAATTGGATACCCCTTTTGAAAAATCATCCGCTTCTGCATGGAAGATGGGATATTCCGGAGGAAAAGCAGAGGCCATTGCCCTGGAGTTGTATAAAATGAAAAACAATGGCAACCAGGATGGATTTAAGTTTTCGGTTTCAAAAAACCTTGCCGGTAAAAAGGAAACCAAGCTTAAGGCCGGAAATGAAGAATTTGGGTTTGCCTGGACCAGTGGCATTGAAGAAGCCGATACTTACCTTCAACAACTCCTGGAAGAAAACCGAACCGATATCCAATACCTTGAAGTGATGGGCTGCCCTGGAGGTTGTGCCGGGGGCGGTGGACAACCCATCAGCCGTAATCCTGAAAAGCCTAAAAACCGTAAAAAGTTTTGCCAGGAAATGGTAAAAATTTCTCCCATTAAGTCAGCCGGTGAAAATCCATTTGTATTGGATCTGTACAAAAATAAAGATGCTTCTCCAGGATCAGAAAAAATAAAAGACTGGTTCCATACGCATTTCCGTAAAAGAGAAGTGATGAAGTAGCAGGTTTTTTCTCAAAAAACAAAGCATGCAAAAAAAAGATCAAAATCAGTTCATATACACCGTAAAGGATCGATGCAAGGTTTGCTATACCTGCGTTAGGGAATGCCCTGCCAAAGCCATTAAGATCATTAACGGGCAGGCAGAGATCATTGGCAACCGGTGTATTGCCTGCGGCAATTGCGTGCGCGTATGCAGCCGGGACGCCAAAATGTTTTCCTTTTCTATTGATCAGGTGAAAAAACATTTGCAATCGGGAGAAAAAGTGGCGGCCATTGTGGCCCCAAGTATTGCCGGAGAATTTACCGACATTTCCGATTATCACAACTTTGTTGGCATGATCAAAGCCCTGGGTTTTGATTATGTAAACGAGGTGGCTTTTGGCGCCGAACTGGTGGCCCATAAATACAAAGAGCTTTTACAGGCCGGATCCGACCGCCCTTTCATTTCCACAAGTTGTCCTTCCATTGTTAGCTATGTAGAGAAACACCATCCCAATATTGTGGACTCTCTTATCCCGGTGGTTTCTCCCATGGTAGCTATTGCAAAAGTCCTGAAAAAGATGCATGGCGAGGATCTTCGCATTGTTTTTATCGGTCCCTGCATTGCCAAAAAGGGAGAAGCGGCCAACGAACAATTCAAGGGTTTTATTGACGTGGTGATCTCTTTTATTGAACTTCGTCGTATGTTTTCTGAAAAAGGGATCAATGAATTCAATGTAAGTCCTTCGGAGTTCGATCCCCCCATTGCCGGAAAAGGATCCGTCTTTCCCATCAGTGGCGGTATGCTTCAAACCGTTGACCTGGAAGAAGACTTCATTAAAGGGGAGATCGTGGTGGCAGAAGGCCGCCATGATATCATTGAAGTATTGCGGGAATTTGAGGAAGGCCACCTGGAGGCGAAAATGTTTGACCTGCTTTGTTGCAACGGATGCATCAACGGACCTGGGATGAGCCACAAACACCAGTTTTTCCACAAAAGAAAAAATATCTCGAATTTTGCCAAACGCAAGTTCGACCGTCTGGATCTGAAGCAATGGCAAAAAAATCTTGATACTTTCCTGGAGCTTTCTCTTTCACGCCAGTTCCAGGTTGATGATCAGCGTTTTCCCGATCCACCCGATAGCGAAGAAATCAGAAAGGTGCTGGCAGACCTTGGAAAAAAGGTCCCTGAAGATGAGTTGAACTGTGGTGCCTGTGGTTATGATACCTGTTATGAGCATGCAGCTGCCATCCTGCAGGGTATTGCCGAAACCGAAATGTGCCTGCCATATACCATTGACAAGTTGCATAAATACATTGACGAACTGGATATTTCAAACCAAAAACTGGCTTCAACCCAGGCAGCCCTTAAGCAAAGCGAGAAACTGGCTTCCATGGGGCAGCTGGCCGCCGGCATCGCCCACGAGGTAAACAACCCTCTGGGTGTGGTTATCATGTACAGTCACATCCTTCTGGATGAAATAGATAACAGTTCTCCTATTTACAAGGATCTTAAACTGATTGTGGAGCAGGCCAACCGATGTAAAAAAATCGTGGGCGGATTGCTGAACTTTGCCAGGAAAAGTAAGGTAATCATTAGTGAAGTGCCCATCAAGCGACTGATTAAAGACGGGCTTAAAGCTTTTGTCATGCCGGCAAATGTAAAGCTGGATACCAGGATAAAAACACCCAATCCTGTAATTGAATGCGACAAGGATCAAATGGTGCAGGTTTTTTCCAACCTGTTTAAGAATGCCATAGATGCCATGCCCGGGGGCGGTGAACTGACCATTATCGCAGAAGACCATGCTGCAGGCAATGAAATAAAATTTGAAATTGAGGATACCGGCACAGGCATTTCCAAAGAAAATCTGGACAGGATGTTTGAGCCGTTTTTTACCACCAAGGAGAACGGGAAAGGCACCGGTCTCGGCCTCCCGATCATCTATGGTATAGTAAAAATGCACCGGGGAAGTATTAAAGTAGAATCCAATAATGATCCCAATGCCGGCCCAACCGGAACAAAATTTATTCTGACCCTCCCAAGAAAATCGGATAGCAAACCCGAATCCATTGAAAAAAATAATCAGGAAGATAAAATATAAACGCCATGCTTAAAAAAGAGAAAAAGACCATACTGATTGTTGATGACGACATAGATTATTTGTTCCAGATGAAGGCAGCTGTTCAGGATATGGGTTTTGAGGTTATTACGGCAGAAACCCAGAAAGAAGCTGAAGCCATTATCGAAAAAACCCGTCCTGATCTGGCCATTCTCGACCTGATGATGGAAAATCAGGATACCGGATTTATCCTTTGCCACAAAATAAAGGATAAATACCCCAAGGTACCCATCATCATTGCTTCGGCCGTTACCGCTGAAACCGGGATGCTTTTTGACGTCACAACCCAGGAAGAACAGGACTGGATTAAAGCCGACCTTTTTCTGGATAAAGGAATCCGTATGGATCAATTGCACAAAGAAATCAATAAACTTTTAAAAATTTAACCATGGAAAAACTCAACCTGTTGGTAGTGGATGATGAACCGGGGATCAGGGGAGGGGTTACGCGAATCCTGGAGAATTTTTCGGTGAGTTATCCCTTTATGGATGAAGATTTTGAATTTAGCATTGATGAAGCTGCAACAGGAGAAGAGGCTTTGGAACTTATTGAAAAGAAACCCTACGATATCGTATTGCTTGACAACAAACTACCCGGAATTCAAGGCATTGATGTGCTGGAATACATCAATAAAAAACAACTGGATATTGTTGTGGTCATGATCACCTCTTATGCATCTCTTGAACTGGCCGTTAAAGCTACCAAACAGGGAGCCTATGATTTTGTGCCCAAACCGTTTACCCCAAAAGAATTGCGAACATCGGTCGAAACCATTACCAAGCAGTTGTTTCTTCAGCGCATGACCCAAAAACTCAATGTTGAAGGCCGGCAGGTGCGGTTTCAATTCCTTTCAGTACTCTCACATGAATTAAAATCTCCCATTAATGCAGTGGAAGGTTACCTGAAAATGATGCAGGAGAAAAAAGCCGGGGATAACCTTGACGATTACATGGAAATGATTGACAGGGCTTTGTTCAGGATCCAGGGCATGCGAAACCTTATCCTTGACATGCTGGATTTCACCCGCATTGAATCCGGAAAAAAATCCCGCAATATCGAGCCTTTGCTTCTTTGCGAAGTTGCCAGGCAAAGCATTGATTCTTTCCAACCCCTATCCATACAAAAAGACGTGGATGTGTACCTGAATTGTTCGGAAAAAATAAAAATGGAAGCCGACAAGCAGGAAATGGAGATCATTTTTAACAACCTCATATCCAACTCAATAAAGTATAACAAACAGGGAGGAAGGGTAGATGTTAACCTTTCCAAAGAGGATGATGAGATTATCATCAGCGTGGAGGACACCGGAATCGGGATGGAAGTTGAAGATAAAGAAAAACTTTTTGAGGATTTTGTGAGGATTAAAAGTGAAGAAACCAAAAATATCAGTGGCAGCGGCCTGGGACTTTCCATCGTAAAAAAACTAACCGATTTTTATAAAGGTGAAATTTCTGTTGAAAGCACGCCCGGCAGGGGCAGCTGCTTTACCATCAAATTTAAAGAAGAGTAATTTTAAAAAACCAGTACCAAAAAAAAATGGCAAAAAATAAAATCCCGGATCTCCCCGGAAAAACCGTTGAAAGGCTGAGTCAATACCGAAGAGTTTTATATAATAGTATTGAGGAGGGCAAAACAAACATTTACTCCCACGAACTGGCCAAAATGATGAATCTTACCCCCGTGCAGGTGAGAAGAGACCTGATGCTGATCGGGTATTCCGGAAGCCAGAGCAAAGGCTATGTCATCAAAGACCTTATCGCCCTGATTGGACAAATCATTGACAGCGAGGAAGGCGAGAAAATTGCCGTTGTCGGTATGGGAAATCTCGGACGCGCCATTACCAGCTACTTTACCGGTAAAAGGGAAAAACTTTCCATTGCCGCCGTTTTTGACAATGACCCTCAAAAAACCGACCGCATCATTTCCGGTGTTCCATGTCACCACGTGAACCAGTTAAAAGAAGTCATTCAAAAGGAAAACATCCAAATAGCGGTACTTACCGTAGCCCCGGAAGCAACACATAATGTGGCAAAAATGCTGCTGGATGCTGAAATTAAAGGAATTTTAAACTATACTTCGGTGCCGCTCACCGTTCCCGAAAATGTACATCTGGAAGAATATGACATTGTTACTTCACTGGAAAAACTGGCTTTCCTGGTAAAAAAATAGAAATCCCTTGTAATTTTGCTTTTAAGTCTATTATCGCAGCAAATTACCAAAAAAATTCATTCATGAAAGTTTTTAACAGCACAAGCAAGGCAACCGGAAAAATAAAAAATGCCGTTGTCACTACCGGCTCCTTTGACGGGGTGCACATTGGCCATAAAGTCATTATCAACCGGCTTAACCAGCTGGCCAGAGATCAGGACGGAGAATCGGTTCTGATAACCTTTCATCCCCACCCAAGGAAAGTCCTTTATCCTGAGCAAAAAGATCTGAAGTTGATCAACTCCCAGGAAGAAAAAATTGAATTGCTTTCAAAGGCAGGGCTGGATAACCTGATTGTCATACCGTTTTCAGTGGAATTCAGTAAAACCTCCTCCCATGACTTTGTCACGGAAATCCTAATTGGTGAACTGGGTGCCAGGATTGTGGTCATTGGTCACAATCATCATTTTGGGCACAACCGCAAGGGTGATTATTCTTACCTGCATGCCCTAAGTAAAGAATATGGTTTTGGGGTGGAAGAAATCCCGCTAAAAGATATCGAAAACGAAACGGTTAGCTCCACAAAAATCCGGAAGGCTCTTCTTGAAGGGAACATCCAACGGGCCAACGCCTATCTCGACCACCAATACATTATTTCATCAGGGCTCATTAACGGGCAAGGCTTACCGGGAATGAACGAATTAAAAACCATAAGGTCTTTAATTACAGAAGAAGAAAAACTCATTCCTCCTCCCGGTATCTATGCCACCAATTTATTGCAGGGTGGAAAGTGGCTCAAATCCATGAGTTTTGTGCTGGAAAATGAGCATGGTAAACGGTTTGTTGAATCTGCCCTGGTTTATGATCCCTTCGATGAAAAAATTAACCATGGCACTTTATATTTCTATAAAAAGATCACAGACGGCAACCCTTTAAATAACGGGGAGGTCTCCAGAACAAAGGTGAATGAAGCCCGGGAAATGATTGAAGAATTGATATACTGAAAAATGAGAAAGGCCTTTTCCTGATGTCCGACAAACAGAAAATTACCGTCACTTTTCTTGGAACCGGTACTTCCACCGGGGTTCCAGTAGTTGCATGCGATTGTAAAGTTTGCTCAAGCAAAGACAAGCGCGATCACCGGCTCAGAACCTCTGTGATGGTAGAAGTTAATGACCACAGAGTGATTATTGATTGCGGTCCTGATTTTCGCTATCAGATGATCCGGGAAAAGGTGGAGGATATATCGGCTATTCTTTTTACCCACGGACACCGCGATCATATCGCAGGGCTGGATGATGTGAGGGCATTCAATTATGTACTGAACAAAACTGTAGATATTTATGCCACTCAGGCCGTAATAGACTCCATTAACAAAGAATTTCCCTATATCCTGCACGAAAAAAGGTTTTTTGGCGCCCCGCAGCTGAGATTCAATATCATTAAAAACGAGCCATTTTCCATTAACGGCTTGCCCATTTTGCCTATTGAAGTGCTGCATCATAAAATGATTGTATTTGGCTTTCGGATTGGCGACTTTACATACATTACCGATGCCAGTCATATTCCTGAAAAAGAAAAGAAAAAAATATCCGGATCTGAAGTACTGGTGATCAATGCCCTGCGAAAGTCAAAACACATTTCCCACTTTTCATTGGAAGAGGCTTTGCAGGAAATCAGGGAAATTGAACCGAAGAAGGCCTATATTACCCACCTGAGCCATTTTATGGGCGTTCACAGTCAAATCCAGGAAACCCTGCCTGAGAACATCTTCCTTGCATATGACGGCCTGAAAATTGATATTTAAGTATTTCAGGCATTTAAATTATGAATTGCACTTTTTTGAGGATTTAAGGCTTTCACCTTGAAAACTTTCCGTAATTTTGTAATATAAACATTTGTTAAGAATGATATATTATCCTCAGCAATATCGCATTAAAGACAGGCGAATGCAGCCTTTTATCGATCCCGGTGAAATATGGGATTACATTAACAATACCAGGGCCGACAAGGACCGGGTCAGGGAAGTGATCAGGGCCTCGCTTGATAAAAAACGACTTTCGCTGGAAGAAACAGCCGTTTTGCTTAATGCCACCGATCCAGATTTAATTGAAGAAATTAAGGAGGGTGCCCGCACCCTGAAAGAAAAAGTTTACGGGGAAAGGATCGTGCTGTTTGCACCCCTTTATGTTGGCGACCTGTGCACCAATAATTGCCAGTATTGCGGATTTCGTTCATCCAATAAAAAAACCAAAAGATTAACCCTTAGTTCTGAGGAACTGCTTACCGAAACCAAAGCACTCATTGATCAGGGACATAAGCGGTTGATCCTGGTTTATGGCGAGCATCCGAAATATTCACCGGAGTTCATTGCCGAAACCGTGAAAATTGTCTACAGTGCCAAACACAACAAAGGGGAGATACGCAGGGTGAATATCAATGCCGCTCCTTTTGACATCCCGGGCTTCCGTACCATAAAGGATGCAGGTATTGGTACTTACCAGATATTCCAGGAAACCTATCATGAACCCACTTATGCAAAAGTTCACCTGGGCGGTGTAAAAAGGAATTATGAGTGGCGGCTTACCTCTTTGGACCGCGCGCAGGAAGCCGGAATTGATGACGTAGGCATCGGGGCATTGTTTGGGCTTTACGACTGGCGGTTTGAAGTCATGAGCCTGGTAAGGCATGTCAATCATTTTGAGGCGGTTTATAACGTGGGACCCCACACCATTTCCTTTCCCAGGATACAAAATGCCATGTCGCTGGACATTGACAAAACCAACATTGTTAAGGATGAGGAATTTATAAGACTGGTGGCCATTCTCCGCCTGGCGGTACCTTATACCGGTATGATCCTTACTGCGCGTGAGCCGGCCCACACCAGGAGCCAGATCCTGCGCTTCGGGGTCTCCCAGATCGATGGAGGAACCAATCTGGAGCTTGGCGGTTATTCCAAAGAAAGAAAACCCGACCAGGACCTGAGTATAGAACAGTTCCAGATAAACGATACCCGTTCTTTGAACGAGATCATGGACGAACTGATCAAATCGGGTTACATTCCTTCTTTTTGCACCGCTTGCTACAGGCTGGGCCGCACCGGTGAACATTTTATGGAGTTTTCCGTACCGGGTTTTATTAAAAGGTATTGCTCTCCCAATGCTTTACTTACCCTTGCCGAATACCTGGAAGACTATGCACCCGAAGAAACCAAAAATGCAGGCTATAAGCTGATAGAAGATAAGGTTAAAGATCTGTCCAAAACTCAAAAAACCGATAAACTCAAGGAAAAGATCCAACAGGTTAAACAAGGCAAAAGAGATTTATATTTCTAAAACACAACAAATATGCAGCAAAAAACCATGATGCTTGGAATATTGGTTTTTGACCGGATCAAAGAAGCCGGAAAAACTCAAAAAGTTTTGACAAAACATGCCGGGGTGATTCGCACCCGTCTGGGTTTTCATGAGTTGTCCGAAGACGTTTGCAGCAGGGTGGGCACCATATTGCTAATATTGCAGGGAAACCCAGAAAAATGGGAACAACTGGAAAAAGACCTCGGAGAAATCGGTGGAATAGAAATACAGAAAATGAAATTTGATTATTTACTCGAAAAAAACTGAATTATGTCCGAAATCAGAATTCTTGGGGTATTGGTTGCCGAAAGGAGTAAAGCTGCCATTCAGGTTCAGGAAGTTTTAACCAAATATGGTTGTACCATCAAAACCAGGCTGGGCCTTAATGAACTGGATATGGACCACTGCAGGGACTGCGGCTTGATTTTGCTCGAGTTGATGGGAGACCCGGAAGAATGTATGCGCCTCGAAAATGAGCTTTGGGCCATTGACGGGACAAAGGTTCAAAAAATGGTATTCTAGAAAAATTAAACATAGAAAAATTATGGCCAAACTGGTTCACTTTTCAGAAGCTGCTTCCCTTGCACTACATGCAATGGTACTTATCGCAAAATCTGATAAACACGTAAACGTTAACACACTGGCAGAAAAAATGGGTGCCTCCCGCAATCACCTGGCCAAGGTGTTGCAACAACTGGTAAAGTATAACTTCCTGCGGTCGGTAAGAGGACCCAGTGGAGGTTTTGTGTTGAATAAAAAACCTTCAGAAATAACCATCCTGGAAATTTATGAGGCCATAGAAGGCAAAATTGACGTGCAGGAATGTCCGCTGGACAGGCAAATATGTCCTTTCAACAAATGCCTGATGGGTGGCCTGGTGAAAGATGTTACTTTGCAGTTTAAGGAATACTTTAAGGAACAAACCCTGGAAATGTTTCTGAGTAAGCCTGAATAGTATTTCAGGGTAAGTTAATCTTTACGGTTTTTATTTAACCTTTTTATACGAAGGGGTTACTTTTTTACAGGAAATTCAAGTTTTTCTGCCTGCCGTTTAAATTTCACCTGAGCGTTTAATTTTATATTTTTGTAACTCTGTTTTATTTTCAACAGCATATTCAACATGGCCCTAAAAGCAGGTGACTTGTTATCCGGGATTAATTCTCCGGAAGATCTGAAAAGGTTGAACCCGGAGGAGTTGGTAACCCTTTGTGGGGAATTACGGCAGTTCATTATCGATTCCGTCAGTCTTAATCCGGGCCACTTTGGTGCCAGCCTGGGTGTTGTTGAACTCACCGTGGCCATCCATAAGGTTTTCAATACCCCTTACGATAAACTCATATGGGATGTAGGCCACCAGGCTTATGCCCATAAAATACTTACCGGCCGCAGAGAGAAGTTCCATACCAACCGCTGCTTTAAAGGGATCAGTGGTTTTCCGAAAATGAGTGAAAGTGCTTACGATGCTTTTGGTACCGGCCACTCCTCAACCAGTATTTCTGCAGCACTGGGAATGGCGGTTGCCTCCGGCTTGAAAAATGAGTCCGATCGCCAGCATATTGCCGTAATTGGTGACGGCAGCATGACTGCAGGAATGGCTTTTGAAGCCCTTAACCATGCCGGGGTGGCTAACTCCAACATTCTGGTAATCCTCAACGACAACGGCATTGCCATTGACCAGAATGTAGGAGCCCTCAAGGAATATCTTACCGATATTACCACTTCCAAAACGTATAACCGGATTAAAGACGAAATTTGGAACATCCTTGGATCCCTCAGCAAATATGGCCCCGATACCAGGGCCATCATTCAAAAACTCGATAATGCCATAAAAACAACTTTGTTAAAGCAAAGTAATTTTTTTGAGTCGCTCAACTTCAGGTATTTCGGGCCCGTTGACGGTCATGACGTGCATTATTTAAGCCGTATTCTCTCTGACCTGAAAGACATTAAAGGCCCAAAGCTCCTTCATATCGTTACCGTCAAAGGCAAAGGGTTTTCTTTTGCAGAAAAAAACCAGACAAAATTTCATGCACCAGGGTATTTCAACAAAAAAACAGGAGAAATAAAAGTAGCCCCCTGCGAAAAAGATAAACCTCCAAAATACCAGGTGGTATTTGGAAAAACCCTTTTGGAACTTGCCGGTAAAAATCCGCGCATTGTGGGTATCACCCCAGCCATGCCTACGGGTTGTTCCCTGAATATTATGATGGCACAGATCCCGGAAAGGGCTTTTGACGTAGGTATTGCTGAGCAACATGCCGTAACCTTTTCTGCCGGACTGGCTGCCCAGGGGTTTATACCCTTTTGCAATATTTATTCTTCCTTTGCCCAGCGGGCTTTTGACCAGATTGTGCATGATGTGGCCCTTCAAAACCTGCCAGTAGTGTTGTGTCTTGACCGGGCAGGGCTGGTAGGGGAGGATGGTGCGACCCATCACGGCAGTTTTGATCTTTCTTTTTTAAGATGCATTCCCAATATAATCGTTGCCGCACCCATGAACGAGGAAGAGATGCGCAACATGATGTTTACGGCCTCACAACAAAATAAAGGCCCTTTTGTGATCAGGTACCCCCGCGGACATGGGGTTTTGAAAAACTGGAAAACCCCATTCCGGGCAATGGAGATCGGAGAAGGAAGGAAAGTGAAAGATGGAACGGATGCTGCCATTATCTCAGTAGGGCATATTGGCAATACAGCCCTGGAGGCCTGCAATACCATTGAAAAATTAAAAGGATACAGCATTGCCCTATTTGACCTGCGTTTTGTGAAACCTTTGGATGAGAAAATGTTGCATCATATTTTCTCCCGGTACTCAAAAATCATTACCCTTGAAGACAACGCTTTGGCCGGTGGTGTAGGTAGTGCCATCCTGGAGTTTATGGCAGATAATGAATACCAGGCAACAGTTAAAAGGCTGGGCATCCCTGATGAGTTTATTCAACAGGGAACACTTGATCAGCTCCACGGGCTTTGCCAGATAGATCAGGAAGCTATTGTATCAACCATTGAAGGCGTTTGTAAACAGAATTTTAAACTTCCACAAACCAAAAAAAATATTCCCATTGGATAGTGTTAATGAAATTTTAGCCGACCCTCAAAACATACTTATTGCCTTTACCCTGACTCTTTTTGCCGGCCTGGCAACCGGTATTGGCAGCGCCATTGCTTTTTTTGCCAAAAGAACCAATACCAAATTTCTTTCTGTTTCTCTTGGTTTTTCTGCCGGGGTGATGATCTATATTTCCTTTGTAGAGATTTTCGTAAAGGCCCATGAAATACTTGCCGCTGACCTGGGGCAAAGGCCCGGGTACCTGCTTACGGTTGTGGCTTTTTTTTCCGGAATGATCCTTATCGCCGTTATCGATAAACTGGTGCCGGCTTTTGAAAACCCCCATGAACTTAAAAAGGTAGAACAACTCGAACCCACCGAGGAAGATATTAAGCGCAGCAGGCTTTACCGGATGGGCATGATGTCTGCTTTTGCCATTGCCATTCACAACTTTCCAGAGGGATTGGCCACTTTTTTGGCTGCATTGCAGGATATCAAGCTAGGTTTGCCCATCGCCATAGCCATTGCCATACACAACATCCCTGAAGGCATTGCCATCTCGGTACCTATTTATCATGCCACAGGCAGCAAAAGAAAAGCTTTTAAATACTCTTTCCTTTCAGGACTTGCCGAACCTTTGGGAGCAGTGGTGGGCTTTCTGTTGCTGCTGCCGTTTATGTCAGACGTGGTGTTTGGGTTTTTATTTGCTTCCGTGGCAGGTATTATGGTATTCATTTCCATAGATAACCTGCTTCCGGCCGCAAGGGAATACGGCGAGCCGCATCTTTCCCTTTATGGACTGATGGGGGGAATGGCTGTGATGGCGTTAAGCCTGGTATTTTTTATGTAAAAGGAATTAAAGGCCGGTTAATTCATCCGTTCAAAGATCACCAAAAAGCTGTCAGCAAAACCTTTGCCCCGCATTTCATCCCGCAGGCTTTCCGCCCCCCCTTCACGCTCAGGAAAAGTTCCGATGATCAGCCTGTATAGCCTGCGTCCATTTACCCTGGAAACATTTATAAAAACCGGATTTTCATATTCCTCTTCATACGCTCTGGCAAGCCTTGAAAGATTGTCCGTGTTATGATAAGATGCCAGCTGCACCCCAAATCCCATGGGACTGGTTGCTTTAAACTCACTGTTGTAAAACCCCGAATCAACGACCTCCGGATCTTTTGAGTCGCTTACTGCAGGTCTTTGGCTCTCTTGCTGATATTCGCCTAACAACTGTTCTTCCCTTTCTTTTCTGGAAAAAGCCTCTGAAAGAGTAACGGTTTCTGCTTCAATGGGGGAGGTGGACTCTTGAAAAACCGGCAAATCCCTCCCGGTGGATCCCTGTTGAATGGTTTGCGGGTCCTGCTGATGAAGATCCAGGTGCATGGCAAACTGGTCGGACAATGCCGGGTCTATTTCCACGGCCTTGCGAAGATTTTTCCTTGAAGCCGATTTTCTTCCCGTCTGACGATATGCAATGGCTTTGTAATAATATACCGATGCATTATTCGGGAAAAAACCGGCTGCCCTTTTCAGGTCTTCAAGGGCTTCATCATAAATTCGTATTTCGCACAAAGCTTTGCCCCGGTAAAGGATACCTTGTTCAAATCCGGGTTCCAGCCGCAAAGCGATTTCAAAATCTTTCAATGCAACCTGGAATTCCCCCAACTCAAAATTGCAGCGCCCCCTTTGAAAAAAAGAGGCATAGTGGGGATCTAACCTGATGGCAAGACTCAGATCCTGAATGGCTTCTTCATAATCTTCATTCAGGTATCTGGCAAGCCCGCGAAAATAATATGCCTGGTCTGAATATCCCGGATCAATTTCTATGGAAATATTAAAATCTTTAACGGCTCCCTCATAATCCCTGAGTTCAGTTTTTGCAATTCCCCGGTATAAAAAAGCTTCGGCATACAAAGGGTAAATCTCTATGGCCTCATTAAAAAAATAAAGGGCCTGCTCAAAATCCTTATTAACACCCATTTTTACTCCTTCCGCAAAAATACTGTTGGCTTTGTTAATCTCTTCCATGCTGGTTTGTGCATGGACCATCCGGAAGCCTCCGCATAAAAATATTATCAAGAACAGGATCGTTTTTTTCATGGCAGTTTTGTCTGTTTGTATCAAACCTTGGATATCGCTGCAAAATTATTTAAATGGCAGGTTTTGTTATGAACCGGAAGCCAAAGTTTTTAACAGCATTTGTTAATAAATCCATGGAAGAAGAGTCATCTTCCGAAGTTACCCCCTTGCATATTGATTCAGCTTTCCGTTAAGCCAATGCGCGGTTTTATGGTAAAAACGTTTCTGCCGGAAGCCAAGCACCCAGGCTATTCCCTTTATGCTGTTGGTAAGAAAAAGTTCATCGGCCTGCAGGATGTCCGCAATGTCAATCTTTTTTTCCCTGGTTGGCAAACCCTCCCGGTGGGCTATATCCAGGATAACCGATCGCATCACCCCTTCCACACAGCCCTGATCCAGGGAAGGAGTTTGCAGCTCCCGGCCTTTGACCAGAAAAATATTGGAACTGGAGGCCTCTGCAAAGTTGCCGGCTTCATTGATAATCAAACAATCATCCAGTTTTCTTTCTTTGCAAAAAATTCCCGCCAAAACAAACAAAAGGCTGTTGGATGATTTCAGGGGAGAAAGCCTGTTTACCGGTTTAGCAGTGTCGGGATAGATATCTATCAATAAACCTTTTTTATTCAGGTAAAACCCTGTTTTTTCCAGGGAAACCGTTTCGATAAAAAAGGAAACTTCGTTGGTAGCCGGGGCATAATAACCCCCTTCTTTGCGGAACATGGCCAGCCTTGCACGGGCAGGTCCCCCATCAGGATGATTCTTTTGGTAAACCCGCAAAAGTTCCGTGGTGAACTGCTCAAGAGAAAAACCGGCAGGAAAGTTCATTTTTAATACCCCGGCGCTTTTTTTTAACCGTTGATAATGTTTCTCTGCCCACAATATCTTTCCGTTTTCAAGCCTTATGGTTTCAAATACCCCATCCCCATACCTGAAAACCCGGTTTTCCGGTGAAATTTGAAAAGTATCCCGATTTATCAACTCCCCGTTGTATGAGATATATAATGCCATAAACCACGGATCAGAAAATGTGATTCAGAAAATTGGTAAGAAAAGCCGGCTCCAGCACAATAGTAAACAGCACCCCGAAAATGGCCCCCCAGAAGTGTACATCGTGTCCAATGTTATCTGTCCCCCTTTTGCTCATATATGCAGAGTAGGCCAGGTAAAGTATCCCGAAAATAAAAGCCGGAATAGGGACGGGAAAGAATATGAACATTACTGACCCCTGTGGATATACTATGATACTGGCAAAAAGCACCGAAGAAACTGCTCCGCTGGCCCCGACAGAGTTATAATAGTAATTTTTCCGGTGTTTGAAGTAGGAGGGGATCACACTGCAAACCAGGCCCCCAACATAAAGCAATACAAAAAACAATTGACCGGAAGGCCCGAAGTGCATTTCAAAGATCTGCTCAACCATGCGCCCAAAAGAAAACAACACAAACATATTTACCAAAAGATGCATGTAATCCACGTGCAGCAGCCCGTAGGTAAGGAACCGGTAAAAACTTTTCTGGCTGTCAATCAACGAAGCATTGAACTTCATTCGCTCAAAAATATGGGGCTTGCTGAAAGCGGTAACAGACACCAATACGGTTAAAATAATGATAAATACAGTGATGCTCATAGTTTCTGCAGTTTTTGCAAAGATACTTTTTCCTGAGAAAATCCTGAGGGTACCCTTGTGTTATTATTATAAAAAATTAACTATATGAATGTTTATAACGGAAGTGGTTTTAAAAAAACACGGATTTTTCCCGTATTTCTTTTCAAAAGGTTCAGGATTTAATTTTCCTTTTGGTATTTTTATCCACCAAAAAAACAAATGATTCATACTATCAACACCATTCTCTGGGACTGGAACGGAACCCTTTTAAACGATACGGATATTTGCCTTTTAGGCATCAACAGGCTGCTTGTTAAAAGGAACCTTCCTGAGTTAAATAAAGAGAAATACCGCAACATTTTTACTTTCCCGGTAAAAGATTATTACCTGGCAGCAGGGTTTAATTTTGAAGAGGAGCCATTTGAAACCCCTGCCGAAGAATTTATCCTGGAGTACAAAAGTTTGTTAAATAAAGCCTCCCTTTTTGAAGATGTATTTGATACCCTTGAGCTGTTTCGCAGAAAGGGTCTTCGGCAATTTATCATCAGCGCTATGGAGCAGAATGCCCTGGAGGATTCGGTTAAGCAATGGGGAGTCAGTAAGTTTTTTGATCAGATTTGCGGTGTTGAGGACAACCTGGCCTTTTCAAAAGTGCACCGGGGCAAAGACCTCATTCAACGAAAAGCACTTGATCCGGAAAAAACGCTGATGGTTGGGGATACGCTTCATGATTTTGAGGTAGCCGAAGAACTGGGTATAAAAACATTCCTTGTAAGCAGGGGACATCAGCATCATGCCCGTCTGAAAAAAACAGGATGCCCGGTCTTTGAAGACTTCAGCCGGTTACTGAAGCACCTGAACGGGCATCCCTGATTACGTTTTATTCTGGCCAATGGTTAATGGTGGATATTTAGCCGGTCAAAAGTATCATCTTCCAGTATTTCAATGGCTTTCAGGTATGCTTCATCCAACTTAAGGGATACCTGAATTAAAGCGCTGAAATCAAACAGGTTTCTGGCAATCAGTCCTTTCAGCTGGTTTTTCATGAATTTTTCAGAAGCATCGGCTTCGTCAGTATCTCTCTTTACATCCTGGCTGGCTGCATAATTATAAAGTTTTTCCAGCAATTCGTCATCCACTTCAAATTCTGCAATAAAGGTTTCTACATCGGGATACTTTTGGCTGAAAGCTTCACGGTTGTCATTGGTATAGTTGATCCCAAAACTATTCATAATGCCCCTTCTGATAAGCCTGCCGTAATAATCCGAAACCCTGTTGGTGTCAATGGGGATAAAAAAGTCGGGCATGATACCGCCCCCACCATATACAACGCGCTCGTTGTTTTTGGTAAAATATTTCAGGGAGTCGGGAAAAGTAATGTTTTCGGGACTTACCAATTCACCGTTTTGCAACCTGGTGGTAAGATCGGCATAATATTTATCGGTGCCTTCATCGTAAGGCTTTTGAATGCTTCTTCCTGTGGGGGTGTGGTACCTGGCGGTGGTCAACCGTATGGCAGAACCATCGGGCAGGTCAAATGGTCTTTGCACCAGGCCTTTCCCAAATGAACGCCGCCCGACAAGCAGGCCGCGATCCCAGTCCTGCAGTGCACCGGCAACAATTTCACTGGCAGAGGCACTGCCTTCGTTTAACAAAACCACCACTTTTCCTTCCTTAAAGTTCCCACGGAAAGAGCTGTTAAAACGCTGTGTTGGTGCCGAATGACCTTCAGTATACACGATCAGCTTATTTCTTTCAAGAAACTGGTCGGCCAGGTCAATGGCCACATCCAAAAATCCTCCCGAATTATAATTCAGATCAAGGATCAGGTGTTTTATCCCTTCCCTTTTTAGCTCGTCTATGGCCTGCCGGTATTCGCGCATGGTGGTGCGTGAAAAACGGTTCAGCTTGATATAACCGATCTCAGGGGTGGCCATAAATGCCGCATCAAGCGAGTTGATGGGAATCCGGTCGCGGGTTATGGTAAAATCCAATATCTCGGGTGCACCTCTGCGGTAAATGCCTACGGTTACTTTGGAGCCTCGGTCTCCACGCAACTTACGCTGAACCATTTCATTATTTACATGGCTACCCGTGGCTTTTTCTCCTTCAATGGTTACAATTTTATCTCCAGGCATAATGCCGACCTTTTCGGAAGGACCTCCCGGAATGGGACTGACAATAACGATGGTGTCGTTCAGAATATTGAACTGCACTCCAATTCCTTCAAAACTTCCCTCCAAAGGTTCATTGGCACGGCGAAGCTCATCGGCCGAAAGATACATACTATGGGGATCCAGCTCTTTTAATATCCCCCTTATTGCATGCTCCACAAGGGCTTCATCGCTTACAGAGTCTATGTAGGCAAATTCTATCACCTGCAAAGCACGAACTATTTTTTCGACCTGTTCTTCACTTACCTGGCCTTTAACCTCTTGGTTTGAAGTAAAACCCACAAAGAAAAAAACCAATACTGCTAAAAAAGATTGCTTAAATAATTTCATTATTTCGGTCTGTTCTGGTTAAGAAATTTATTTTTTCAACGTTGCCGGGTATTTATCCTGCATTATTAAAAACTTCACTTAATACCAATTTGTTTATTTAACGTAAAATACCCGGCTGCATTTCAAGCTACAAAAGTAACAAAATATGGGGGTTAGGTTTTTATAAGAAAAAATTCATGGTCTGTTGTTAGGTTTTTTAACGGTAAATTACCAAATTTGATTGCAAAAACAAAACCAGCGTTTTACCTGAAACTTTAAAAAATCATAAATCTGCAGGAAAATCTCTCACATAAAGAACTAAAAAAAGTTGAAAAACGAAGGTTTTTCAGCAGCCTGATCTATCCCCTGGCTTTTATTATTGTTTTGTGGCTGGTAAAGGCCGTAGAAATTTTCTTTGACCTGGAACTATATCAATACGGTATATTCCCTCAGGATATTAAAGGGCTAAGAGGAATTATCTTTTCTCCCTTTATTCATGGCAGTTTTTCGCACCTGATTTCCAACAGCATCCCCCTGTTGGTTCTTGGGGTGGCATTGTATTATTTTTACCGCGATGTGGCACACAAAGTTTTTTTTCTTGCCCTGATCATCACCGGTTTATGGGTTTGGATAGTTGCCCGCCCTTCTTTTCATATTGGCGCAAGCGGAATTTTATATAGCCTGGCTGCATTTTTGTTTACCAGTGGGGTCATCCGCAGGCATCCCCGCTTAATGGCGCTTTCTCTTCTGGTGGCTTTTCTTTATGGCGGAATGGTATGGGGAGTTTTTCCCATAAAAGAGGGTGTGTCATGGGAATCTCATCTGATGGGCATGATTTCCGGGGTTTTGCTGGCTTTTCATTTTAGGCGTCATGGACCGCAAAGAAAAAAATACTCCTGGGAGTTGGAAGAAGAAGCAGAGGAAGAAGAGGATGATGAGGAAAATCATCCGGAAGGGCCTGTATGGCATCGTTTTGAAAAAGAAAAAGGGTCGGGCAGGGAAACGAACCCGAATGCTACAAATGCAGGTAAAATTAATTATGTTTTCAAATCCAAGCCCAGGGGTGCCGGTCCGGATTAAGATCAGTAAGTGCCCCGGTCTATTTCCCGCTGAATGTCCTTTTTCTTAAGGGTATCACGCTTATCATAAAGTTTCTTTCCTTTGGCAAGAGCGATTTCAAGCTTTGCAAGGCCTTTTTCATTAATAAAAAGAAGGGTTGGTACAAGGGTAAGGCCTTTTTCCTCCAGTTTAGATTTGAGCTGTTTCAGTTCCCGGGCAGTCAATAAAAGTTTTCGGTCGCGTTTGGGATCATGATTATTATAAGTCCCATAATCATATTCCGAAATATGCATGTTCCTCACAAACAATTCATCTCCGGTAAAAGCACAATAAGCCTCATTAATGCTTGCTTTCCCATTACGAATGGATTTTATTTCCGTACCCGTAAGAACCATTCCGGCAATGAATTTTTCCAGCAGGAAATATTCAAAAGATGCTTTTTTATTTTTTATTTTTATGTTGGAACCCATAAGCTATTTTTCGAGTGACAAATGTACGAAAAATCATTCAGCGATCAGGGGTAAGCAGGTGGAAGGGGGTTGTGTTTATCCGGGATTAAGACGCATAAAAAATTGATTATTAGCGCCCTGAAAAGCCAAATACCGAATTCTGTGAAACCGGAAAAACAATAATTACAACCAATTTGGCTTTTTTTAAAATAAAAATTAATCACATATCTTTCAAAACAAGTAAAAAAAAGTTGTGTTATTTATAAAAAAATATACTTTTGCAAAAAATAAAACCCTTTACTTATGTATTGGACTTTAGAATTAGCCTCAAAACTGGAAGATGCACCATGGCCCGCCACCAAAGAAGAGCTTATTGATTATGCTTTGCGCTCGGGTGCCCCGATGGAAGTTATTGAAAATCTTCAGGAAATTGAAGATGAAGGGGACGTTTATGAAAGCATTGAAGACATCTGGCCGGACTATCCAACCAAAGATGATTTCTTTTTTCATGAAGATGAATATTGACAGAATTAAATGGGATCTTCTAAAAAGTATAATACCGGCTCCAGGGCCGGTTTTTTTTTAATTGCCCAAGGCTTTTTTATTTTTATCTAATTGGATTAACTTTGCTTTCCTTATTCTGATGACGGCAAAACATAATTAAACGCAAATCAACCTTATATGCTCAATCTTATTAAAAAGATTTTTGGTACCAAAGCTGAAAAGGATTACCGTGAAATAAAACCCCTATTACAGCAAATTTTTGATAATTACGAAGAAATTAAAAGCCTGGACAATGACCAACTGAGGGAAAAAACCCTGGAGCTTCGTCAAAGGATCAAACAACATGTGGATGCCGAACAGCAGGAAATTGATAAATTGCGCAGGCAGGTGGATGAAAAATATGAAATGGAGGTAGAGGAAAAGGAAAAAATTTACACCCGCATTGATGTCCTCGAAAAACAGCAGCAGGAAAAAACAGGTGAAGTTTTATTGGAACTGCTACCCGAAGCTTTTAACGTTATCAAGGAAACAGCCCGTCGTTTTAAAGAGGAAAAAGAAATAACAGTAACAGCTAATGAATTTGACAGAAACCTTGCTGCCAGCCGCCCAAGCATTGAAATAAAAGGCGATAAGGCCATTTATAAAAACCAGTGGATCGCCGGGGGAAACATGATCACCTGGGACATGGTTCACTACGATGTGCAGCTTATCGGTGGCATTCACCTGCATAAAGGAAAAATTGCAGAGATGGCCACCGGGGAAGGAAAAACATTGGTAGCAACCCTGCCGGTATATTTAAATGCCTTGGCCGGTAAAGGAGTTCATATTGTTACGGTTAACGACTACCTTGCCAAACGTGACTCCGAATGGATGGGCATGCTCTTCGAGTTCCATGGGTTAAAGGTGGATTGTATTGACAAACACCAGCCAAACTCTCAGGAAAGAAGGAATGCCTATCTTGCAGATATCACCTATGGCACAAACAACGAATTCGGGTTTGATTACCTCAGGGACAACATGGCAAACAGCCCGGATGACCTGGTTCAACGCAAGCATAATTACGTTATCGTGGATGAGGTCGATTCTGTGCTGATTGACGACGCCCGTACACCCCTTATTATTTCCGGTCCAACACCCCAGGGTGAAAAGCATGAGTTTCATGAAATGAAACCAAAGGTAGAGAAACTGGTTAATGCACAACGCCACCTGGTAACCAATTTACTTGCCGAAGCCCGGAAACTTTTGCTACCCAAAGAAGGTGAACCCGATGAAAAGAAAGGAGGCGAGCTCCTGCTTCGCTGCCACAGGGGACTGCCAAGAAATAAAGCGTTGATCAAATTCCTCTCCGAGCCCGGTATGAAAACCATACTGCAGAAAACGGAGAATTATTATATGCAGGAGCAAAATAAACATATGCATATTATTGATGACGAGCTTTATTTTGTCATCGAAGAAAAAAATAATTCCATTGAGTTGACCGATAAAGGCATTGACCTGATCACCAGCCAGACAGATGATCCGGGGTTCTTTATCCTGCCTGACATGGGATCGGAAGTTGCGGAACTGGAAAAATCAGATCTGCCTCCCCAGGAAAAACTGGAAAAGAAAAACCAGTTGCTCAATGATTTTTCTGTTAAAAGTGAGCGGGTGCATACCATCAACCAGCTTTTGAAAGCCTATACCATATTTGAAAAAGATGATCAGTATGTGATCATGGACAATAAGGTAAAAATCGTTGATGAGCAAACCGGAAGGATCATGGAGGGAAGAAGGTACTCTGATGGTTTGCACCAGGCCATTGAAGCCAAGGAAAACGTAAAGGTTGAGGCTGCCACACAGACCTATGCCACCATTACCCTGCAGAATTATTTCAGGATGTACGAAAAACTGGCAGGTATGACCGGTACCGCCGAAACCGAAGCAGGAGAGTTCTGGAATATTTACAAACTGGATGTGGTAGTTATCCCTACTCATCGCCCCATTATACGTATTGACCGGGAAGACCTGGTATTTAAAACCAAAAGGGAAAAATACAATGCCGTTATCAATGAAATCAGCGACTTGGTAAAGGCCGGAAGGCCTGTGCTTGTGGGGACAACCTCTGTGGAGATTTCCGAGTTGCTTAGCCGCATGCTTAAACTGCGTAGTATTAAACACAACATACTCAATGCAAAGCAACACCAGAAAGAAGCCCAGATCGTTCTGGAGGCGGGGCAGGCCGGAACGGTGACCATTGCCACGAACATGGCCGGGCGGGGTACTGACATCAAGCTTGGATCCGGGGTTAGGGAAGCCGGCGGTTTGGCCATTGTTGGTACCGAGCGCCACGAATCGAGAAGGGTCGACCGCCAGCTCAGGGGTCGCGCCGGACGACAGGGAGACCCAGGCTCATCCCAGTTCTTTGTCTCCCTGGAAGACGACCTCATGCGTGTGTTCGGCTCCGAAAGGATCGGCCGCATCATGGACCGGCTGGGACTTCAGGAAGGGGAGGTGATCCAGCATTCCATGATCACCAAGTCCATTGAAAGGGCACAGAAAAAAGTTGAAGAAAACAACTTTGGTATCAGAAAAAGATTGCTGGAGTACGATGATGTGATGAATGCCCAGCGCGAGGTTATCTACAAAAAAAGGCACAATGCCCTTTTTGGTGAAAGACTTGCCGTAGATATTGCCAACATGATGTATGATACCTGTGATTACATGGTGGTTGAATACCAGGATCAGGCCGATTATGAAGGATTCAAATTTGAATTGATCCGCACCCTCGGCATGGAACCCCCCTTCAATCAACAGGAATTTCTGGAATCCAAATCCGAAAAACTTACTGAACAGCTTTACCTGGAAGCCATTAAAACCTATAAAGAGAAAAATAATATCATTGCCCAAAAGGCTTACCCGGTAATCAAGGAGGTTTATGAAAAGGCCGCCCAGAAATACCAGAACATTGCGGTTCCGATAACGGATGGTATTAAAACTTTAAACATCCTTGCAAACCTTGAAAAGTCTTATCAAACTGAAGGAAGAGAAGTGGCCCTTTCCATCGAGAAAGGAATTACCCTGGCTATTATTGACAATGCCTGGAAGGATCACCTGCGCGAAATGGATGATTTGAAGCAGTCGGTCCAGGGGGCTGCCTATGAGCAGAAAGACCCCTTGCTGATCTACAAGTTCGAATCCTTTGAACTCTTCAAAAGGATGATACAGAAAGTCAATAAAGACATTATTTCCTTCCTTGGAAAAGCGCGTTTGCCCATTCAGGATCCCGACCAGGTACAACAGGCTGCTGCCCGGGAAAAAACCGATATGAGCAAATTGCAAACCACCAGGAGTGACCTGCCAGGCCAACGGGCCGGACAAAAAAAAGCTGAGCCCGTGAGGGTGGAGAAGAAGGTGGGAAGAAATGAACCTTGTCCTTGTGGCAGCGGTAAAAAATACAAACAATGTCATGGTAAGGCATAATTTGCAGATACCAGGCTTTGTTGAACAAAAATTCTGAGAACAATGTTTGTATCGGAAATAACCTTGCGGGTCAGATATGCCGAAACGGATCAGATGGGGTTTGCTTATTACGGCAACTATGCCCAGTATTATGAAGTAGGAAGGGCAGATGCCATGCGCCAACTGGGCATGACCTACCGCAAAATGGAAGAAAAAGGAGTGATCATGCCCATTGCCACCATGAACTGCAAATACATCCGCCCGGCATTTTATGATGACCTCCTGACAGTTAAAACCATCGTAAAGGAAATACCCGGCTCCCGGATGCATTTTATTTACGAAATTTACAATGAAAAGGGAACCCTTTTAAATATTGGGGAAACTGTTCTTGCTTTTGTAAAAAAAGGAACGGGAAGACCCTGTGGTGCGCCCGATTGGTTCGTGGAGAAACTAAGGGAAAAATTCAATTAATTAATTTCCCGGCCTGAATAATAATCAGAATATAAAACTTAAAGAAATGGATATTGAAGTTGTTTTAGGTGAAAATCAAAAAGTTGATGCACTTTATAAGGGGTTTGTGATTAAAACCGACCAACCTGAAAAAGCCGGAGGAGACAACAGCGCCCCATCTCCTTTTGATTTGTTTTTGGCTTCGGTGGCCACCTGTGCAGGATTTTACGTTAAGTCCTTCTGTCAGCAAAGAGATCTTCCGGAAAAAGGCATTCGCATCATCCAAAAAATGCAACGGGACCCTGTAAAAAAGATGATCTCAAAAGTAAAAATAGACATCATCGTGCCTGATGGTTTTCCTGAAAAATATAAACATTCCCTGATCAAAGCTGCAGAAGCCTGTACGGTAAAAAAGCACATTGCCGATGCACCAGAATTTGTTGTAAATACCAGGTAAACTTATTTGTGATGAATAATAAAAAAACCCTTGTAATCGGTGCCAGTCAAAACCCAATGCGGTATTCCCACAAAGCTGTTAAAAGGCTTTTGAAATATAATGTGGAAGTTTGTGCTATTGGAAAAAGGGAAACTGAAATCGAAGAAGTTAAAGTTTATAAGGGAACTCCAAAGTTTGAAAATATACACACTGTTACCCTTTACCTGAACCCCGACAATCAGGAAGAATACCTGGACTATATCCTGTCGCTGAAACCCCGGCGGATTATTTTTAACCCGGGCACCTACAACCGCAAACTGGATGACATGGCCAGGGAAGCTGGCATTGAAACCATTGAGGATTGCACCCTGGTGATGCTCGATATGGATGAATATTAAACCTATAAACCAAATTTCTCCCGTAACGAATTCCCTGACAGAAAATCATTACGGGTTTTCTCAATTTTAAAATTTTTATTGCCAATGGAACCCAAAGATCTTGGATTTGACTCCAAACTCATTCATGCCGGAACAATAGATGACAAGTTTGGCAGCGCCACCGTACCGATTTACCAGACCAGTACGTTTAAATTCAAAAATGCCGATCATGGAGCAGCCTGTTTTTCGGGTGATTCGGATGGATACATTTACACCCGCATCAACAACCCCACCATCGATGCCCTGGAAAGACAAATGGCAAGCCTGGAAAACGGCTACAGGGCCGTAGCCACCAGCTCCGGAATGGGGGCGGTAAACACCATTTATATGGGCCTTTTAAAGCAGGGAGATCACATGATCAGTACCGCTGCCGTTTATGGCCCCTCCAGGGTGGTAATGGAAAAACATTACAGCAAATTTGGCATTGAATCCACCTACCTGGATACAACCAATGCAGAAAACATACGAAAGGCCATCAGGCCGAATACCCGGATGATCTTTATTGAAACCCCTTCCAATCCCACCATGGATATCACAGATCTGAAAGAAGTGGTAAAAATCGCAAGGGAAAACAATCTGATCACTGTTGCCGACAATACCTTTTGCAGCCCATATCTGCAAAGGCCGCTTGAGTCCGGCTTCGATATTGTCTTTCACTCCATCACCAAATTCCTCAACGGGCACGCTGATGTGGTAGGAGGGGTCCTTGTTACCAGGGAAAAAGAATTGCATGATATCCTGCGGCCCATGATGGTCAATCTGGGCTGCAATATGGATCCCCATCAGGCTTACCTGGTGATCAGGGGACTCAAAACCCTGTCCCTGCGCCTGGAAAAATCCCAGGAAAGCGCCCTGAAAATCGCCCAATTCCTCGAAAGTCACCCAAAAATTGATTGGGTCCGTTATCCCGGCCTCAAATCCCATCCGCAGTTTGAGCTGGCAGCCAATCAAATGTCGGGGTCCGGGGCCATGATCAGTTTTGAAGTGAAAGGCGGTCTGAAAGCAGGTAAGGTGCTGATGGACAATGTAAAACTTTGCATCCTGGCTGTTTCGCTGGGTGGTGTAGAAACCCTTATTCAGCACCCGGCTTCCATGACGCACTCCAAAATGGCTAAAAATGACAGGGAAAATGCAGGAATTACCGATGGCCTGGTTCGGTTTTCAGTGGGTATTGAAAATGTTGAAGACCTCCTTAGCGACCTCAAACAAGCCCTGAACAAGATATAACCTGAAATTCTGTGCTTTTGAAAGCTTTGTAAATATCGCTTTCTTTAAAAATTTAACGCCAGCCTGGAAAATATTCCGGGCATTTTTTGTTAATTGGTTTAAAATGAACAAAAAAGATGCACCTTCAAACAAATAATTTTATATTTTTGTGAGCCATTTTAATTTGTGTTGATGGAAACCTGATAATACCGGTTTTTTTGGTAACGCACACTTATGTTTGAGTGTATTTTTATGAAGACATCCTTCTTTAACTTTAATTAGTAATAATTTTTTAATTTTTTTCTGATGGAAAATAAGGAACAAACGAATCCCAATGCTGAGAATAAAGATCAGAACAGGGAGGAGAACCTGACTTCGGTTGAAAACACCGAAAAAAGCACAAAACAAACTTCTGAAGAAAACAAAACCACGGAAACGGAAACTCTGAAAAAAGAGAAGAAACCCGTTGCTTCCAAAAAAACGGAAGAATCTCCCGAAACCAGCCCCAAAGATCAGGAACAATCACCCGAAAAGACTGATGGGGACCAAAAAACTGTTGATTCATCTCCAGCTCCTGAAAAAGGAGAAAAAACTTCCGGGCTAAAAAAAGAGGAAACGGAGGAGACGATTGCTTCACTGCCTGCTCAGGAATCTGATACCGCAGAAAAAGAAAAGTCTTCAGAAGAAGCTTCCTCAGAAGAAAAACCTGTTGTCTCCGACAACCAGGTGAAAAACGCTGAAGAAAAAAACCAGGTTGAAAAACCTTTGGATGAGGAAACCCGGGATGGTGCCAGTGCAGAAAAAGAAAAATCACCGGAAACCCAAGCGGAGAATGCAAACAAGCCCGTTTCCGGAACATCTGCAGCAAATTCCGAAGCAAAGGAAGAAAAGTCCCCCGTAAATAAAAAAGAATCCACATCAGAGCAGGCAGCTTCCCCCGGACCGGAAGTAGCTGATCCGGCGCAGACCGCGGATTCATCTCCTGTTTCATCGCCCGAAGAGGAAAAACCTGCTGCGGAAGCCGCCGATGAAGAAACCGGGAAACCTGAAAAAACCAAAGGTCCTGAAAAATCCTTTGAGGATAAAGAGGAAAAAGACGATACCGAGGACCTAAGCGAACGCTACAACCAAATGAAGCAGGAGGAACTGGTAGAAGCCCTGGAAAACCTTGTAAAAGAGGAAGATGTTAATACCATCAGGAAACACATTGGATTCATTAAGGCTTCTTTCCGCAAATTGGTAAAGGAAGCATCCCTGGATGATTTTGAAAAATCCCTGGATAAGGACAACCCCCAGGAAGAAACCCCGGAAAAGCCTGCAGACCCTTTGACCGAAAGATTTGATGCCGCTTTTGCCATTTACAAAGAAAAAAAGTCCATTTACGACCAGGAGCTGGAACAACGCAAACAGGAAAACCTGAAAATCAAGGAAAACATCCTTGAAGAGCTGCGCAACCTGATCGACTCCGAAGAGGAGTTGAAAAAGACCTATGATCTTTTTAACGACCTTCAGGAAAGATGGAGGCAGGTGGGGCCAATACCGCAGGGCTCCAAAGGCACACTTTGGAATAACTACCATTTCCTGGTAGAAAAGTTTTTTGACAAGGTAAAAATTAACAAGGAACTCAAGGATCTTGACCTGAAAAAGAACCTGGAAACCAAAACCGAACTTTGCGAAAAAGCCGAAGAGCTGCTGTTGGAACCCTCTATTACCAAATCTTTTCAGCGATTACAAAAACTTCATGAAGCCTGGAAAGAAACAGGCCCGGTACCCAAAGACAAAAAAGATGAACTTTGGGACCGGTTCAAAGCAGCCACCGATAAGCTCAATAGCCGCCGGCAGGAACATTACGATAACCTCCGTGAAGAGCAGAACAAGAATTATGCAGCCAAAATATTGCTTTGCGAAAAAGCAGAAGAGGTTGCTTCCCGTCAACCCGATTCACCCCGGCAATGGCAAAAAAGCACCGATGAGATCAATGAACTTTTCAAGGTTTGGAAATCCATTGGTTTTGCCCCAAAAAAGGTTAACAATGAAATTTGGAATCGTTTCCGGACAGCCCTGGATAGCTTTTTTAAAAATAAAAAGGAGTTTTTCAGGAAATTTAAGGAAGTACAAACAGAGAACTACAATCAAAAGCTAAACCTTTGCATGCAGGCCGAAGCCCTCAAAGACAGCGAAGACTGGAGGCGAACCACCGAAGAACTGATTGATCTGCAGAAGCAATGGAAAAAAATCGGCCCCGTTCCGGCTAAGTTTTCCGATAAGATATGGAAACGTTTCCGGGCAGCCTGCGATGATTTTTTCAACAGAAAAAGCGAACATTTCTCCAGTATTGGGGAGAAACAGGAAGAAAATCTGGAAAAGAAAAAAGCACTCATTGAAAAGATAAAAACCCATCAATATGCTGACGACAACAATGAAAACCTTAAAACGCTTAAGGAGTTTCAGCGTGAGTGGATGGACATCGGACATGTGCCTATCAAACAAAAAGATAAAATCCAGAATGAATTCCGAAAAGCCATTGATGATCAATTTGAAATTCTCAAAATCAGTAAGAAGGCTAAAAGCACCCTTTCTTTCCGAACCAAAATAGAAAACATCAAGAATTCGCCACAGGCAGATAATATCATTTACAAGGAGCGCAACTTTATAAGCAATAAGATCAACGCCTTACAGAATGATATCAATCTTTGGGAAAACAACATCGGCTTTTTTGCCTCATCTAAAAAAGCAGATGTATTAAAGGCGGAGTTTGAGGAAAAAATAGAAAAGGCCCGCCAGGAAATTGCCATACTGGACGAAAAGCTTAAAATCTTGCGAAACTCTGAATAATACCCTTTTGAAAAGCCGGTTTATCCGGCTTTTTTTTAAATCATTAAAAAGAAACCATTTTTTTAGTATTTTGGTATAGAAAAAAAACACTCCTGTAAATTTTTCAGATATGAAAAAAAATCTTGTTTCCCTGGTTTTGTTATTTTTTATTTTCAGTGGTGTCGCCCACGCACAAATCATTACCCGGCCAAAGATAGGTTTCGGAATAAAAGCCGGGATGAATTTTTCTAGTTTATCTTCTGACAAAGCTGCCATGGCCGAAGAACAACGAGTGGTTGCCCTGTCTGACGCATACACGGGTTTTCACTTTGGGCTGGTAAGTGAAATTGTTTTGCCGGGTTTTTATTTACAACCAGAATTTTTGTTTACACGCAACGGCAGAGACTACAGGATTGATCCTCCGGCAGATGTTGCAGATCAAAATCCGGACTTTTTCACCCACCGCTTCAATCATTTCGTTTTACCTGTAATTGTAGGTACCAAATTGGGACCGCTTAAAGTAGGGGTGGGTCCTTCCTTTTCCTTTCTGCTGAATCAGTCTTTTGATGCAGGTGATGAAAATGACTTTTCACCAAAATTGGAAAATTTTTCGCTTGGTTACCAGGTTGGGGTTGGCCTGGCTTTTGGAAACCTCCTTTTTGACGCCCGTTATGAAGGCAGCCTGAGTCGATTTGGAGATGGTTTTTCCTATAATGATAATGAATTTTCCTTAAATACCCGCCCTCAGCAATATATTTTCAGTGTAGGGCTGCTGTTTTGATATCCTGCATCAGTTAGCGGAAAATAATGGCTTTTACCGGTGAAATACGGGTTACAATGTAAGATGGGACCAGCAGCATGATCATACAAATGGCAAAAGTACCCCCATTTAGCAGAATTACGTGGAACCATTCAATATTAATAGGCACTTCTGACACATAATAAGACTCCTGATCAAGTTTTATCAGGCCATAATGGTTTTGCACCCATCCAAAGGTCAGGCCAACCAGGTTGCCCCATAAAAGCCCCTTAGCGATCAAAAAAGCTGCATTATAAAGAAAAACCCTTCTGACAAAATCATTGTTGCCCCCAACAGCTTTTAAAATACCGATCAGGTTGGTTTTTTCAAGCACCCCTATAAGCAGGGTGGTGATCATATTGATACCCGCCACCAACACCATCAGGAAAAGGATAACATAAACATTCATGTCCAGTAACGCCAGCCAGTCAAATATCTGGGGATACAACTCCCGGATACTCCTTGCATCCAGATGATAAGGGATAATATCGAAAACGGCTTCGGTAGTTTGGGCAATGTCCCGGTAATCGTATACCAGGATTTCGTATCCACCAATCTGATCTTCACTCCAATTATTAAGGCGTTGAATATGCCGGATATCCCCAAGGACAAAAAGCTCATCAAGTTCTTCAAGGCCTGTTTCATAAACACCGGCAATGGTCAGGCGCCTGATTCGGGGTGGTTCCTGGATAAAATACACAAAAATGTCATCCCCGGTACCGATATTCAGTCGCCTGGACATAAAACCTGAAATGATCACCTCATCAGACCTGTCCGTATCCGTCAAATTTAACACCGAACCTTCAACCAATCGCTCCCTGAAAAATGTCCAGTCAAAATCAGGGCCCACCCCTTTAAGAATGATTCCATGGATGTCCTCATCGGTTTTTATGATCCCGGCTTTGGTGGCAAATTCCTGCACATGCCGTACTTCTTCAATTTGCTTTATCTCCCGGGCAAAATCCTGGTCTTTAACAATGGGCCGGGCTTCGTAAGAAATATTAAAATCGTAATTGGTGATTTGAATATGGGAACCAAATCCGATTACCTTTTCCCTGATCTCGTTCTGAAAACCAGTTACTACCGCCACAGAAATGATCATCACCGCCAGGCCAAGTGCAATGCTCAGCATGGATATTTTTTTTATTAACCCGGTAAAGCTATTTCCTTCACGGCTTTTATTCAATCTCCTGGCAATAAATAATGGAGTATTCAAAGGTTCGGTTTTTTTTTGCAAAATTATCATTTTTCCCGGACAACCTTATTTCGTATATCAACTTTAAAACTTCTCCGGGAGAAGTGCGCGCAAGGTTTTTCGCTTTTAAGAAATATTTTGACCGGAGCAAAAAAATAATTGTTTATAATACCAATTATGCGTATATTTTGGGTATAAAGCCGTTATGTTTAACGATTAATAAATCTGCGTGTTATGAATCAAATTGTATTGAAAAAGTTAATGGAAGTAAATGATTATCCCTGTGTTTCCATTTTGCTGCCCACCTATCGGACAGCCCCGGATAATCAAAAAAACGCTATCCGGATCAGGAATCTGGTTCGGGAAGCAGAGGAAAGGCTGCTTGGCGAATTCCCTAAAAGGGATATAACCCCCTTGATCGGAAAAATGCAAGCATTGGCCAATAATATTGATATTAGCAGGACTTTAGATGGTCTGGGCTTGTTTATCAGTAAAGATTTTGCTGAAAAAGTTGACCTCCCATTCAGGGTGAGGGAAAGGGTGATTATTGACAAAACCTTTGCTACGCGGGACATCATAAAAAGCGTCAACCGGGGCACACGGTATTATTTACTGGCAATTACGGCTCAAAAGGCCCGCCTGATGAGTTGTTTCAGAGACGATGCCGTGGAAATTTCCGATGGCTTTCCTGTGGAAAATGATATGGAATTTGCACAGTTCAATCTGTCCGATCTATCAAGAGAAAAAAAGAAAAAACTAAAAGAGTTCTATAACAATGTAGACAAAAGAGTTTTAGAGATCATTAAAAAAGATCCTGAAAAGCTGGTACTGGCAGGTGTTGAAAAAAATCTTTCGCTATATCGGGAAGTTGCAGACAATAAGGACATAATTTTAACACAGCTAAGCGGAAACTTTGACAATGCCTCTGTCCATGACCTTGGTAAAAAAGCCTGGCCAAAGGTTAAGGAAAAAATGCAGGAAGTCCGCAACGAGGCACTTGAAGATCTGAATAAAGCTGTAAGTAATGGGAAATATGCCTCCGGATTGTCGCAAGTATGGAATTTTACCTCACAGGGGCGCACCGGTTTGCTGCTTATTGAGGAAGATTACCACCAGCCCGCAAAACTGGAAAACCAAAATACACTTACTTTTCTGCATAAGCCGCAGGGCAACGGTACCATGGATGATGCAGTGGACGAGGTCGCAGAGCTGGCCATCAACAAAGGGGGAAGGGTTCTTTTTGTAGAAAACGGCTCTTTGAAAGAGCATGAAAAAATAGCGGCAATCCTTAGATATTAAAGAGGTATCTTATTAACAGCCCTTGTCCGGTTTAATAAAAATTGCAAAGCTCGCTAATCGTAATGATAGCGGGCTTTGCAATTGATAAAATGATCTGAATAATATTAGAAACGACCGGATAAATCTATTCGGTCTTAAAAACCAACTCTCCATCTTTTTCATCCACCAGCACTTTTGCGTTCTGCTGTATTTTTCCCGAAAGGATCTCTTTGGACAACCTGTTGAGGATACTTCGCTGAATAACCCGCTTTAGGGGTCTTGCCCCAAACTGTGGATCAAACCCTGCTTTTGCCACCCAGCTGATGGCGGCAGGGGTCAGTTCAATACTGATATGGTTATCGCTCAGCATTTCTTTTACCCTTTCCATCTGCAGGGAAACGATATCCTTTATTTCTTCCCTTGTCAGGGGCTTAAACATGATGATTTCGTCCACACGATTAATAAACTCGGGACGAATGGTTTTTTTTAACACAGTAAATACCTCATCGCGCGTGCTTTCAATTACCTTTTCCCGGTTCTCATCGGTAAGCTGTTCCATTTTTTCCTGGATCAGGCCTGAACCGATATTTGAGGTCATGATGATGATGGTATTTTTAAAATCCGCCAGGCGGCCTTTGTTGTCTGTCAGGCGGCCATCCTCCAGCACCTGCAACAGGATATTGAACACATCAGGGTGGGCTTTTTCAATCTCATCCAGCAAAATAACAGAATAAGGCTTTCTTCTGACAGATTCAGTCAATTGGCCGCTTTCTTCATACCCCACGTATCCCGGAGGGGCACCCACCAGCCGGCTTACGGTATGGCGTTCCTGGTATTCTGACATATCAATGCGCACCATGGCATTCTCATCATTGAAAAGAAATTCTGCCAAAGCCCTCGCCAACTCGGTTTTTCCCACTCCTGTAGTACCTAAAAAGATAAATGAACCAACCGGGCGTTTGTAGTCCTGAAGTCCGGCACGGCTGCGACGAATGGCATCAGACACCGCTTCAATGGCCTCATCCTGACCAATTACCCGCTTGTGTAACTCATCTTCAAGATACAGTAATTTTTCCCGCTCGCTTTGTAGCATGCGGCTTATGGGAATCCCTGTCCAGCGGGAAACAACATCTGCAATATCCTCCGCACTTACTTCTTCTTTGATCAGTGCAGCATCTGCCTGCATTTGCCGGAGTTTTGCATGCAGTTCCTGTTGCTTTTGCTCCGCTTCCTTGATTTTGCCATAACGCAATTCTGCAACCTTGCCAAAATCACCATTGCGTTCAGCCTGATCGGCCTCAAAGCGAAAACGTTCGATATCCGTTTTCTGCTTCTGGATCTCTTCAACAATGTTTTTCTCGCTTTGCCATTTGGCCTTCAGTTTGTTTCGTTCTTCCTGCAGATTGGCCAGCTCCTGGTTAAGCATTTTAAGTTTGGGTTCATCTTTTTCACGCTTGATGGCAGCCTTTTCAATTTCCAGCTGCCGGATGCGCCGTTCGGCTTCATCGAGTTCCTCCGGCACAGAGTTCATTTCCAGCCTAAGCTTGGAAGCCGCTTCGTCAATAAGGTCAATTGCCTTATCTGGAAGAAAACGGTCGGAAATATACCGCTGCGAAAGGTCCACAGAAGCAATAATGGCTTCATCCCTGATCCGCACCTGGTGATGGGTTTCGTAACGTTCTTTAAGCCCTCTTAAAATACTGATGGCATCCAGGCGGGACGGCTCATCCACAATAACAGTCTGGAACCTTCTTTCCAGGGCTTTGTCCTTTTCGAAATATCTTTGATATTCTTTTAGTGTTGTTGCGCCCACCGCCCTGAGTTCTCCCCGGGCAAGTGCCGGTTTCAGAATATTGGCCGCATCCATGGCCCCTTCGCCGCTTGCTCCGGCACCCACCAGGGTATGGATCTCATCAATGAAAAGCACATACTCCCCGTCAGAGCCCACAACCTCTTTTACAACCGCTTTGACGCGTTCTTCAAACTCGCCTTTATATTTGGCTCCGGCGATCAACGCTCCCATATCCAGGGCAAAGATCTTTTTGGATTTCAGGTTTTCCGGCACATCACCGTTTACAATCCGGTGGGCAAGCCCTTCGGCAATGGCTGTTTTTCCCACACCGGGCTCTCCGATAAGAATGGGATTGTTTTTGGTACGCCTGGAAAGTATCTGCAGGATCCTGCGGATCTCCTCATCACGCCCGATTACCGGATCAAGCTTGCCGGATAAAGCCAGATCGTTAAGGTTGTTGGCGTATTTATTTAAAGCATTGTAAGTATCTTCGGCGGTCTGGCTTTTAACGCCGGAGCCCTGTCTGAGGTCTCTGATGGCCTCTTTGAGGTTATCAACTGTTAATCCGGCATCCTTTAGCAGCTGTGCAATGTTCCCGGTTCCGGCGACAAGGGCAAGCAGCAGGTGTTCAATGGAAATAAATTCATCATTGAACTCCTTTAGCATACCCATGGCCTTTTGAAGGGTTTGATTGCATGAAGAAGATAAATATACCTCGCCACCGGCAACTTTCGGATATCCTTCAATGATCTTATCAAGGGCTTGCTGAATCACTTGCACATTGACATTGTTTTTTTTTAGCAGGTAAGGTGCCACATTTTCATCCACCGCAAGGATTCCTTTCAGCAAATGGCCGTTTTCTATGGCCTGGTGTTGGTAACCATTGGCTATTTCCTGGGCCTTTTGTATGGCCTCCTGTGATTTTATTGTGAAATTATTTAAATTCATTTTATTTATATATTTTTATTGCATTACCTATTAATATTTTCTCATCGCGGCTGCAAAGGTTAAACCATTCAAACCCCCAATAGGTTTTATGACATATTGGCATTTGTTTGAAATGTTTGGGTGTCAAAATTTCCGGACTCTTTTTGAACTGAAAAAATTTTAGCGTTTTGTGAATTGTTTTCGTATTATTGCCGGTCAAAAAATGGATATTTAAAGGACGCTTTTATGAAACTATTAAAATCCTTAACTAAGCTAAAACTGCACTGGCAGATTTTAATTGCGTTTATTCTGGCAATATTGTTTGGTATCTTTTTTAAAGATCATGTCATTTATGTTTCCTGGATGGGTGATATATTCCTGCGCCTGCTCCGGATGATTGTTATCCCTTTGATTTTAAGTTCAATTATTTCGGGATTGGTAAATATTGGGAGCGGTGGCAACCTTGGAAGGCTGGGCTTAAAAACTTTTGGATTTTACCTGACCACCAGCACTTTTGCTATTATTGTCGGTTTGCTGCTGGTAAATATAATCAAACCAGGGGTAGGAATGGATATAACGTCTGTTGCTGTTGACGAATCTATAGTGATTGAAAGACCAGAAATATCCGATGTGTTTCTGAATATCGTTCCGGATAATATTTTTCATGCCATGGCAACCAATGATTTTTTGGCGGTGATATTCTTTGCCATATTAGCCGGTATATTTATCAGTAAACTGGATAAAAAGAACAATTTAGTCCTTTCCCATTTTTTTAAGGCGTTTTTTGAGTTATTTATGAAGATAACCATGTTCGTAATTAAGCTTGCTCCTTTTGGGATTTTTGGTTTAATTGCAAAAGTTGTTGCTGAACAAAAAGACTTTGTGAACATGGTTTCCAGTTTGGGACTTTTTATGCTAACGGTTTTACTTGGGATTTTAATTCATTCTTTGATTACTTTGCCCCTTATAACCCGTTATATTGGCAAAGCCAAACCTTTCAGGCACCTAAGCAATGTTAAAACAACCTTAATCACTGCCTTTTCTACCGCCTCTTCAGCAGCTTCATTGCCCCTTAACATGAAAGAAACACATGAAAATTCAGGCGTTTCGCATAAAATAACCAATTTTACCATCCCCATAGGCACCACTATAAATATGGATGGAACAGCAATATATATTTCAGCTGTGGTGTTGTTTATTGCACAGGCACAAGGAGAAGTTATGGGTATGCAAGAGCAGATTCTGATATTGATTACAGCATTATTGTCAAGCATAGGAACTGCAGGAATACCCATGGCTAGTTTGGTTATTATTACTATAATTCTTCAGGTTCTTGGGCTGCCTCTTGAATTGATGGCATTAATCCTGCCTGTTGACAGAATTTTAGATATGTTCAGGACAACCGCCAATGTATGGGGAGATAGTTGTTGCGCTGTGGTGGTAGCAAAAAGTGAAGGAGAAAAACTTAATGTTTAAAAAAAGTATAAGGGAAGCTTGAAGAAAAGCCCCAAAGCTCAATTGCTTTGGGGCTTTTCTTACTTTGTATCCATTGCTTTTATTTGAGCTTTTCATGAAAAGTCTGCACCCCGCTAATGGTCTCGGGTTCACCTTCAAACAAAACCACCATGGTGTATTCGATTTGCTCGATTAACCGGGTTTCTCCGTTATAGGTGCCGGTGGCTTCAACCCACTCATCCTCTGTCCAGAGTTCCTGTTTTTCAATGATCAATTCATCCCCGATTATTTCCATTACCACATTGGGAATATCTTCCCAGTTTCCGAAGTTTTGAATAAACATGCGGTTAAAAGCCTGCTCGGATTGTACCACCGAAGCTTCAAAATCAAAAGAGCCCCCTTCATCATCTTCATCGGTAACTGAATAAAGCCCTGCCAGTCGATCGCTCTTAACATATACATTGCGCTGGGCATTCACATTGGCATCTGTGGCAACGTATGTCAACACATAATGGTTTACTTTATGTTTGTCAAATTCAGGATTCCAAAGAAGCTGAACATCAGCAATGCCCTCGGTGGTATAGCCGGGATCTTCAAACTCCTCACCAAGTTGCAACTCAACATCACCGCCAACAAGTTCAATATAAGGGTCAATGGGATCATCTTCAGCACAGGAATTAAAAAAAACCGCACCGGCAACAAGTAAACCCAGTAGGATAAATAAATCTCTTTTCATGATAAAAAATTTTAATTTTGATTTGGAAAAAATTGTTTGTGATTGTGTAGGTAAACAAAATTACGACAAAATATTAAAAACGTTGAAAGTTTTTCTTTCTGCCATCAAAATTCCTATTTTTGTATGACAAACAAATACAAATTCAAAAAACCACTCACATGAAAAAATTATCCGGATTATTTGCTGTAGTCCTGTTTTTTCTAATGGCAGCATGCGGCCCAAGTGCCGAGGAGCGGGCTGCAGAACAAGCCAGACTGGACTCGATCGCTGAAGCAGAAGCACAAGCCATTCTCGACTCCATAGCAAGAGAAGAATCTTATGGCGATGCCCGAACAGATGCCGACGGCCCAGCCGGAACCAAAGAGGAAGAGATAGAACCAGAATTAAAGGCCGCACCTAAAGAAGAAAAAGTACCTGAGTTTAAGGCCGCCAAAGATGCAGAGGAAGAGGAAACCGTTACCCGCAGACGCCGTGATCAGGAAGAGGATAAGGACGAGGAAGAACCTGTTACCAGGAGGAGAAGAGACTAAACAGCATATTTTTTTAGCTTTATAAGTTCTGGTTTTTATCATGGATTTACAGCCTTTAAAACTGTATATAGTTCAGAGATAAAATAATTCTTTTTTTACTACCAATTAGCGATAAATAAAGCCCGGCTTATAAAAAAGCCGGGCTTTATACGTAGATATACCAAAGGGAATCCCTTGGATAAGTTTCCAATATTTACGTAAAAACACGTATGCCTTTAAAGGCTTTACTGATTAAATTTGGTTTCAGGAATTGAGGACCAAAAAATCCTGAAAAATTCAGCGGTTTTGATATACTGCCAAATTAAAAGGCCGGTAAAACCGCCATTATAAAATTTTTAACAAAACAAGGATTAAATGGAAGATGGGAAAACACCTTACCTCGAGAAAATAAGCAAAGCAGAAGTTATTGAAGAGGAAACCATCCAAATGCTGAAAACCCATACCCAGGGGGATAATGCCATTCTGAAGAATCTTTTTGATTCTTTTTTTGAAGATGCGGATTTAATGTGCGAAGAAATTATGAATGCCTCCCAAACCGGGGACTATGAAACGCTTCGCAAAACGGCTCACAGTCTCTCCGGAACAAGCGGTTCTGTTGGAGCGCAAAGGCTAAAAGAGCTTTCCCGTATTATTGAAAATGCAGTTAAAAAACAAAATTACGCCGAAGCCAAAGCAGCTTCAGCTCATATAAAAAGTGTTTTTTTAGAATTTAAAAATAAACTTAACGAAATTTTTTAGCAACGCAGCTTAGAGAATTTTTTAGCAACGCAGCTTAAAAGTTACCATATTTAAACCTCCCCAATATGGATGAAACTTTACAGCAAAGTTCGCTGGCTGTGCTTTTGCTCCAATGTGTGGTGCCTTCAAAAAGAAACTTTTCTGAACGGCTCCGGCAGATGGGTTGTGAAATCACTATCGCCAGCAACTTTAAAGAAGCAATGAAGTTTTATAATGAAACACAGGTTAACCCTTTTAATCTTTTCGGAACGGTTAAATATGATTTCATTGTAATGAGCATTTTTCCCCACCTGGAAAACGGTATCTCCACCATAACCGGCTTAAGGAAAACCTTTTATTCTCTTCCTCCTGTTTTTGCCCTCCTGGAACCCGGACTCAACGGAAACACCAACAGATTTGTACGCCGATTGCTAAAAAAAGGGTTCGACGATGCCATTGTTTTTCCAAATGATGAAACCCATATAAGATCGGTTTTTCAGCAATGGAAAAATAACAAAGAAATGTTGATGCAAAAACACCAACGGCAGGTATTTTGTCTGAGCTCCATTGATAAAGCCCCGGTTATCAGCCTCCAAACCTATACCAATTTTTCAGAGCAAGCAGCAAAAAATAGGTTCTCCCTGGCAAAACTATACAACACTTTTGTTGAAGAAATGGAAAATTATATTGCTTCTTTTATCTGGTCTTACGAAAAGAGTGATGCGATCACCTGCGAAAAATTAATTACCACCATCAGGGGAATGTCAGGAAGCATGGGAGCATCCCAACTTTACCTGATAGCAAACCAGGTGGATATCAAATTGAAAAGCATGCAATTCAGGGAAGTTGGCGAACTTCTTCCTTTCCTGATCGAAAAACACCTGGTTATGAAAGACTTCGTCAGCCAGATACCCTTTGATAAAAAAATATTTGTTGCCTGATTTTTTAAAAAGCCGGGTAATAATCTCTGGTCAAAGCCTTGTATTTGGCAGAATATTGATGGCGTCCACCGGCCTCAATCACCAGTTCCTCCTCAATAACAGTTTCCGCGGGTTTTAAGCCAAAGACCATGATCACACGTGACGGTATCTTTTCAGGTGTTGGTTTTACCCGGATCCGTCTTTTTAAAAACAGGGAAACCCCTTTTGCTTTTTGGATAAAGTCCTTTTCCTGTTCAAAAGGAAGAATCAAAACAAAAATTCCCTCAGGTTCAATAACTTGTCTTACGCCTTCGAGCATTACCTGCTGAGGTAATCCCTGGGAATGCCTTGCCAGGGATCTTTTTTTACAGGGTGAATGCAAACTGTCGTGAAAGTAAGGGGGGTTGCACACCAGAAGTGAATACTTTTTGGCTGTGGTTTTCACGAAATCTTGAAAGGATATTTCCCTTACCCTGACCTTTTCGGGCCATGGACTATTTGCCACATTTTCGCGGGCCAGGGAAATGGCATTTGGATCAATATCAATTGCCGTGATCTGCCCCGGGAATTTCTGGGCAAGCATCAGGGCAATCAGTCCGCAACCGGTGCCTATATCCAATAAACGGCGGGCAGGATATTGTGCAGCAACACTGCCAAGCAAAACCCCATCGGTACCGATCTTCATCCCGCAGCCTTCATCTGATAAAGAAAACTGCTTAAAATAAAACAACTTTTTTTGTGAATGTCCGGAGGGCATTATTCTTCCAGGTAAAGATCAATAAGACCCTCTGGTGCTTGAATATAGATCTCCTTTTTTTTTCGGTCGACTTTCTCGATGATCGCGTCACTGGCAGGAACCAGTACCTCTTTATTGCCTTTTTTCAACTGCATTACCGGGTTTCCGGGTAATTCCAACACTTTTTCCACGATACCTACCACCCCCTTTTCAGCATCAATTACTTCAAAACCGGTAATCTCATGAAAATAAAACTGTTTTCCCGATAAAGGTGGCAGCATTTCCAGGGGAAGGTACATCTCATTGCCACATAAATGAAGGGCTTTTTCTTCAGTATCCACATGTTCGAAGGCAATCACTGCCTCATTCCCACTTGGACGAAAGGTGATCTTTTCAATAAAAAAAGGAACCAGTTTCCCTTCCAGATGAATGAAAACCGATTCCAGTTTTTCGTAATATTCCGGGTCGTCAACATCGAGGTAGCAAACCACCTCACCTTTATACCCAAAAGTTTTTGAAATAAAACCCAGATAATAGCAATCTTTAATATCCATTCTCCAGGTATTTATGTGATAAAAGGATTATTCTGCCTTCTTCTCTTTGTCTTCCTTTTCTTCTTTGTCTTTTTCAGACTTCTTTTCTTCTTTGTCTTCGGCTTTTACTTCCTCTTTCTTTTCGGCTTTGGCTTTGGCTTCAGCTTTTTCTTCTGCCTTTTCTTCCTTTTTCTCTTCCGGCTTTTCCTCAGCCTTTACTTCGGCTTTCTCTTCTTTTTTGGATTCCGGTTTTTCTTCAGCCTTTACTTCAGCTTTCTCTTCCTTTTTCTCTTCGGGCTTTTCCTCAGGCTTTACTTCTGCTTTCTCCTCCGTTTTCTCTTCTTTTTTGGCTTCGGGCTTATCTTCAAACTTTAATTCTTCAGCAGCAGGCTTTTCAGCAGCAGCTTCTTCGCCTTTTGCTTCCTCAGCAGGGGCCTTTTCGGGTTGGGCGGTTTCGGCAGCTTTTTCAGCTTTGGCTTCTTCGGCTTTCAGATTTTCCTTAGCGCGTTTTTTGGCAAGTTCCTCTGCACGGGCTTCGCTTACCTTTTTCTCTTCTTCAAGTCTCTTCTTGATAAGTTCTTTTTCCGAAAGATCGGAATCTTTGGAAGCTTGTTCAATTTTTTCCTGCTTTTCCTTCAGCCAGGCCTGAAATCTTTCCTCTACCTGATCTTCTGTAAGGGCGCCTTTTTTAACTCCTTTAAGTAAATGGTGCTTCAAAAGCACCCCTTTGTGTGATAAAATACTGCGGGCAGTATCTGTGGGTTGGGCCCCAACCTGCACCCAGTAAAGGGAACGATCAAAGTCGATCTCTATAGTTGTCGGGTGGGTCATGGGGTTGTATGTGCCAAGTCTCTCAATAAACTTTCCATCTCGGGGTGCACGACCATCCGCAACTACCAGTTGGTAAAAAGGTTGTCCTTTTTTACCTTTCCGCTGTAGTCTGATTTTTGTTGGCATTGTAAATTAAATTTTTAAGTAAAAAAATGATTGTTTTTCAGGGGTGCAAATATCCTGCTTTTTTTTGAAATAAAAAAACAATTTGGTATTAAATGGTTTAATCCCTTTCTACAGTTTTTATTAAATATGAGTTAATTTACCATTTGTACATCATCTGAGGGGAAACCTGGGAAGGTTAATAACTTCCGATTTTTTTGAATTAT
>SL_3KL_010_SEDDRAFT_10000124_pt1 | contig 50580 bp, 47 predicted proteins | sample SodLakKL_010_SED_2_FD_10381 | JGI IMG/M metagenome (IMG submission 10381)
AAAAGACCTGTTTCAAAGGGGGGGACGTTTGTGATCACCTTTTACAAAATCGTTTCAACGGTCTGATCGAAAGCGAGAAATACCACCCCCTGTGTCATGTGTGTGTAAAGACCAGCTTTTCAAAGGGGGGGGACCTAAAAAACGCCTTTTTGCCAAAGGAACGAAACGAAACAAATAATGCTCACATCAACCACTCACCCCCAAATCCGTTATAACCAGCAAAAAATCCTCCGGCACCGTAATCCAATGACAACGACAAGGTACTTGCAGTCAGTGGACAATAAAGATGTCCGAAGGATTTTTGAAGAAGTTGTCGGAAAGCGGGGTTTAGACGACTTGAATATTAAGTCTATCCTTCAAACTAGCCTTCAGCGATAATTTGCCTTTATAAGTATCTGGAATTGTAATAGTAAAAGATACACCATGATCGCCGTCCAGGCGATGGGTAGCACAGCTGATTCATGGATCATAGGCACGCACCGCCATTTCTATCCGGTTGAGAATGCCCTCGTCGAATTTTCCGTTCTGAATTAACGCATGTGCCGCCTGGCTGACGCTCATGTTCATCGGTCCGATATTGTGTGTGGTGCCGACGATCATATTGGCGCGGGTGATCAAACCGTTTTCATCGGTAGAGTAGTCGTGAATAAGGGTTCCCCTGGGAGCTTCCACACATCCCACGCCTCTGCCTGCCCGGGGCTCTACCTTTGTCCTTACATCCGGGTCTGTGATAGCCGGGTCTTCCAGAATTTCAATGGCCCGCTCACATGCGTAGACTTCCTCTATCAGGCGGGCATAGTGGTACAGCAGCGTGGCCTGAGCAGGACGGCCAAACGCCTCCCTGAATTCTTCCAGCTCGGCTTGTGCTCTGGGAGTGGCCATTTTGTCGGCCACATTGAGACGGGCCAGGGTATTGGCCCGGTATATTCCTTTCGGATTTTCCAGATCCATGGAAAATCCTTCGTTCCAGCAGCGGGCATAAGGAAACTTGCTGTAGGAATAAGATTCAGTGTGCTCCCCGATATAGTCGAGATAATCTTTGGCCTCAAATTCGGTGAAAGTACCGTCGGGTTTCATTAAACGAATCTTGCCCTGGTAGAGGTTCATGGCCCCCTGGTCATCCACAGTGCCGATAAATCCGGTTTTAATGACCCCCAGGGTTTGAATGGCATCCATATATTTGGGGAACACGTCTTTTTTGGCAAAGTCTATGGTAAACAAAGCAAAATCGAGAATTTCCCGCATTTTAGCCAGAATATCCCGGCGTTCTTCTTCGAGCAATGGTTTGGAAAAGCCTCCCGGAACTCCGGCAATGGGATGAATGGCTTTATTGGAAAAGCGGTCCAGGATCATCTTGGCTTTCTGCCGGGTTTGCACCACTTTTTTGGCCAATTCCGGATTGGCTTTGGCAATGCCGATCACATTGCGGACGGCATAATCACTGTCAGGGCCAATAACAAAATCAGCTGCTGCCAGAAAAAAGAAATGAAGCAATTTGTCTTCGGCATGGGCAATGGTTTGCATCAGTTCCCGGAGCAGACGGCCGGCCGGTGTCGGTGTTACCCCGAAACAACCATCTACGGCCTTGTTTGATGCCAGATGGTGCATCCATGGACAAATACCGCAAATACGGCTCACAATCCTTGGAAGCTCCTCGGCAGGCTTGCCCTCCACAAATTTTTCAAAGCCCCGGAGGGACATGATATTAACCCGTGCATCCTCGACATTGCCGTTGTCATCAAGGCGGATACCAATAGATGCGTGCCCCTCGATACGGGTAATAGGCTGTATATTGATTACCTGAGTCATAATTAGGTTCTCCTTTTATTTGGCTGCTGCAGGACGCAGCAGTCGATGTGCCCCTGAAAAACGAAGCAGTGATTTTCGTTCCGGTAAAGACCGGAAATCAATTCCATTGGAGGCAAGGGCGTTGAGCATATCCAGGAGCTGATTGCCATTATGGCGGACCGGGCCATAGCAGCCCCGGCAGGGCACCCGTGCGGAAATGCAGCGGGGCTTGACATTATCGCCGCCGCATCCGGCGCGTGTTACCGGCCCCATACACAACAGCCCCTGCTCCAGGAGGCACCGCATTTGATCCAGGGGTTCATCTGCAGCTCCGTATTCAGGCGGCTGCAAAAAACGCCGCATCTGTTTCAGTTCCCCCTTTCCTTTGCGCACCGTGGGGCATGTGTCACAAACGCTTTTTTCGGGAAGCTTTGGTGAGGTGCCTTCCACCAGGGCGGTCAAAGCCCTGAAAATATGATCCGAATGCGGCGGACAACCCGGAAGGTAAATGTCTACACCGATTTTTTCATCCAGAGCATAGCAGGCATCCAGCAGCGGCGGGATTCCCTCCGAGGGAAAAGCTTCCATTTTGTCTGTGCTTTCAGTGGTGTAGTATCGCTCAAGAATTTCGTCAGTGGTGTATGAATTGCACAGGGCCGGAATACCTCCATGGGTGGCGCAGGTGCCCAAAGCGATGATGATTTTGCATTTTTTGCGCATTTCCCCGGCAATCTCCAGGTGCTCTTCGTTTCGAATACCACCGCTGATGATCCCCACATCCGCCTCGGGAATTTCAATGTGTTTGCCATCGCCCAACTGACCAAAATATTTGTGGTCCATAAGCGCTGGAAGATGTACAAAATCGGCTACCTGAAGAACGTCCAGCAAACGCTCGCCCATGTCCACGATGGAAATTTCGCAGCCGGCGCACGAGTTTAACCATTCACTTGCAACCTTTACGGGCATGATTTGTTCCTCCTGATCACTCTTTGATTTTTATGGTTCTGCCCATGATGCTCCTGCGATTATTCCGTGAATCTTTGCGCTTGCGGACCGACCAGGAATGGATTTTTTCAAGGGCTTCAGAAGCAAATTTGGGTTTGTCATCCTTGCTGAACTCTTCGAGAGCACCGGCGCTTTTGGCATCGGCCATTGCCGCCCGTCCCAGTGGGGTGCGGGTGATAACGGTGGTCCACCCTTCTTCGGCACCAATGCCGCCGAAAGCTATGTCTGCAAATTCGGAAGAATAGTCCGGGCAGAACTGGCAAGCATAGCGACGCATGAATTCCAGCTGTTCCAGTTGAATATGTTTAATTTCGCCGTTTTTCAGGTGAATCATCAGGTTATCCTTGATGTTTACCTTTTTGACGTTATCCCACTCAAATTCATGGGTTTGGGACAGGCTTCGCCGCTGTTGCTCGCCGAAGGTGAAGTTGCCGGAACAAAACAAGCCGAGAAGAAATTTAATGGAATCAGAGGGAATAATTCCCAATACCTGCATACGGCGCACGGCTTTGATCTGGCAGGGGGTTCCCACCAGAGCAACCCGGTGCAGCCCTTTTTTGAGCATCGGATCGAACTCCTCGATGGTGTGATAGGTCATGTACTGTTCACTGTAGGTTTTCATTCCGTGTGAGGTNTCGAAATAAAAGCCTGCGGCATCCTTGATTTCCTCATGGTTAGTGGCCAGAAANGGCCTTCGCTGAAAAGGTCCCACCTGTTTCGTTACAATGGCCCCATCAATTCGTCCACGTGACAGCAGATGCAGCAGCAGTCCTGTGACTACCCCACCGTCGGTGGCAACCTTTCTGACCGTCGGATCAGTGGCCCGGGCGACAGTGACCTCAATAACCCGCCCGACAGGAGCACTCCATGACACCATACGGCGGGTTTCTTCCTCAAGCTCTTCGATTTCAGGACAGATAGCATGGCACAGCCCACACTCAATACACTTTTCAATCTCGGCGAACAGGGGCTTGCCATCATCATCCAGTCCGAGAGCCCCGTAGTTGACCGCGGTACAAAAAGTGACACAACCCCCGCATCGATGGCAGAGTCCTGGCTTTTGAATTTCCTGAATCAAATCGAAAAAAGTTTTCATACTCTCTCCTTTTGGCGGTTTGCCCTGGGGATTATTCTTCCATTTCCGGATGGAATATCAAAATATCTTTGAGATCATCCCCCAGGTAGGTGCGTTCTTTGGGCCCCAGAATCCCCATGGCCAGGCAAATGATGGTCCACAGGTGCACGGTGTGGTAACCCCCGTCGAAATGCTCGCTTAAATCGTGTATTTGAGCATGGCAATTGTGGCAGGGTGTTATGCAATAGTGAGCAGCAGTTTTGGTAATTTGATTGAATTTAAGCTTGCCGTAGTCGCGTCGTGCTTCCGGATAGCCCGACTGAAGAAAACCGCCGCCTCCGCCGCAACAGTAATTGTTGCTCTTGTTGGGCGTCATGTCGATAAAGTTCTCATCGCCCACTACCGTTTTGACCACAAAACGCAAATCTTCGGCCACCGGGTCGCCAAAGGTTTTTCGTACCAGCTGGCAGGGATCCTGTACCGTAAACTTGGCCTTCACGTCCTTGTTCCAGTCGCTGTTTACTTTCAGCTTTCCGTCTTTGATCCATTGAGCATAATACTGGATGATACTTTTTATTTCAAAGTTTGCCTGAATATTAAATTTTTGCAGCCCGAACCGGACTGCGAACAGTTCATGGCCTCATTCCGTGTTCAGCCAAACATTGCAGCCTAAATCCTCCACAGCCTTGACCTTGGTGCGCACGATATGTTCCCATTTTTCCTCGTCTGCCAAAAACATACAGTAGTTTTCAGCGGCCCATCCTTTGGTTCCGTAGGTCCAGTCAGCTCCGGCCAGATGCAGAATTTTCCATAAAGGCACCATTTCATCGGGTTCCGTAACCGGCTCACGGCTGTTTTGATTGAGAAAAAATTCGGCCCCTTTCTTGTTTACCGGGGCTTCCATTTCGGCAAACTCGGGCTGTGCTTCCCGGTATTCGTCCAGGACGTCTTCCACCACGAATTTAAAATCTTCCTCTGTAGCTCCCATGGCACTGCATGTGTCGGATCGCAGCGCCATATCACAGCTGCCGAGGATTCCTTTGGGACGGTTTTCTCTCGGCCAGCTCTGGCGCGCGTAAAATACAAGCTGGGGAATGTTGATTTTCATGGGGCATACATACACACAGCGGGTGCACATACTGCACATCCATACCCAGGGTGTGCTGGTAACTTCTTCATCAAGCCCCAGCGCTGCCAGGCGAAGAAACTTTCGCGGATCCATGCCTTCCAGGCCTGTCGCCGGGCAACCGGACGCACAAGCCCCGCAGGTCAGGCATAAATTCAGATTCCCACCCTCCGGAAGCAAATCCTTTACCTTATCGATGAACATACTTTTTTTATCTTTTCCAATGGTTACAGGTTCCATCGGCTTTAGTCTCCTCTTATGCCACTTTAGTTATTAATTCACTCAAAGGATTTACTCCCAACTGGCGAACGGTCTCGGTAAAACGAGTGACCACTTCGGCAAATCGTGGAGCTTCTGCTGATGACACCCACTCGATGGCAAAACGGCGGGGGTCAATATCTACATCCTCCAGTATCATCCGTATAGCTTCCGCCCGGGCCAAAGCAACGTGATTACCTTCCAGGTAATGGCATTCCCCGAGGTGTCACCCCATAATGATGACACCGTCCGCACCTTTGGACAGGGCATCAACCACCAGGTCCGGATGAACCATGCCTGAGCACATTACACGTACCGCACGCATGTTCGGCGGATACTGCAACCGTGATACCCCGGCCAGGTCTCCTCCGGCGTAAGCGCACCAGTTACAAAGAAATCCGATAATTTTTGGTTCAAAGTTATTCGACATATTTTATCTCCTGTTGTTCGGATGAAAACTTTTTTGATTAGCAGTACCTGTCCGGGAAATCCTATACTCCCTCCCCCTGCCCCTCCCAGAGGGAGGGGAGTTTCTGGACAGGTATTAATTACATGCTTTCAAGGGCTGCACTCACCTGGGCCTTTAGCTGGTCAAGGGTGAAGCCGTGAACAAAAACACCTCCTTTAGGGCAAGTGGCGGCACAAAGTCCGCATCCTTTGCACAGAGCCGGGTCTGTTTTAATACGTTTGTGCCGGGTGCCATCATCCTGATCGTATTCTTCCATCTTTATGGCTCTGTAAGGGCAGACATCCAGGCACAGAGCACACCCGTCACAATGATCCGTTACAAAAGACTTGATGGCATCCAGCTGCATCTGTGTATGGGACAATAGCACAGACGCCCGTGCCGCAGCAGCCTTTGCCTGTGCGATGGACTCATCGACAGGCTTGGGATAATTGCACAGGCCGGCAACAAAGAGACCATCCACGGACATGTCTACGGGCCGAAGTTTCGGATGAGCTTCGTTGAGAAAACCATCTTCGTTGATTCCACACTTGTACAGTTCCACCAGCTCTTTGCTTTCGCTGGGTTCGATAGCCGAAGCCAATACCAGGTGCTCGGCAAAAAGTTTGAGGGGCCGCTGTGATACAGGATCGAACACTTCCACATATAGATCATTATCCTGAAGTGTAACCCGGGGCTTGTGTTCCGGATCGTAATGAATAAAAATGACACCCAGATCCCTGGCTTTGCGGTACAGGTCTTCCTGTTTGCCGTAAGTGCGAATATCACGGTTGAGGATAAATACATTCATGTGGGGATTAAGCTCTTTAAGATGCACGGCACTTTCCACGGAATGGGTACAGCAAAGCCTGCTGCAATAGGGCCGACGGGGTTCCCGTGAGCCGACACACTGGATAAATACCGTGCTTCTGGAAGCTTTAACTGACTCGGCATTTTCCCGCAAATAGCCGTCGAATTCCAGATGGGTCATCACCCGCTTGTCTTCACCATAAAGATATTCATCCGGTTTTGTCTCCCTGGCTCCTGTGGCCAGAACAGCAACACCATAGGTGACAGCACGGCTTTGTCCGTCCACATCAATTTTGCTGACAAAATTGCCCACCGAACCCACAGCGGTTTTCAATTGCGCGTTTTTGAGCAGCTTGATTTTAGGATGACTTTCCACCTGCTGAATCAGTGTATTGAGCATGGGGCGGATTGGTTCTCCGGAAGCCAACCGGTCCAGCTTGAGTGCATTGCCCCCGAGCTGACCGCTTTTTTCCAGAAGAACCGTTTCATAGTTTTGATCGGCAAGGGCCAACGCCGCGTGCATGCCGGCTATTCCACCACCGATAACCAGTGCCTTTTGCACCACATCGACTTTCATTTGCTGAAGTGAACTGTTTTTACGGGCTTTGGCTATGGCCATGCGCACCTGATCTTTGGCCTTTTGCGTGGCTTTATCCGGTTCTCTCTGGTGCACCCAGGAGTTCTGGTTGCGGATATTGGCCATCTCCACCAGATAAGCATTCAACCCGGCCTCTTTCATCGTGTCCTGAAAAAGGGGTTCATGGGTACGGGGTGTGCAGGCAGCTACAACGATCCGATTGAGATTATTTTCTCTGATCTTCTGAGAAATTATATCCTGGGTGTCCGCGGCACAGGAAAACAGGTTGTTTTCCACATAAACCACGTTGGGAAGACTTTGGGCATATTCGGTGACGGCTTTTACATCCACTGTTCCGGCAATGTTGATGCCGCAGGAACAGACAAATACCCCGATTCTGGGATCTTCCCCGGAGACGTTGCGCTCTTCCGGGTATGTTTTTTCGCGGGTAAGAGTCCCCCGGGCATCAATAAGGGTTTTGGCAGCCTCCACAGCTGCAGCGGAAGCCTCGGTGACGGAGCGGGGAATTGACTTGGGCCCTTGAAATGCACCGGTAACAAATACCCCCGGCCGACTGCTTTCTACCGGGTTGGTGCTTCTGGTAACGGCAAAATGATATGAATCCAGATCAATTTGGAAAAGTTCCGCCAATTTTTGGCTCTCCGGGGCGGATTCCATGCCGATGGAAAGAACGGCCATGTCAAAATTTTCATCGAGGATTCTACCATCTTCAGTGGTATAGCGCATATTTACGCCGTTGCCGCCAGGGCCCGGTTCAATGGAATGGGGACGTGCCCTGACAAACTTTACACCCATGCTTTTGGCCTGTTCCAGATACCGTTCGCATTCCTTCGCATGGGTACGAATATCCATATAAAATATGCTTTGATCAATAGTGTTTCCGGTCAAATGTTCTGCAGTGACCATGGATTGCTTGATGGCGTACATGCAGCAGACCGTCGAGCAGTAGCCATTGTCGCACCGGTTTGTGTTACGTGAGCCCACACACTGAATCCACGCGATCTTTCGCGGTTCCGTCTGGTCGGAAGGGCGTACCAGGTGGCCCATACACGGTCCGCTTGCCGAAAGCAGGCGCTCATATTCCAGACTGGTAACCACATCCGGAATGACACCATAACCATAAAAATCGAAGGGGGTGGGATCAAAAGGCTTATAACCGGGAGCCAGTATGATACTGCCTACATTCAAACTGACCAACTGCTCACGGTCATTGAAATTAACCGCACCCGTGGGACAAAATTTTTCGCAGGCTTTACACTTTCCCCGTTTAAGATAAATACAGGTTTCGCCATCAATAACATATTTGAGAGGAACCGCTTGACCATACTTGATATAGGCGGATTTACGCTTGCCAACCCCCATATTGAATTCATCGGGAACACGCTTGGGGCATTTTTGTGCACAGACACCGCAGGCAATGCACTTGTCCATGTCGATGTAACGGGGATTTTTTTTGACTTTGACGGTAAAGTTACCGGATTGTCCTGCAACTTCCACCACTTCGGATAAAGAAAGCAGTTCCACATTAAGGTGCCGGCCGACCTCGACCAGTTTTGGTGAGATGATTCACATGGCACAGTCATTGGTGGGATAAGTCTTATCCAGCTGAGCCATCACACCGCCAATGCCTGCGCTTTTTTCCACCAGGTGAACATAATAACCTGAATGCGCCAGATCCAGCGTGGCCTGAATACCGGCAATACCGCCGCCGACAACCAGGACAGATCCAATGGTGTTTTTTGACATAGGGACCTCTCTTATAAAATACTCATGGTTGGTTTTTGTAACACTTTCAACAGAAAAACGTGATGCACCTGATTTCCTGAAACGATCTATGATCGAAAAGGAAAGCCCGTAGTGTAAACAAAGCTGCTGAAGAGATTCTTCGGAAACCAGGTATTTTTTGCCCACGGTGGGAATCGCTTTCAGCTTACCATTTTTAATCCAGTTGGTGATGGTATTGCGATGTACACCAATGGCTTTTGCTAACTTATTCACTCGAATCTCAAGCATGGCAATCTCCGGAAACAGATATAGATATATCCTTTTTTATTAAATCCATAATTTTTTCCGCCATTCGGAAAACAGCATCGTTCACCGGTCCTGAAAGTCCGGGGCTGACACAAGTGGGAAGCCCGCTGGTTTGCACCACCAAAACCCTTACATGAATAGGGGTTTGCTCACTGATTTCCTTGAGCATGTTGGTGGTGGGAAACTGGTGAAGAGAAAAATCGCTGATCTTGGCCGGAGCAATTTCATCCACCCTGATTTCGAAAATCTCCCCGGGCTCTCGTCCCTCTACCTCGATAGCATCCACAACGATAAGGGTACGGGCCAGCTCTGTGTCAAGCAGCAGGTCAAATAAAATGTCCCGGATCGATGTACCTACATCCAGACAAAGCACATGCTCCGGAATGTCGTAATCCGATTCGAGACGGCGGATAACTTCCGGACCAAAGCCGTCATCTCCAAATAACGGATTGCCGCACCCAAACACCAGACAACTCTTATTATGCAATACGGATTGAATTTTCATAAAATATCAATAGTGCAATTTGTGCTAGTCTGTCAAGCTTAAAATCAAAAAATGTGCAAACTGTGCAGTGCCGTTGGCTTCATCTGTAGGTGCGAATTCATCCGCACATAGGCGTATATATAACCGGATGTGCAAAAAAATGACCCTCTGGGTATGCGTATCACCGCAGTGCGAATGAATTCGCACCTACAGGTTGTCTGCAAAGGATGTGGGTTTACCTGTAGGGGCGGGTTCCAAACCCGCACTCGTTCCAGATTTTCCAAGTGTCGCATGGTGCCATATATATTAAGTTCCCTTAAACGTCATTCAATTCATGTAACCAGAGAATTGTTTTTATACCATAGTTCCCACAGGCAAAGCATGGCAACGAGAAAAAATGCAAAAGCACAGCTTTTGCACTCCTTCAACAAGTCACCCCCAAATCCGTTATAACCAGAAAAAGATCCTTCCGGGAATGCGACAAAAAAATATTTTCTAAGTTAAAGCTACAGCAGCCCGGCAGCAAACAGAAGGCTGAAGAGCAAAGACAATTTTGCGGTACCGGCGAGAAGATCATTAAGGCTGGCGCCTTGCTCGCGCTCAATGTTTTTGGTCAGATTCCATGCCATTGGAAGGGTGAGCAGAGGCCAAAGAATGTGGGGTCCGGTCAAACTGCTGAAAAAAAGGACCGGAGGGATAAGGTAGCTGATTAACAGCAGGAATTTATATTCCAGTATGGTTTTTTTAGGCCCCAGTATAACGGCAAGGGTCTTTTTCCCTGCTTTACTGTCGGTTTCGATGTCTCTTAAATTGTTTACAACCATGATGGCCGTAATAAGCAACCCCGGCGGGATGGCTGCCAGCATGGCCAGCGCGGTCAACTGTCCTGCCTGGATAAAATAGGTGCCGCAGACAGCGACCAGTCCAAAGAAAATAAAGACAAAAAGGTCACCCAGACCGTTGGAGGCAATTGGCCAGGGGCCTCCGCTGTAGCCCAGAGCCGCCAGTACGCAAGCTATGCCCGTAATAAAAATCGGTATTCCACTAATATACACCAGGTAGGCAAACACCAGTCCTGCAAGGAAAAGTGAAAACATCATGCCCATTTTTACGGAATGAGGTGCAATCAAACCGCTCTGGGTAACCCGAACAGGTCCAAGCCGTTTTTCCGAGTCGATGTGATTGACAAAATCAAAATAGTCATTGGCCAGATTGACGGTGATCTGAAGAAGCAGACTTCCGGCAAGGCAAGCCATGGCAGGAATAAAAGCAAACATCTGGTCGCCCGCAGCTGCGGCAGAGCCTACGGCTACCGGCCCTACTGCGGCCGGAAGGGTTTTCGGGCGGATAGCTATTATCCAGGGGTTTATTTTAAAAAGAGTTCTTTTCGGCATGTTTAGTTATTTTTTTATGTGCTCAATGATCAAGCTTTATTTTCAGTCCCCTGATTATTCAACATACATATGCTTGCTCACCTTCAGCTCGATGGCATAGATGGCAAAATAGAGCAGCATTCCCAGAAGCCCCATCCCCATGATACCCGTGTACATTTCGGGATACATCAGCACCTGGTAGGTTTCAATGACGATGTAATATCCCAGGCCCCAGGTGGTCAGGGACTGCTCGGCGATAAAAAGTACTGCCACTGCTGTTCCCACCGATACTCTCAGGGCGGTGAGCACGCCGGGAAGGGAAGCCGGAAGATAGACATAACGAAACAGAGCCCGGCGGCCTGCACCCAAAGACTTTACTGACAAAATCAGTTCCTTTTTAAGGTTTGAGGCTTCATCCCGAACTACCACCAGGATCTGGAAGAAAATAATGATGGCAATCAGCATCACTTTTGAAAAATCGCTGATACCGATTACCACATAGATAACCGGGAGAAATATAATCTTTGGAATCGGGTATATTATGGCAATCAGGGGACTGGCGATGCTATCGATTCTGGGCATCTGACCCAGGGCAAGGCCGAGGGGGGCGGCAAAAACCGTGGCGACAAAAATTGCGGCCAGAACCCGGGTAAAAGAGGCAAGAAAGTGAAGTCCCAGCTCTGCGGTCATATTGTTTAAAAACAGCGGCACTACCACCACCGGCGATGGCAAAATGGGGCGATTGACAGCCAGGGCCGCCAGTTGCCACAGGCCGAAAAACATGATGGTTCCAGATAAAGTGCTAAGAAAGGTGGCTTTTTTCTTCATTTCCGGTCAATGCTCTTTCAAAGGAGGACTATTGGCACAGACCGCAAGAAGCTCCCGAATTTGTGAGCATTTCATGATAAAATCCGGATCTGAACGTTTACCCACCGCTCCCGAAAGGTCATTGGGGACAATTTTTGGAAACCGGTTGCAGCAGTTGTCAAGAACAAGAATTTTTTCCCCGAGAACCACTGCCTCTTCGATATCGTGGGTGACAATAAGGGAGGTCATCTTTGATTGCTGGTGAAATTGGAACATCACCTTCTGCAGCTCTTCTCTGATGGGAGCATCAAGAGCTGAAAAAGGCTCATCCATCAGCAGAAGGTCAGGTTCAAGAACCAATGTTCTTGCGATTGCTGCACGTTGTCTTTGACCTCGGGACAGCTGCGCCGGATACATATTCTGCAGGCGACCGATACCCAGCCAGTTGAGCCAGTAATCAATACGCTCCTTATTCTTTTTTTCATCCATCTGCATATCAGCCGGGCTGTGTTTGCCATCAGGGCCGTAAAATTTTCGTATTTTGAGTCCCAGGCGGGTATTATCAAGTACGGTTGCCCACGGCAGAAGACCATGATCCTGAAGAACCAGGCCGGTGGATGGTCTCGGGCGGGTGATTTTTTCACTATTGATGCGAATTTCTCCTCCGGTGGGCTTGTTCAATCCGGCAATAAGATACAGCAGGGTAGTTTTGCCACAGCCGGATGGACCTATAACGGTCCAGGCTTCCCCTTTTTCAACGGTAAAAGAAAAATCGGCAAAGAGGCAGGATGCTTCGCCATACCCGAAATAAAGATTTTGTACCTCAATCATGAAACCGCATTTTCATTGTGGAAGAAATTCCGGCGTGACACTGTCTTCATAGGCCAGGGGGGCATCAAGAAGCTTTTTGTCGACCATCCACGTCATAACATCCTCCCACTGGACCCTTGTGGGAAGCGCCTTTCTCGGAAAGGGCGGAACCTGAAAATCCGCCTCAACATTTTTGGGTACCCGGATATTTTTGAGCAGGATCTTCCGGAATTTATCGGGATTTCTGTTGATCTCGACCACTGCTTTGTCCCACGCAACCATAAAGTCTCTTATGGCTGCTGCCTTTTTTTCCAGAGAATCATTGGAAAAGGTGATCACACTGGCGCTCAAATTGCCCAGGGCCGCATCATTTATGATTTCCACAGCTCCTTGACGGATAGCACTTGTGGCCAGCGGATCGGGAAGAGTCACGGCTCCAAGTCGTCCGGAGAGCAGCAAATTCAGACGCTCGGGCAAAACCGGCACCGACCTGTAAACAATTGCCTCTGCCGCCATGTCCTCCGATGAGAGCAGCCGGGTGGTGATGTATTCAATGACGGTGTTTTGGGATATTCCGATGGGAATACCCTCCAAATCGGAGACTGTTCGCAGGTTGGCGCCCGGAGCCCCGAGAACCCTGAACAGAGGTGAGTTATCAATGGGAAAGCGAGCAATGGAGATGATTTTCACCCGGTTTTGGAGTCTGTTGAAACTGGCGGCCCCGGAAATTTCATTGATCATCCCGTCAATTCTTTCTGCCTGCATCAGCTGGTCGCGTTCCAGGGCACTTCCTACCCGAAGAATATCGACGTCTATTGCGAGTTGGGCAAAGTACCCTTTATCCCTGGCTGCATATACCGGCAGGACATCCGGCACGGGAAGAAGTGCCACGCGAAGGGATCTGCTGTTGTTTTCGGCAAATACCGGGCCACTCCCATGGCAAAGGAGCAGAGTAGCGAATAAAAAGAAAGAGAATATTTTTGTGACCATGTTTGAATTTTCGGATTTTTCACGTTGATATTTTTCATGATGAGCTCAGACGGAAGGCGGCCAACTAATACCGGAGCATTGGCTTTTTTTCACTTCGCCAGAACCTTTAATCCAAAATCTATAAATGGGAACTTGCGTTCTGTCAATGAAAATACCCACACTTCAGGATTTTTGATCTCTGGAAAATTGCTGGTTATAACGGATTTGGGGGGATGGGTACCCATTTGTTTTTCAGGTGAACCGGCTTGCAGCCGGTCAGGCGAAAGTACAACTTTCCCACTCCGGTTTTACGGATTTTTGGTTCATTTCACACCAGCACCATCTTCGATGGGGCCTCTTGTACTCATTGCGGACATCATAGTGGTAAAGGCCGGGATGCTTCGGATAGTCAATTCATTTTGAAATGGGATTTATGGTGGCTCAACAGAAAGGGTAACCAGCGACTCCCGGTTGGTCTAATAAATGGCCGCACTGCTCGGCATCTGGTTGACCGAACGGAAAATTTTTCGCAAACTCAAATATACATTTTTTTTAACACAAAAAACGATAAGTTCAAAATTTTGAACCTATTGCCTTTCGGGGTATATTTAATAAAAAACAAATAGTTATGGATGTTTTTCCATTTCGTGATTAAAAATTTTGAACTTTCGGATGGGTTTTATTTTGTTTGTGGGGGTCGGTGGGATGGTTCTGTGAACTTTGTCTTGATATAACCTTTTGAAATTGATAGAAAAAATTTTTTTTGTTTTTTTTGTTAAGTTAAAGAGGTGTTTGGCAAATAAATTGCAATAGCAATGAATAAACCTACTCCTTTCTTCATCTGTTTTTCTCCTTAATGGCCGATCAGGCACGAAGCTTGATCGGCCATTTTGTTTTTCAAGGAAATTAAATAAAAAAAGTCTCATCTGGATGGTGAGGATTATTAAAGGATTGACCTGAAAATTCATTTCGCTTATGAATGAAGACTCGGGCGCCAAGGGAATCTTTTTAGCGCTATCCATTTTGGTGGGTATCTCTCCGGTTGGCGGCTATATTTCCGGCATTTTGCCGGAGTGATGGATATTTACAGGAAAAAAAAGCTCGGATTGAGCATATGGCAATTTTAATGGTGGTTTGGTTCAATGAAAGATAGAAAAAGAGATAATGATCAACAAAAGCAGGCGGAAAATGATGATCCTGTGTATAATTTCTGGCAGGATCATTCGGAGAAGTTTTTGAAAATGGCACTAAGGGTGGATTATCGTGAGAGAATTGCCTATCCTGATGCTCATGGTAAAAGAACCGGGGATTGTGGAGATACTGTGGAATTTTTCCTGATGTTTGAGCATAATCGTATCAAGACAATCACCTTTGATGTCCACGGGTGCATTAATACAAATGCGTGTGCAAATGCTGTGGTGGAATTGACAAGGGGTAAATCACTGGACGAGGCCTGGAAAATGAAACCGGAGGATATCGCATTTTTTCTGGAATCACTTCCGCCAGATCACAGGCACTGTGCGGAGTTGGCGGCCGGTGCTTTTTATCTTGCCTTGGCCAATTACCGGGAATTAAAAAAAAATCCATGGAAAAAAATGTATTTCGCAAGGTGAGATTTAGGGGCGCTGCAGAAAGAATTATTTCTTGTTATCGCAGCTAAAGTTTGATGTTTTTTTGTTTTATTGTTGACATCAAAATCCAATTTGATTATAGGTTGCCCCGTAGATTGTTGTTGTAAAATTTGGAGTCAAAGTAAAAAAAACAGGCGTTTGATGGTCAAGTATTTTGCAAATTATTTAGTTTAATGGCATGGGGGATTAAAAACTTTTGGGCACCTCGTTTAAACAGTTGTTGAGCCAAAAACGTTCGTTAATATTGAAAGAATGGTTCTACCTGGTTGTGGAAACTTACCCGGAAGAAACCGCCAAATTCCTGAAGCGTCAAAGCGACCCTTTTAGCAACCCGGTAGGACGAACAGTTCACAAGGGTGTGGGAGACCTCTTTGATGAGCTGATGCTGGGTCTGGATCATGAAAAAGCCCATGCTTGCCTTGATTCCATGATCAGAATCAGGGCCCTTCAGAATTTTACCCCATCCGAAGCTGTTGGCTTTGTTTTTTCCCTGAAAACGGTGATTCAAAAAGTATTAGGCCGGGATATTGCGGAGAAAGGCTTGTCCGAACAGGTTCATGAGTTTGAGTCCAAAATCGATGAGCTGAGCTTGATAGCTTTTGATATTTATGTGAAATGCCGTGAGAAAATTTACGAAATTAAGGCAAATGAATTTAGAAACCGCCATTATAGTGCTTTTAGGCGGGCGGGTTTGATTTCTGAGGTTTCGGATGATCCGTTCCTCAAATAACAATTAATGTTACGAGGCTTTCGTGTATTTCGGGAGGGACAGTTTTGCATATCCCAAAAATTTCAGGTTGGTTTTCCAGGCATAATTGATCCCGGGATTTATGCCGGTGGATAAATCATGTGGAATTTTTAGTATTTGCCCAATTGGATCCTCGTGTGCGCCGAAGCCGAAAAGTGAGGTAATGGTCAATGAATGCGAATTACATGTATTCCCTCATAGCGGTCATCATTCTCTTGCTGTTAGCCTATGTGGGCGTTGCAGGAATGCACCTTGAGGTGCTGTTTGGAGTCATTATTCCATATGCCGCCATTGCGATTTTTATTGGTGGGTTTATCTACAAGGTGGTGGACTGGGCAAAATCACCTGTTCCGTTTCCCATAACAACCACTGCCGGACAGCAAGCATCTTTACCCATGGTTTCCCCGGCTTTGATCGATAATCCCAAAAACAAAACCGGAGTGGTGATAAGGATGTTGCTCGATATTCTTCTTTTTCGCTCCCTTTTTCGAAATACCAGGTTTGAGGTCCGGGATACGAATAAATTTTCCTACGAACTGGAAAAATGGCTTTGGCTTTTTGCTCTGATATTTCACTATGCTTTTTTGACGGTTGTTGTTCGTCATCTGCGGTTTTTTACTGAACCAGTCCTCTTACCGGTGCAGTTGCTTGAAAAACTCGATAGTTTTTTTCAGGTTGGTCTTCCGGTGTTATATCTGTCCGGTGTAGCCCTTTTGGCTGCCAGCATCTATCTTTTTCTCAGACGTGTGTTCATACCGCAAATGCGATACATTTCACTTCCTGCCGATTATTTCCCTCTTTTTCTGATAATGGGAATAGCGGGATCAGGGCTTTTAATGCGTTATTTTGCCAAAGTTGATATTGTAAGTGCCAAAGAACTTACCATGGGCCTGGTGACACTCAGGCCGACGATACCTGAAGGAATCGGTGCTATTTTCTACGTACATTTATTTCTTGTGTGTGTGCTTCTGGCATATTTTCCTTTCAGTAAGTTAATGCATCTTGGCGGTATATTTTTCAGTCCTACCAGAAATATGCCGGGAAATAACCGGGAAGTAAGACATGTAAATCCGTGGAATTATCCTGTGAAAATTCACACTTATGAAGATTATGAGGATGAGTTCAGGGAAAAAATGATCGAGGCAGGACTCCCAGTGGAGAAAATGCCGGAACCCAAAGAAAACCTTGAGGAAGGAAAAAAGGAGTAGATAAATGGCAGATGAACTTCCGAAATCAGAAAAATTAATCGACGTAGATTACAGCCCGCCTTCAAGAGGGTGGATGGACACGCCGGTGAAAATCAGGAAAGGCATGTACTGCTATGCAGGCAATCCTAAAAGCCTGGAGCTGCTCGGTGCTCCTAATCCCAGACAATGGAATCCACTCGATGAGGACTGGAAGTTGCCGGATAATTGGAAGGAGATTGTTTTTGAGGGACTCAGGGAAAGAATAGACAAATTCCGAAGCTTCAAAGTATTCATGGACATATGCGTTCGTTGCGGGGCTTGTTCGGATAAATGCCACTTCTTTATCGGATCCGGTGACCCTAAGAACATGCCTGTCCTTAGAGCAGAGCTGATTCGCTCGGTATACCGGAACGATTTTACAAAAGCCGGTAAAATATTGGGACGCCTGGCCGGTGCAAGGCCCATGACTCTCGATGTTTTGAAGGAATGGTGGTATTACCTGTTTCAGTGCTCTGAGTGCCGCCGCTGTTCTTTATATTGTCCTTATGGCATCGATACTGCGGAAATTACGATTATCGGCCGTGAAATTCTGAACCTGCTGGGGTTAAACATCGACTGGATTGCCACACCGGTAGCCAACTGCTATCGAACAGGAAACCACCTGGGAATCCAGCCTCATGCATTCAAGGACATGATGGAATTTTTCGTGGACGATATCGAGGAAATAACCGGTGTCCGGGTTGAGCCCTCATTTAACAGAAAAGGGGCTGAAATTCTCTTTATTACCCCATCGGGCGATGTTTTTGCAGACCCCGGAACGTATACGGCCATGGGGTATTTGATGCTTTTTCATTACTTAAAGGATCTGGGACTGGATATTACCTGGAGTACCTATGGTTCAGAGGGCGGTAATTTTGGCTTTTTTACTTCCCACGAAACCATGAAACGCCTTAATGCCAAAATGTACTACGAAGCCAAAAGACTTGGTGTCAAATGGATATTGGGCGGCGAATGCGGGCATATGTGGAGAGTTATTCACCAGTATATGGACACCATGAACGGACCAGCTGATTTCCTTGAAGAACCTGTAAATCCTATCACGGGTACCCGTTTTACCAATGCAAAAAGCACTAAAATGGTTCATATCGCTGAATTTACCGCTGATTTGATTTATCACAATAAGCTGAACCTGGATCCAAGCAGAAATGACAATCTGAGAGTCACTTTCCATGATTCATGTAATCCATCCAGAGGGATGGGATTATTAGACGAGCCCAGATATGTGATCCAGAATGTTTGCAAAAATTTCTATGAAATGCCGGCCAATACCATAAGAGAGCAGACTTTTTGCTGTGGAAGCGGATCTGGGCTAAACGCCGGCGAGAACATGGAGCTGAGGATGATGGGCGGTATGCCCAGGGCCAACGCCGTTAAGTTTGTAAAAGAAAAGTATGATGTCAACATGCTTGCCTGCGTGTGTGCCATTGACAGGGCTGCCCTTCCGGCGCTTATGGACTATTACCATCCGGAAGTGGATGTAACCGGGCTTCATGAAATGGTTGCCAATGCTTTGATACTGCCCGGTGAGAAAAAGAGAACCACCAATTTACGCGGGGAGCCCCTGCTAGGGATGGAGGATGAAGATGCCGAATAACAGTAAAGGAATGTATAACAAAAATCTGGTTATTGCGGGCATAGTGATTTTTGTAATTCTGGCCGCATTTCCTTTCTGGTTCAACGTTGGTAGATCCGCGCCGGCTCCTGAAATTATTCTGACCGAAAAAGCCATTGCTGCAGAAGATTGTGTTCGTGATAAAGAATACATGACATTAGAGCATATGCAGCTTTTGGATGTTTGGCGGGACGCTGTGGTGCGGGATGGAAAAAGGATATATGTAAATCCCAAAGGGGTAGAGTTTAACATGAGCCTTTCGAATACATGTTTGGATTGCCATTCCAATAAAGAAGAATTTTGCGACAGGTGCCATGATTATACTTCGGTATCCCCTTACTGCTGGGATTGCCATATTGATAACCCTCAAGGAGATTAGAGAATGAAGAGCAGTAGACGGAACTTTCTCAAAATTGCGGGGATTGCGGCGCTCGGTGTCGGTGCAAAGCCAGTATTTGATACTTTTGCAGCCGTCGGAGGGCATGGTCCCACAGAGCCGGCGCCTATTTTTAAAAGCAGTGAAGAGGCTCTGACTGCAAACCATTGGGCTATGGTTGTCGATACCCGGAAAATTAGATCAGAAAGAGATGTGGCACCTTTATTTAGAGCATGCCACCAGGTCCACAATGTGCCGGACATGCCGCTGAAAAGGCATGAAATAAAATGGATTTGGGCCGAGAGTTTTCATCATGCATTTCCGGATCTCCATAGTGAGTTAATTTCTGATAAGATAGCTCGTACCCCCTTTCCAGTGCTGTGCAACCATTGTGAGAACCCTCCCTGTGTCAGGGTCTGCCCTACCAAAGCGACCTTTAAACGGGAAAGTGATGGCATTGTTGTTATGGACTATCATCGGTGCATTGGGTGTCGATTCTGTCTGGCAGCTTGTCCCTACGGAGCCAGGAGCTTTAATTTTTTCAACCCCGATGACTACATCAAGGAAGTCAATCTTAAGTTTGCTAAAAGAACAAAAGGAGTTGTTGAAAAATGCAACTTCTGTGAAGAGAGGTTAGCGGAGGGAATTATACCTGCTTGCGTGGAGGTCTCAAATGGCATCCTGACGTTCGGAGATCTTCGGGATTCGAGATCTTCAGTCAGAAAGCTCATTGCTGAAAACTTTACTATCCGGCGCAAGGTTCACTTGGGCACCAGCCCGGCAGTTTACTATATAGTGTGAGGTGGTTATGCTAGAAAAGGCATTTAAAGGATCTAAGTTGTATTATGGTTGGATGCTTGGCCTGCTTACGATTATTGGCATAAGTTTCGGCTTTTATTTGTGGCAGTTCAATGCCGGTCTTGGTATCACCGGTCTGAGCCGGGATGTCTCCTGGGGTTTTTATATCGCTCAATTTACCTTCCTTGTGGGGGTTGCCGCATCTGCGGTAATGGTGGTTCTTCCATATTATTTGCATGATTACAAGGCTTTTGGAAGAATTACCATCATGGGGGAATTTCTTGCCGTATCCGCAGTGACCATGTGTTTGCTTTTCATTATTGTGGATTTAGGCCAGCCCATTCGTGCATTGAATGTTTTGCTCTATCCGTCACCCGGCTCAATCTTGTTCTGGGATATGATTGTGTTAAACGGCTACCTGCTGCTGAATATTGTCATTGGCTGGAAAGTGCTGGAAGCTGAAAGGCACAATGTTCATTATCCCATGTGGGTCAAACCCCTTATTTACCTGTCAATCCCGTGGGCTGTCAGCATTCACACCGTCACCGCTTTCCTGTACTGTGGTCTTCCCGGAAGAGGTTTCTGGATGACCGCCATTATTGCTCCACGGTTTTTGTCATCCGCTTTTGCCGCGGGACCTGCCCTTCTGATTCTTCTTTGCTTGTTTGTGAGAAAAATCAGTAAGTTCGATCCCGGCTGGGAACAGATTCAGACATTGGCAAAAATTGTGACGTATGCAATTATTTTGAACGTATTTTTCCTACTTTGTGAAATATTTGTTGTATTCTATGCCCAGATACCCGAGCATATGGATCATTTCAAGTATCTGTTTGTAGGACTTCAAGGGAAAGGGGCTCTTGTTCCCTTCATGTGGACATCCATGATTTTGATGGTTTTGGCCATCGCTTTGCTGATTCCTTCACAGTTCAGACAAAATGAGACGGTTTTACTCATTGCCTGTCTCGCCGTATTCGTTGGTACATGGATTGACAAAGGGCTTGGGTTTATTTCAGGGGGTTTTACGCCTAATCCGCTTCATGTTGTAAATGAATACCTACCCACTGGACCTGAGCTAATGATTTCTCTGGGTGTATATGCTACAGGAGTCTTCATTTTATCGGTGCTCTTTAAAATTGCACTCACTATTAAAGAAGAGCTTTATGCTTAAATATATCAGTATTGATATAAGATTTATTTTAATGCATGAATGCGCAAGCATTTGGTTTAATAGGATACGGTAAATAAAAGCATAATTTTTGAATCATTAAAAAAAGGCTCATTGATAATAATGAGCCTTTTTTTGTTTGACGTTACATCTGTAATGAGATCATAACAAGTCATTCGAAAAACAAGGAGAACCTTTTGACTGTGAAACGAATCGGGTTGTTTATCAAAAATGAGTTAAAGGCCCAAAAAAAAGCTGATGAATTAGAAAGTTGGCTGAAAAAAAAAGGTTTCGACGTTCTCAGAAAAGAGGGATGGCCCTCAAGCTTGAACATTGTCGGGGAAACTGTAGAGACAGCACCTACTGACCTGCTATTTATTTTTGTTCTGGGAGGAGATGGTACATTTTTGAGTGCAGTTCGCTGGATAGGCGATCAGTCCATTCCCATTCTTGGAGTTAAATTCGGTGAAGTTGGCTTTTTGGCTGAAATTGCCGAGGAAAACCTGTTTTCGGTTGCCGAAAAAATTATTGACTGTGAATTTGCAACCACCCCCCGGATGCGACTTCAGGTGGAATTGGTGCGTGGAGGTAAGGTTTTTGTTCGTGAAACGGTTCTAAATGATGTGGTCATCAATAAGGGTGCGTTGGCCAGGTTGGCCCATATCCGAACTTACATCAATGGTCAGTACCTGACCACATACAAAGCCGACGGACTCATTGTGTCGACGCCTACCGGCTCAACAGCATATTCCCTGGCTGCCGGCGGACCGATTCTTCACCCCGAAGTACCCGGGGTCATTATGACCCCGATTTCTCCTTTTACCCTTACCAACAGACCTCTGATTATTCCGGATACGGCTTGCATAACCATCAGGCTGGAGGAAAAAGCTAGAGACATCCTGCTTACTTTCGATGGCCAAGCAGGCTTGGAGATTGACCAAAAGGATATCATCATCGTTCGAAAAGGAAAATATCCCACGCATATGATTACATTCTCGAAGCATGAATATTTCGATGTTTTAAAAACCAAACTCAGGTGGAGTGGCGGCAAGATTTGATTGACCTACATTTCATAAAGGGTTTCATCCCGTTGGGGCGGGTTGTGAAAGGGCTTTTGTAGGGCCTTTTTTTTCCCGGGGATGATAAAGGGATCTTCATTATCAAGCATGTCTCCCATTTCTGCTTCCAGTTGATCAGGATCCTCTCCTTTTTCCATGCGTTCAAGGGCTTCGGACATTCCCGCTCCCATTTCAAGACCTGTCATATCTGAAAGTTTGCGCATCAAACGGGCTGCCTGCCGCGGGTCTTCCTCATTGATACTTTCAACTTCTTTGGCAAGGGTTTGCAAGGCCTTTTCCATCTTGGCATCATCGAATGGCAAATTATCCATGTCCTCATTTTCTTTTGCCCGTCCGGTTACTGTGAACAGTGATAATTTTCGGGACAGCCGCCTATGTCCGCATCTTGGGCAGACCGGGCAAGTGGTGGTGTTGATGGTTTTTGAAAAAAAGTTGAAAATAACATTGCAGTCCTGACAGAAAAATTCGTAAATAGGCATTGTGATTTCCTTGTGTTTGGGTTATCAGATCGGATAAGGTTGTTTGTCATTTCAGCTACGGAACATGACATAAAAATTTTATACCCAATTTGATTTAATTTTTCAATATTGTGTTTCAAATGATGGAAATAATTCGAAAAGTTTATGTGAGTGCGCCTTTTGGGCTTTTGATCGAAAAATACCTGAAACGCTTTATCCGTGAGGGTATTAATCCTGAAATCGGTCTGGATACCGAAGTCTTGGATCGGTATTCAGCCGATGACTTTTTACAAGCTGCAAAGAAACTTCATGCGAAAAACCTGAGTGTCAATTTTCATGGGCCTTTTAACGACCTTTCACCGGGTACTTTGGATCCATTGATCCGGAATGTAACCCGTTACCGATATGAACAGGTGCTCAGACTTGTGCCTGTATTCAGGCCCAGGACACTGGTGTGCCATGCGGGTTATGATTGGAAAAGGTACAATTTCTATCGCGAAGAATGGATCGAAAAGAGCATTGAAATGTGGTCCTGGCTGGCAACTCGCCTTGAAGACGAGGGCACTGTGCTGACCCTTGAAAATGTTTATGAATATTGCCCGGAAGATATAGAAATCATCTTTAAGGAAATGGCGGGGAAAAATGTTGGATTTTGTTTTGACATCGGCCATCAATCTACCTTCAGCCGAACATCTGTACAACACTGGATTGAAGTCTTAAGTCCCTACCTTCACCAGCTACATATCCATGACAATGATGGCACACAGGATCAGCATAAGGCCCTGGGCAAAGGTTCCATCGATTTTTTATCATTTTTTAGACAGCTTAAAAGCCTTCGGGAGACTCCCCCTGTGGTTACACTGGAACCTCATCGGGAAGAAGATCTTGTACCCAGCCTTGAATATCTGGAAAATATCTGGCCCTGGTAGTTAGTGCCTGTCCGGAAACTCCTCTCCCTCTGGGAGGGGCTGGGGGAGGGAGCATAGGAATTTTCGGAAAGGCATTAGTTATCTTTCAAGGCTGATTATTGACCCCTACCTGAAATATTGTTCCGCAACAGTTCTGAGTGGCAGCGAAAAGTTTTGTACTGCTTTGCTGAAGCGCCAGACCGACTTCGGCTAAGGCTTTTTCAGGAGTGTTATTGGTCTCGCTCAGGTGGGCGAGGATCACATGGGTGAGATTTTCGTGGAGAAGTTCTTTTAACAGCATTCCTGACTCATTATTGGACAAATGGCCGGTCCTTCCTTTGACGCGCTGTTTCAATGGCCATGGATAGGGGCCCTTGATAAGCATGGATGGATCATGGTTTGCTTCTATAATCAGAGCGTTACATCCTTTAAGGTGTGATTTTACCATTGAAGTGGCAATGCCTAAATCCGTGGCGATGCCGATTTTGACGTGGCCATTTGAAAACGTGAATCCTGTGGGATCGGCTGCATCATGAGACAGAGAAAAGGGCCGTACGGTAAGGGTATTGATATTAAAAGCATTTCCACACCGGAAATGAATGGTTTCGGGTATATTGCCCATTATATGCTCCGAAGCTTTTAGGGTCTCCGCAGATATATAAACAGGAATTTTGTAGCGTCTTGCCAGGATTCCCACACCTTTTATATGATCAGAATGTTCATGGGAAACCAGAATGGCGTCAATTTTTTCCATACCTTGTGCTGTGCTTTTCAATCTGCGTTCGATTTCAATGCCGGAAAGTCCTGCATCCAAAAGAATAGATGTTCTGCCATCTGAGATATGGATGGCATTTCCCTTGCTTCCTGATGCCAGCATGCAGATGGACAGCTTTTCTTCATTTTTGTTTTTCCCGGTGTGCAAAATCTCCTGTTCCATCAGATCCCTGTGTGACCGAAACCTCCGGTGTTTCTGTCGGTTTCCTCGAGAGTTTCTACAAGATTGAATTTTGCCTGATATACTTTCTGAACAATCATTTGCGCGATACGATCGCCTCGATGGAGATTGAACGGCTTTTTGCTCAGATTGATTAAAGGAATCATGATTTCACCACGATAATCGGCGTCTATTGTGCCTGGGGAATTGATGAGCCCGATGCCGTATTTGGCTGCCAGGCCGCTGCGAGGGCGGATTTGAACTTCAAATCCCACGGGAATGGCCATGGCAAATCCAGTAGGGACCATGAATATCTCGCCCGGACCAATGGTATAATGGGTTTCAATGGCCGCACGGATATCCATGCCTGAAGATTGGGGGGTCATGTATTGAGGAAGCGCAATGTCCTGGTCCTGATGTACTCGCAACCGTTTTATTTTGATCGTAAGCGAAAATTTATTTTTCATTTATTTTACAGGACTAAAAGGTCTTCGTATGGAGCCTTATCGGTTATTGGCCCAAGGAGTGTAAGAGCTAACTGATCGGCCTTGAACAGCTCGTTTGCCAGATCCTGTATCTCTTCAGGTGTGACCGCATCAATATTTTTGACCACGGATTCGAGAGGAATATACTCGTTATAATGCATCTCATTTTGTGCCAGTCGCACCATCTGGTTGTCAATACTTTCAGATGCCAGAAATAGACTTCCTTTAGTAAACTCCTTGGCATCATCAAGCTCGGCTTGATCCACCTGTTTTTCCTTCACTTTTTTCAATTCTTTTAAAACAAGTGCAGTGGCCTCAACAGCCCGCTTGGGATCAACACCTGCATAGACTCCGAACATTCCGGTGTCCACATGGGGTGATGTAAACGAATATACTGAGTAAGCAAGTCCATGGCGCTCCCGTATTTCCTGGAATAATCGGGAACTCATGTTCCCTCCCAAAATTGTGTTCATCAGTGAAAAAGCGAATCGTTTTGGATCAGTGATGGACAGTCCCGGCGTTCCGGCACAGATATGGGTTTGTTCCAGCTGCCGGTAATGGGCTTCCACAAGAGATCGTCCATTCGGCGGAAAACGTTCAGGAAAACCCTCTCCAGGTTTTATTGAGGAAAGCGCCGGTCCCATGAGTTCTACTAACCGGTTATGCTCGATATTTCCTGCCGCAGAAACCACCATGCGGTCCGGTTGATAAAATCGGTGAAAAAATCCTTTAAGATGATCCGAGTTGAAGGCTAAAAGCTTTTCCCGGGCCCCCAGTACGGATCTTCCCAAGGGATGATCTCCCCAAAAAGTATTTCCCGAAAGAATATGAATATGCTCATCGGGTGTGTCTTCAACCATACCGATCTCCTGGAGTATGACCGTGCGTTCTCTTTCAACTTCGGCAGCATCGAATACCGAATTTAAAAAAGTGTCCAAAAGAATGTCGGTCATGGTATCCAGATGGGTATCCATGACCTTTGCATAGTAGCAGGTGTTTTCCATGCTGGTAAAAGCGTTGTTTTGACCACCGATGGCATCAAACTCTTTGGCAATCTGATAAGCAGACCGCCTAAGGGTGCCTTTGAAAATCATGTGCTCGATAAAATGTGACAAGCCATTTTCAGTAAGGGTTTCATCCCTGGCCCCCGTATTGACCCACATTCCCAGAGAGACACTTCGAACATAGGGAATTTTTTTGGTGACGATTCGAATACCGTTTTTAAGAATTGTTTTTTTGATTTTGTTCATTATTTTCTTCCAGAACCGCCTTGTGACTCAGACGGATTTTTCCATCGCGGCTGATTTCCAACACTTTAACTTTTAAGTTATCACCTTCTTTAACTACATCGGTGACGTTTTTTACCCGTTTTTGAGCCAGCTGGGAAATATGCACCAACCCATCTGTGCCTGGAAGTATCTGCACAAAAGCGCCGAAATCTGTAGTTTTAACAACGGTACCTTCATATGTGGCGCCCACCTCCGGCACCCTGGTGATCTCCTGGATACGTTCAAGGGCGGCATCGGCGTTCTTTTGGGAAGTGGCTGCGATCTTGACGGTACCGTCATCCTGAACTTCGATCTGGGTGTCGGTTTCAGCCTGAAGCGCCCGGATTACCTTTCCTCCAGGGCCGATAATTTCCCGAATCTTGTCAGGGTTGACCCTGATAGTGACCACTTTGGGGGCATATTGAGAAATGTCCACCCTGGGTTCCTCGATGGCGTCGATCATCTTTTTCAGAATATGCAATCGACCTTCACGGGCCTGGTTCAGGGCTTTTTCCAAAACATGGCGCGGAAGTTCATGGATTTTGATGTCCATTTGGGTTGCAGTAATACCTTCGGATGTTCCTGTGATTTTAAAATCCATGTCACCGACATGGTCTTCATCACCGAGAATGTCCGATAAAACCACCACATCGTCATTTTCTTTGACAAGGCCCATGGCGATACCCGATACCGGTGAGCTGATCGGAACACCGGCATCCATCAGGGCCATACTTCCGGCACAAACTGTTCCCATTGAAGACGAGCCGTTGGATTCGAAAACTTCAGATACCACCCGAATGGTATAGTCGAATGTTTCTTTAGCCGGCATGACCCTTTCAAGAGCCCTCCTGGACAGTGCCCCATGGCCGATATCCCTTCTGCTGGGCCCGAGCATTCTTTTTACCTCACCTACTGAATAGGGTGGAAAATTATAATGAAGCATAAAAGGACGAAACTCTTCCCCACTTAACGTTTCCAAGCGTTGTTCATCCGGGCCTGACCCTAAAGTTACCACGCCGAGCACCTGGGTTTCACCCCGTGTAAAAAGCGCTGAGCCGTGGGTTCTGGGAAGCAGCCCCACCTGACAGGATATGGGACGAACCTCGTCGAATGTCCGCCCATCGATTCGAAGGCCTTCCTTTAAGATAAGATCCCGGCAAATGCGCTTGTGAATATCATTAAATATGGCGGAAATTTCACCTTTTTGCCCTTCGTATTCTTCCTGAAGGTCTTTTTTGACTTGATCCTTTAACTCCCTGAGCGCCTTGCTGCGGGCAACCTTTTCGGGAATAACAATGGCTTGTCGGATTGCGGATGCCGCTTTTTCTTCGACGATTTTAACCAGCTGGGGATCCGATTCAACCGAAACGATTTCTCTTTTGGGTTTTCCAGCAGCTTCTTTCAATTTTTCCTGCAGTTCGATGACCGGCTGAATTTCTTTATGGGCAAAAAAGATGGCATCTATCATCTCCTTTTCACTGATAAAATCAGCACCGCCTTCCACCATTATTACCCCGGTTTTGGAGCCGGCCACGATGATATTGATATCGCTTCTTTCAAGTTCCTCAATGGTGGGATTGGCTTTCAATAAGCCGTCGATCCGGCCTACCCGCACAGCAGCAATGGGACCGGAGAAAGGTATATCCGAAATTTCCAGTGCAGCAGAAGCTCCGATCATCGCCAGCACATCAGGGTCGTTTTCCTGGTCCATGGACAGCACGGTTGCAATAACCTGGATTTCACAACGATAGTCTTTTGGAAAAAGCGGACGAATCGGTCTGTCGATCAGGCGGGAGGTCAGCGTTTCTTTTTCACTGGGTCGTCCTATTTCCCGCCTGAAATAATTACCGGGAATTCGCCCGGCTGCATAGATTTTTTCCTGATACTCCACCGAGAGGGGCAGAAAATCAACCCCGGGCCTTTCTTCATGGGATGATACTGCAGTTACCAGTATAACTGTTTCGCCATATTGAACAATGACCGATCCGGAGGCCTGTCTGGCAATTTTCCCGGACTGGATGGTCAGGGGATTACCCCCGAACTCCGCCTTAAACGATATTTCCATTTTTATCTCCTAAAAAATCCGACACTCTATGTCTTTCCGCCGGAACTCCTGTACCCCTCATTATGAGAGACAATTTAAGGCCGCCCGAAAAGAAATGATTAGAAGTCCTTTTCATTTTATCTTCGCAGTCCCAGTACTTCGATGATGCTCCGATATCTTTGGACATCTTTGTTTTTTACATAATTAAGCAGGCTCCGGCGTTTGCCGACCAGCATTAACAATCCACGACGAGAATGATGGTCTTTTTTGTGTGTTTTTAAATGCTCGGTCAGATAAGAAATTCGTCTTGTGAGAAGCGCTACCTGAACTTCGGGGGACCCGGTATCACTTTCGTGTAACTTGTGCTGCTCGATAATTGCCTTTTTGTCTGAATTTGAAAGTACCACTTTTCTTTATACCTCCTGTTTTTATTTTTTAAAGCACAACTTTATACAAATTCCAATATCCATATTAAATCGAAAAAACACAACAATATTTATAAAAATCTTGATTTTTTTCAAGGTTTAAAACAGCAAGAAGCTCGCCATAAGAATTGACAACTTTGATATAATTTCCAACAGGTTGTTTTTCCCTTTGGGCCATCCCGGTAAAGCTTTTAACATGAATTTTTTTTCCGTCCAGAATACTTTTTGCCATGGTTTTATCAACAATGATTTCCGGCAAATTTTTTAAAGCTTTCCTCATGGTAATTAAGTAATTGTAAACCCCTTGTGGTGTATCGCCTCCCCCAATCTCAGCCATTTTTTCCAATTTTTGAAGGGATATGGCCTCTTCGATTTTGAAGCCTGCATTTTCAGTCCTTTTAAGGGTTGTCAGGTGTCCGCCACAGTCAAGGATTTTTCCGATATCGGAAACAAGGGTCCGGATGTAGGTACCACCTGAACAGTTTACCCGGAACTCGATTTCCGGAAGACGAATATCCAAAACAGTAAGCTCATGAATGTGAACCGTTCTGGGGGGTTTTTGAACCGGTTTTCCCATGCGGGCCAGCCGATATAAAGGGGTTCCATGATGTTTGAGAGCCGAAAATACAGGCGGAGCTTGCCGAATGGTTCCTTTGAATTTTTCAAAAGCGCGGATAATCTCCTTTTCAGTGATACTCATGGGATCACCAGTTGCGGTAATGTGGCCTGTTAAATCCTGAGTGTCTGTTTCTATGCCCAACTTCATTATTCCTGTGTAGGTCTTTTCTTCGTGTAAAAAGAACCTTGCAAGTTTCGTCGCTTTGCCCAAACATAGCAGCATAACACCTGTGGCAAAAGGGTCAAGTGTGCCGGTATGTCCTGCCTTTTTTACCCTGAGCAGTTTTTTTACTATTGCTGTCAGCCTGGCCGAGGTCATTTCCGGAGGTTTGTCGATCACAAGTAGCCCATTGATTTCTCTGTGCATGGAATTGTTAAAGCGCTTCTGCCAGTTTGAAAATGGACTTTTTCAAATGGGGCAGCCGGGACTCGGTGCAAAATCCGGCTGCAGTCACATGTCCACCACCACCGAAAGATATGGCAATATTGGCCACATCTATGGAACCGTCACTTCTCAGGCTTACATGATATCTACCTTTTTCTCCCGTGGGAGGATGACCCTTTTGGTACTCCTGAATTAGCACGGCCAATTTGATATTTTTAATCCGCCGTGCATAATTTATCATACCGTCGATATCCTCGTTTTGCGTGCCGGTCTCCTTTAACATCTTATGGGTAAGTGTCATTAAAGATAATTTGCCGTTTTTGGAAATTTCCAGGGAGTCCAATGCCAGGTTCAGCAATTTAATTCTGGCAAGGGAATATTGGCCGTAAACATGTTTTGCGACATCATGGGGATCGACACCTGCTTTTACCAGTTTCTGGCAAATTTCAAAAGCTGCATGGTTGGTGTTGGTAAGCCTGAAAGAACCGGTATCCGTTAGAATACCGGTGTAAAGGCAGCGGGCTATGGGCTGGTTTATGGTGACTCCTATTTCATTTATCAGATAATAGATGATTTCCGCTGTAGCACAAGCCTTTGTGTAGACATAATTGATGTGGCCGAAATAGGTATTGGTAGAGTGGTGATCAATATTGATAATAACAGGAATTTGCCGCACCCATTGGGCTTCCTTTCCGATCCGCTCTAATTCTCCACAGTCCAAAATAATGGCCGTTTCATATTTTCGGTGATCTCCAAGGATCCTGCATACCCGGTGAGACCATGGTAAAAAACGATAAAGGGGGGGAATGGGACTTTGACAGAAAAGTTTAGCCTCAATTTTTAATTTCTCAAGAGCCAGTCCCATGGCAAGTAAAGAACCTATAGCGTCACCGTCAGGGTTGACATGGGTTGCAAGCAGTACGTTTTGGTTATTATTCAACCTGGAAATGATCTGATCCATCATTGGTTTTAGTTAATTTCAATAATTCTTCAATGCGTGAACCGTAATCGAAGGAGTTGTCATAAAAGAAACTCAGTTTCGGCATATATCTCAATGTTAGTTCTTGTCCCAATATTCGCTTTAAAAAGCCGGTGGCCTGGCCAAAGCCATCCTTTGCCTGTTTAATGCGCTCCTTATTTCCGGACAATACGAAGTAAACTTTTGCCTCTTTTAAATCCGGAGACATTTTTACCTCGGTGATAACCACGGTCTTTATCCGGGGATCTTTTATCGTTTTTATGAGGGTTTCCCCTATGATTTGCCGGATCAGTTCACCGACTCTGTCTGCACGGGAGTAGGGTCTCATATATTAAAAATCTCCATTTCGGTATTAATGATATCGGCCAAACCCAATTTTTCAGTCATATTGAATATTTTGTCGATTTTGGCATTGACTACCTTACGATCATTACCCACTATTGAAAAGCCGATTTCAGCTCGTTGGTGAACATCATTGAGCCCGGTTTCCGCAATCGATGCGTTAAAGTTATTGCGAAGTCTTGCAATGATTGCCTTGATAACTTTTCTTTTTTCTTTCAGGCTATGGCATTCGTGGAGCCTGAATGTAATAATGCCGATACCAACCACCATATTTTTACTTTATTTCAGGTCTGATTTCCTCCATGTAATAACATTCGAGGATATCACCTACTTTTATGTCGTTATAGTTTTCGATACTGATTCCGCACTCATAACCGGTATTGACTTCCTTTTGGTCATCCTTGAAACGTTTGAGAGAACCAATTTTTCCTTCGAATATGATAACACCGTCGCGAATCAATCTAACCTGTTTATTGCGCTCGATTTTGCCGTCCGTTACATAGCAGCCCGCAACGGTCCCGACTTTGGGCACATGGAATATTTCCCGAACCTCGGCTCTGCCCAAGGTTCTTTCTTCAAAAGTGGAATCCATCATTCCCACAATGGCATCTTTGACATCTTTTATGGCGTTATAGATGACATTGTAGAATTTCATATCCACGTTTTCTTCCTGAGCGTATTCAATCACCTTGGGCGATGGTCTCACATTAAATCCGATAATAATGGCGTTGGATACGGCGGCCAGGGAAACATCCGACTCGGTGATGGTCCCGGTGGCCGCATGGCCCACATTAATTTTGACCTCTTCGTTGGAAAGTTTGATCAAAGAATCTTTTAAAGCCTCGATAGAGCCATGAACATCGGCCTTAATGATAAGGTTGAGTTCCTTGACTTCGCCTTCCTGCATTCGTTCATAAAGTTTTTCCAGGCTTAGCCGGCTGGTTTTGGCAAGTTCCACAGAGCGCTGCTTCTGGGTACGGTGCTCACTGACCTGCTTGGCATCCTTTTCATCGCTCAGAACCACCAGCTCATCTCCAGCATCAGGTACGCCGGTTAATCCCAGGATTTCCACAGGTGTAGACGGTCCGGCGGAATCTACGAGCTGGCCCCGATCATTGAGCATGGCCCGGATTTTTCCATAATGAACGCCGCACACTATTGGTTCACCTGCATGCAAGGTACCTTCTTTGACCAACACCGTGGCTACGGGTCCTCTTCCGGAATCGAGCTTGGCTTCGATAACATTTCCGGTAGCCAGCTTATCGGGATTGGCGCGAAGCTCAAGCATTTCAGTTTGAAGTAGAATCATTTCCAGGAGGTCATCAATTCCAATATTTTCCTTGGCGGAAACCTGCACATAAATGGTATCCCCCCCCCATTCTTCGGGAACCAGGTCCAGTTCTGCCAGTTGGCGTTTCACACGATCAGGTTCCGCATTGTTTTTGTCGATTTTGTTGACAGCAACAATAATGGGGACCTGGGATGCTTTGGCATGGTTGATCGCTTCGATTGTTTGCGGCATAACTCCGTCATCGGCAGCCACTACCAAAATGACAATATCCGTTACTTTCGCTCCCCTGGATCTCATAGCCGTAAAGGCCTCATGGCCGGGGGTGTCGAGAAAAACAATCTGTCCTCTTTCAGTATTAACCTGATAAGCCCCAATATGCTGGGTGATTCCGCCGGCTTCAAGTTCTGTGATGCGGGTTTTTCGGATGACATCCAGAAGTGATGTCTTCCCATGATCCACATGCCCCATGATGGTAACCACCGGAGGTCTCCAAGCCATTTGCCCAGAGTCATCCTGTTGAACTTTCAAAATGGCTTCTTCCTCAAATGATGCTTTTTCAACTTCGTAGCCGAATTCAGCCGCAACAAGTGCGGCCGTATCAAAGTCGATGGTCTGATTGACGGTGGCCATAATCCCCAATCCCATGAGTTTTGCAATCATTTCACTGGCTTTGATACTCATGCGTTTAGCCAGCTCGGAAAGCACGATAGCCTCATCGATTTTAATTCTGCGCTTAATGGCTTTGGGAGTGGTGATCTGGGTTTTTTGCCCTTTAACAGCCTTTGCTTTGACACCCTTTTTACCTTTTCGAGCCCGTTTGTTGGTCTCGTATAGGTCAGCACCTTCCACCACTTCTTTCCGCTGAAAAGCAGCTTTCTTTTTGAAGATTTTTTTCTCCGGTTCCTCAGCCGCTATTTGCTTGGCTCGTTTCTTCTTTTTGTATTCTTTTACCTCGGTTTCGGGTGCTGGTTCAGGGGCGGGAGGTTCAGGAATCACCTGCTCATCCCGAGCCGCAATTTCAATCTCTTCCTTTTCAGGCGTCAGCTCCTTTTCAACCGGTTTTTTGGGTAATTGAATAATTTTCGCCGGGGTTTCTTTTTTAACTTTTTTCTTCTTGGGCGGTTTCTGTTTTGGTTTGGTTTTAACCGGCTTTTCCTCCACAGCAGGAGTTTCAGGCTTTTGTGCTGTTGAAACTTTCAGATCTGCCTGCTTGGTTTCCAGGTGCCTCTTTTGTTCCGGTGCGGTGGTCACCTCTGTTTTTTCTTCTATTTCATAAGCGGCTTCAGGCTCAATTTCAGCACTATATTGCTCATCCGTTTTGGACTCGGGGGTGATTTCTGCCGGCTCCGGTTTTTCTTCTGGAGACAAATCCTGCTTTTCCTCAATTATTTGGGGTTCCTGAGTTGCTTCCGGCGGTTTTGCCGGTTCCGGTTTACTGATAATTCTGGCTGTAAATTCGCCCTTTTTTTTCTTCTTGGATGGTTTACCGGAAATAGCTTCCGGAACATCATCTTTTTTAAGAGCTTCGGGTTTTTGAGCATCTTCAGAGGCTTCAGTTTTTCTGGAACTCTCTGCCGGAGCTAAGGCTTCATCCTCCTTTAGCTTTTCCGTTTGTTTTTCATCCTCCCGAGCTTTGGTTTCTTTTAGCGCCAGTGTCTCTTGGGAATCTGCCGGTTGTTCTGCAGGCAATTGTTTTTCACCCGCTTCCCGGGTTTCGGAAACAGGAATCTCATGCTCATCCAGGGGCTTTTCTGGCAATACTTTTTCATCAGCAACTATAACTTCCTGACCTTCTTCGGATACCACCTCTGCCTTAGGCTGTTTTGCCGGCTCTGTTTTTTCAACCTTTTTTCTTCTCCGGATCACCGTTGGCTTCACGCGAGTCACTTCAACGGCACCTGAATTTTTTTTGGCATAGATATTTTCTTTTATTTCGGCAACAGTATCGTCATCCAAAGAACTCATATGGCTCCTCACCGTAAGATTCATTTCTTCAAGTTTATCTAGGAGCTCTTTGTTCTTCATGTTCAGATTCCTGGCAAGTTCATAAACTCTGATCTTTGCCATTCAACCCCCTTAGCTTCATAATTTTAGAACAAGCGAGCTTATATTTCGTTGTCCTCAATTTTTTTCGGTTCTTCACCAGAGCTGTTAACTGGTGAGTCTTTGTTTACATCTGAATTTTTTTGATCCGAAACCGATTTTGTATCAGACCCACTGTCTTGCAGATCATTTTCGGATTTTACTTCAATAACTTCTTTAAAGGTTTCGGAATCATCCTGGTTACTCTCAGCATTATCAGGACCATCATTAATTCCAAAGTTTTGCTGGTCTTCGGTTTCTGTCTGAGGCGTAATATTCAAAAATTGCCTGGCCGCCTCCAAAATACTTATGGCTTCGTCTTCCTCAATACCTGCAACCTGATTTAAATCCTTTATGGAGGTCTTTGCCAGTTCTTCTACGGAGTCAAGCCCCATCTCGTAGAGCATTTCAGCTGTTTTAGGGCTGATTCCGGGAAGCGAGGCCAAATCGTCATAGCTTTTTTTCATGGCCTCATTATACTTCTTTTCACTGATAACATCCAGACGCCATCCGGTCAGCTTGGACGCCAGACGAACGTTCTGGCCGCGTTTCCCTATGGCCAGGGAAAGGGAGTCCTCCGGAACAATGACCTCCATGGATTTGTTGTCCTCATCGATGATCACCCTTGTTATTACAGCCGGAGCCAAAGCGTTGCATACGAACTTGGCGGTATCCACATGCCATGGAATAATGTCAATTTTTTCACCCTTTAACTCTTGCACCACATTTTGAACCCGGCTTCCTTTCATGCCCACGCATGCGCCTACCGGATCGATATCAGAATCAGTCGAGGCCACAGCAATTTTTGCTCTGCTGCCCGGCTCACGGGCAGCTGCCATAATGGTTACAATACCCTCACTGATTTCGGGAACTTCCGTTTTAAAGAGGTTTATCAGAAAGGATTTATGTGTTCTTGACAATACAATCTGGGGACCTTTTCCCTCATATTTAACCTCCAGGATCTGGCAGCGGATCCTGTCTCCCCGTCGGTAGTTCTCACGAGCTACCTGCTCCCTCACCGGAACCACCGCTTCGGTTTGTCCGAGGTTAACGATGATATCTCCCTTTTCGAAACGTTGCACAATACCGTGTATGATTTCACCTTTACGGTCGATATAATTTGCGTAGACTGCATCCCGTTCAGCATCTTTCATTTTTTGAATAATGACCTGTTTTGCCGATTGCGCTGCAATTCTCCCAAATGAAGTGGTATCCATTTTTATGCCGAGGCTGTCACCTATTTCGCACTCAGGATCAAGCTGGCGGCCTTCTTCGATACTCATTTGAAAATCCGGCTCCGTGATTTGTTCCACAACCTCCTTGAACTGAAAGACTTCAATTTCTCCGACTTCATCGTTAAAATGAACCTCGATATCTATTTTATTGCCGAACTTCTTTTTAGCAGCAGACTTTAAAGCTTCTTCGAGGGCCTTAATAAGTATGTCGCGATCAATTCCCTTGTCCCGACTTACTTGATCCACGACACGTTTGATATCACCTACGAACATGAGGTTTCTCCACTGAAATCGACTAATCGGGCCTTGACAATGTCTGCGAAAGGAATTTCCACAATTTTATTGTCAGGAGCCTGAAGTTTTATATTTTTATCCAAAACTCCCAAAAGGATGCCCTTGAAGTTTTTTTGCCCATCGATGGCCCGCGCTGATTTTATTTTAACCATATTTCCTTTGAATCTTTCAAAATCCTGTAGACGTCCCAAAGGACGATCCGTACCTGGAGATGAAACTTCCAGATTGTAGGGGTTTTCGTTATTCAGATAAATATCCAGAACATCATTGAGCTGGCGGCTGATATATACGCAATCATTTAAACCGACGCCACCGGGTTTATCTATGTAAACCCTGAGTATCCTTCCTCCAGGTTCTCTCTGGTATTGAACATAAACCAGTTCCATTTGTTCCGCTTCACAAATGGTTCCTGCAAGCTCCCACACTTTTTCCACAATCCGTTTTTCATGTTCCTGATTCAGCCTGGATTGTACGTGACTTTTTTTGCCTTGATCAACGTTTCCAACACTGCCGGATGTTTGTTTCTTAAACTTTCTTTTTTTGTGTTTTTTGGTCATAAAAAAACAAAAAAACGGGCTTTCGCCCGCTTCATGAAAAAAACAGATAGACCTTTTGCAGAAACTGTAATTCTATTGAATCATCTTAATATTAACCACAAAAAAATCCAATCATTCACTGACTCAACAAAAGTCCTATCCCAATGGGCCCTTCCTTCCATAGGGGCGATCATCCAACTGGAGCGGGCAACGAGATTCGAACTCGCGACACCAAGCTTGGGAAGCTTGTACTCTACCAGCTGAGCTATGCCCGCTCTTCAAAAAAACTAAAAATATTACAAATTAAAGTATTTGTCAATATTATTCAGCAATTTCAAAGGACGTTCTTCTTTTTTTATTGCTCATTGTTTTTACTTTTTTAATTCCTGCCAATTTTGATAAATTTTCGATACATTGTCAACCACATCAATGGGATTTTTTCCTATAACGCGGATCATAGGTTCTTTGCCTATCTCTCCAATGTCATAAATACAGTGGGGGTTATGGGTTAGTGTTTTGATAGCTTCGGCGGTTCCCCATTCCAGTGTGGAACCTTCCCTTTCCTTGATTTTAGGGGGTTCGGTTCCCCTGTTGAAAGATGCTGTCCGAAGCCCTGCTTTGTGGCAGGCGTTGATAATGGAGGGCGTATAACGGATGTTCATGGCCGAGCGTATATCCGGGAATTTTGCCATAACGGCCAAAACAACCCGGGCAACGTGACGGCTTGCTCCGAAATCCGGTTCGCGGCAATAGAGGATATGGTCTCCGACATTGGTAATTCGTCCGGGGATTGCAGCTACATCGTCATAACCGGTGGCACTGGTGCAGGCATATGCGAGGTTGGACCGGCATTCAGGTATGATTTTTCCCGCATTGAGAGAGGATAGCCGGTGCAGGGCTTTTTTCAGCTCATTTAGAATGTCTTCCCGCTCAATCTTTGCAGCGACATGTGAATAGGGATTTGTGGGACCCTGGCCGCTACCAATGGCAATGCCCGATAAAATGGCTTTGGTAATAAAAGTTTTGGCATGGGCTATGGCTTGTTGGATAGGCATTCCCTGTGCGAGAAAAGTTGTCAGGGCAGCGGAAAAGGTGCACCCGGTGCCGTGGGTGTTTTGCTGTTTCAAGCGAGGTGCTCCATAGGCCTGGAATGTGCGACCGTCATATAAAATATCCACCGGTGCGCCCTTGAGATGACCTCCTTTGATTAAGACATTTTTTGGGCCAAAGTCGTAAATTTTTTTAGCTGCCGCCTTCATATGGTCGGCATCTTTGACGGTAAATCCGGAGAGAATTTCGGCTTCCGGAAGGTTGGGGGTGACCACAAAAGCCAGGGGGAGCAGCACTTTTTTGATGGTTTCCCGTGCATTTTCTGAAAGCAAGGACTGGCCGCTTTTGGCCACCATAACCGGATCAACAACCAGAGGAGCGATTTGATGGCGGCGGATTCCATCAGCCACCTCTTCAACAATTTCCGCCGAGGCGAGCATACCGGTTTTACATGCGTCCGCGCCAATATCCGATAGCACCGAATCCATCTGCTGTTGAATAAAGTCTTTGGGGACAATATGCACACCTTGGACCCCCAGGGTGTTTTGGGCTGTGAGTGCAGTAACCACACTTGTACCAAAACCTCCTAGAACCGTTATGGTTTTTAAGTCTGCCTGAATGCCGGCACCGCCTCCGGAATCTGAACCGGCGATAGTCAATATTTTTTTCATTTTTTTTTGCTCCTTATATTAATTTCCATAATTTCTTAAAAAAATCCGGGCGCCATTTATTTCTCTTTACAATCCCGTTTCCCAGTGAATAAATATTGTCAAAATTGCAACGGATACAATCATGACAGCATAATCCAGGAATGCAAGTCGATAATCTTTTCTAAACGATCGATTTTTGCATCCGTATCCCCGAACCTCCATGGCCACGGCCAATTCGTCTGCCAGAATAAAGGACTGGACCAGAAGTGGTCCCAATAACGCCATAAAATTTTTCGTGTTTTTAACTTTCAGCCTCAAATCAATTCCCCGGGACATCTGAGCTTCGCGAATACAGCGAATTTTGTTTTGCATCAAAGGTACAAAGCGGACTGCTGTGGTGAGCAAAAAAACAAATCCGAAAGGTATTTTCATTTTTCTAAGCCCGCCTGCCAGTTCTTCAGGGGGAATATATTGAAAAATTAAAAAGGAGGATATCAAGAGATTAAACAATCGTATGGAAAGCATTAAGGCGTTATATGAATCAAAAGAAAGCCAGGAGATAATAAACACAAAAAAGATCATGGGGACAACCATTTTTAGAACATGAAAAAAGGGTTTTGCTTTTTTCAGTAAAAAAATGGCAGATAAAATTAAAGTCAATTGGGAAAAAAGACTTACGGGGCTTTTGGCTGCAAGAACGCCTGCAATGATGGCTGCCCCCAGTAATAATTTGGTTCTTGGATCAATTGGTTTCATTGTCTATTAAGGCAGTTTTGTTGGTCATCTGTTTCTGATTCTCAATTTATCCGATGGATACCGGCGGGCCATCTTTCACAATTTTCCCCTGGTCAAGGATAATCCAGCGGTTGGCCACTGCCTGTGCAAATTCAAGGTCATGTGTCGCCACAATGGTGGTTAGTCCTTCCTGGCTAAGTTTCTCAAGGATCTTTGCAAGCATTTGTTTGGACCGGCCGTCCTGACCCGCGGTGGGTTCATCCAGAATCAAAAGCTGAGGTTTCATGGCCAGAATTGAGGCTATGGCCACTCTCTTTTTTTCTCCCTCGCTGAGTTTAAAAGGTGAGCTGCGCAGTAACCCTTGAAGCTGAAAAAGATGACAAATCTGCTCCAGCCACCCTTGATAATCTTTTCGGACCATGCGAAGACCTGTATTAAGCTCATCTTCTACCCGGTTTTGAAAGAATTGGTCATTGGGATTTTGAAAGGAAATCCCAACCAGGGCGGCGATTTGGGAAGGGTCTTTTCCGATAAGGCATTGGCCGTTAAAATTTATTTTACCCTGTTTTGGCTGATAAAGACCGTTGAGGTGCTTAATCAGCGTGGTTTTCCCGGAGCCGTTTTTTCCAAGCAATGCGACGCTTTGACCTTTGAATATGTCAAAAGAGATATTTTTGAGAATATTTTTTCCATTTAAATCACAATAAAGCTGATTTACACTTAAAAGTATTTCAGAGTTTCTGTAAAGGGTCCTTGTTGGGAAATCATTTTTTGGGGTGCGTTTGGGATATTTTGGAATCAGCCCTTGGGAAACCAATATTTTTTGGGCATTTCCGGGTTTACCGTCAAAAATGATTTTTCCCTGCTCAACCACAATACACCTTGAGGCATCTTTGAGATATCCGTCGACCCGCTGTTCTATGAGCACGATTGTCAGGCCGGAAGCATGAATTTTTTTAAGGCTCCTGCTGACTTTTGATATGCCCTGCTGGTCGAGATTGGCATAGGGTTCGTCAAGGATAAGTACGGATGGCTTGATGCACAAAATCGATGCGATTCCGGCGATTCTTTTTTCACCTCCTGAGAGTTTGTCCGGGGGTCTTTTCAGCAAATGTTCAATGTCGAGCATTTTTGCAGTTTCTACAATTCGATCTTCAATGTGTTTCGGGGCAAGACCTAAACTTTCAAGCCCGAATGCCAGTTCATCTTCCACCGAACTGTTAAAAAGCTGAGCATCAGCATTTTGAAGTACCAGACCCACGTGCGGAAAGAGTTTCGAGATACTCATTTTTCGGGTGTCGGACCCGAAAACAATAACGGACCCTTTAAAGCTGCCCCCAAAAAAATGAGGAATCAAACCGTTTAGCAAATATCCGATGGTTGATTTTCCTGAACCGTTGGCTCCGCAGACAAACAGAAACTCCCCTTTTGTGATGGTAAAATCAACGCCTTTCAGGGCCTGCCGGCCTCCGGGATAAGCATATTGAGCATTATTTACCTGGATGCAGGCTCCCAAACCCCCCCCTTTTTCAGCAAGTGCAGGGCAACAATGCCGATGATGCTGCCTCCGATAGTGCTGACACTAAATGCGATCATAAGCGTTCCCACTGCCAGGGTTTTTCCCAAGAGCATTGGACCCACGATATATATGGCGGCAAGCGAGCCGATAATTCCCGTGCCCAGAATCTCTCCCAGTCCTGCGGCATAAATGTTGCGTGTGCTTTTGTAGAAGATTCCGGCTAAAAGTGCTCCGATCATACCTCCAGGGAAAGCCAGTAAAGTCCCCAAACCCATTATGTTTCTAATAATGGCTGCGGCCATGGCTATTGCAACGGCATAAACCGGACCCAGAATCACTGCGGCAATCACATTGATCATGTGTTGGGCAGGAAAGCATTTGGATATGCCGACGGGTATGAAAAAAGGTGACAGGGCCACGGCCATAGCCACTAAAATAACTGCTTTTGAGATGTTTTTCGATTGCATGTTCAAACTCCTCAGTTTGTGTTTCTCCGAAAAGAAATAGGGGCCTCAGCGGATTTTTACCCGAAAAAAAATTCAGTGGGTAGTCGGCAAACATAAAAAGCCGTTTCCAAAAGGGAACGGCTTTTTTCTTGTGATGACAAGAATGTTCTCAAACGGTTCCCTACGCTGGAATTACCCAGATCAGGTTCGGCGGGTTTAATCTCAGGCTTTTTCAGCCACCCCGATTTGGCTTAGGAAATAGAATATTTTCAATTGTCTAATATAATTAATGCATCCACAGCCATCAACCCTTTTTTAGTGCCTAGAATTGGATTGATGTCGACCTCTTTTATCCGGGGAAAATCTTCCCCCAGCTGCCCGATTGTAACCAGCATATTTGCCAGTTGTTTACGATCAACCGGAGGAAAGGCGCGAAACCCCTCCAGCAATTTCTGGTTTTTAATACGGGCAATTAAATCAAAAGCTTCAGCTTTTCTGATGGGTGCCACCGCGAATTGGATATCTCCGATGATCTCCGTCAATACACCACCCAAACCGCACATAACACAATTGCCGAATCTTGGGTCGCGAATCATCCCTACGATCAACTCAATGCTATTGGGAAGTTGATGCTGCAACAGGATTTTGCCGCCGCTTTCACTTTCAGCTGTTTGTTTATGCAGAAAATTGAATGCATCGGAAACATCTTCTGGCGTTTTAATATTCATGCGCACAAGGCCGGCCTCGGTTTTGTGAAATTTTCCGGGTGAAATTCCTTTCATGACTATTGGAAATCCGATTTCATCTGCTGCGGCAAGCGCTTCATTTTCATTATGAACCACTTTTTCCGTTACGCAGTTGATGCCATAAACCGACAATATCTGTTTCGATATATGCTCATCAAGAAAGCCGGTTTGAGTTGAGAGGATATCTTTCAAAGAGTCCGGGAGCAGTTTTTTTTTCGATTTTTCAGGTTCAAGAATTTCCAGAATGGATGGTCTTTTACGAAAAACGGCTTCCATGCATTCGACTGCCCTGTGAAGATCCCGGAACACAGGGATTCCCAGATCCTGGGTACGTTCCTGAAAATTCCTGGCGGCTTCACGCTCTCCCAGAAGCCAGCAAAATAATGGTTTTCTTGCCGCGGTAGCAATACGTCCGATTTCTGCCATGTCCAAGTTAAGCGCATAGCCGCCGCAAAAGGCATGACAGAGGATCCCGCCTACTTCGGATTCTGAGCAGACAGCTCTCATGGCTGTACAGAAGGCTTTTTGAGCCCCGTTTATTTCAACTGCAGGCCAAAGATCCACCGGGTTGGAGATGGGCATCCATTCGGGTGAAATGGATTTGAGCTGATGAAGTGTTGACTTGGAAAATTCGGCGAGTTCGAATCCATTTTGTTCCAATAAATCGGAAGAAACGATTCCGGCACCGCCACTGTAAGTCAGGACCGCAATTTTAGGCGGCTTTTGGGTGGCTAATTTGGGATATCGGGCAAGGCTCCTTCCCAAGTCTGTCAGCTGCCTGAAACCCACTGCTTCAAAAACCCCTGTCTGGGCCATGGCACCCATAAGAACCGCGTTGTCTCCTGCAAGGCTGGCCGTATGGCTCATGGCGGCAGCAGCTCCTCTTTTGCTTTTTCCTCCCTTTAACAGCGTCACAGGCTTGGGTGATTTTTTGCAAAGATTGAAAAAACGCCGGCCGTCTTCAATGGATTCCAGATACAAAGCAATCGCTTCGGTTTGAATATCCTCAATAAGGTATTCTAAAAGATCGCACTCGTTGATATCAACCTTGTTGCCGATAGAGCATACTTTGCTGAGTCCCATGATACCATGGGTCATCAGATCAATTGGAAAAGCTCCAGATAGCATGCCGCTTTGAACGATCATGGAGACTTTTCCCGGTTTTAATCCATAGTCCCATATCAATGGAGTAACAAACGAAAAGATGTGGCCTTTGACCGCATCCACCAAACCCATGCAATTGGGGCCCCAGATGCGGATGCCGGATTCCCGCGCAATTGATTTTAATGAATCCTGAAAGGATTTGCCTGATTTTCCAGTTTCCGCAAACCCTCCGGATTCGATCATGACCCCCGGGATTTGACGTTGGGCGCACTCCTGGACCACCTGTGGGACAAGGGGGGCCGGGACAAAAATAATGCCCAGGTCCACCGGATCGGGTACTTCCAGAACAGAGGGATAACAGCTCATCCCTTCAATCTCGGCATAGCTTGGATTGACAGGATAGATACCGCCTTTAAAACCAATCCTTAAATTTCTCAGGATTGCATGCCCGCCTTTCTGGGGGTTTGGGGTGGCACCAATCAGTGCAACTCCTTTGGGGTTGAAAAAATTATCCATTGGATTATCATCTCCTTGATTTTTGAAAAAAATGCTTTTATTTTAACGAAGTTTGAGCCTTTCTTCCAATAAGGTAAATCTTTTCTGTGTTTTATCATTTTTGATGCCCAACGCCAAGGCCTTAGATGTGCCGACCATTACAGCCAGGTTTTTTGCTCTCGTAACTGCGGTATAAATAAGGTCTCGCTGTAATAACATATAATGCTGGGTGACAACCGGAATGACCACGGCCGGATATTCGGACCCCTGAGCTTTATGAACTGAGATTGCATACGCCAAAATAATTTCATCGAGTTCCGAAAAGTCATAGGTGACCAAACGCTTGTCAAACAAGATATACGCTTCCCGTGAATCAATATCTATATGTTTGATTCTTCCGATATCTCCATTAAAAACTGTTTTGTCATAATTGTTGCGAATTTGCATGACCTTATCATTGATTTTGAATTTGCGAGCCCCCAGAACCAGAGGATTTTTTTCGGGATTCAATGATTGTTGAAGTTGGTGATTTAAATTTGTCGCACCCACAACACCCCGGTGCATGGGGGTTAACACCTGCACCTGGTCGACAGGATCAAAGCCGAAGCGGTTGGGAATGCGCTCAACAATCAGATCCAGGATAACATTGAGTACCTTCTCAGGATCTTTTTGTTGGATAAAATAAAAATCACCAAGGTCATCAGAGCTGTTTTTGGAAGGCACCAGGGGAAATTTTCCGCTGTTAATGCGGTGCGCATTTACAATAATCAAGCTTTCAGCGGCCTGGCGAAAGATCTCGGTCAATTCGACCACAGCGAAAACTTCCGAAGAAATGATATCTTTCAATACATTTCCGGGACCCACCGAAGGCAATTGATTGATGTCTCCTACAAGGATGACCGTGGCCGAAGGTGGAATCGCTTTTACCAAATGATGCATCAATACCGTATCGATCATGGAAGCTTCATCCACAATAAGAACATTACAATTTAGTGGTTTTTTTTCGTTTTTTTGAAAACCGCCGCTTTGAAAGCTGAATTCAAGAAGCCGATGGATGGTTTTGGCGGGATACCTCGTGGTTTCAGACATTCTTTTGGCAGCCCTTCCTGTGGGAGCGGCCAAAAGACATTTTGCACCCATCGCAGTGAATATTTTCAACATGACATTGATTACGGTGGTTTTCCCGGTGCCAGGGCCACCGGTTAAAATCATTGCTTTGTAATTCAATGCTTTACGGATGGCTTCAATCTGGCTTTCAGCCAATTGGATTGATAGTTCTTTCTGAACCCATGCCAAAGCCTTTTCTGCGTGGATTGTTCTCAAAGATGTGGGTGAGGAAACAAGATACTTAATGCGCTGGGCGATTTGCTTTTCACAAATGTAAAATTGGCTGAGATAAACCGCTTTATGGTTCGGGATGAATTTAGTGTCCCTATTGTCAATATTTTCAATTGTAATTTTTCCGGATCCCACCAGCATTTCAATGGCTTCAACCATAACACCGGTATCTGCCTGAAGTATTTCAACACTTTTTTCCAACAATGCTTCATAAGGATAATAAACGTGACCTTCATCGGCCATTCGATTGAGTACAAAAAGCAGTCCGGCTTGAGCCCTGAGCAGGGAATCTTTTGAAAATCCGAGTTTTTCCGCAATTTTGTCAGCGGTGAGAAAACCGATTCCAAAAATATCCATGGCAAGACGATAAGGATTTTCCCTTACCACAGCAATGGAGCGATCTTTGTATTTTTTATAAATTTTGGATGCATACGCCGAACTAATCCCGTGGCCTTGAAGAAAAAGCATGACTTCCCGAATTTCTTTTTGATCCTGCCATGCCTGCCTGATCATTTCGATGCGTTTTTCACCGATACCTTCCACTTCGGCCAGGCGATTAATTTGGCTTTCAATGATATCAAGGGCATGTTTTCCGAACTTTTTGACAATCCGCTTTGCCGTAACCGGACCGATACCTTTAATAAGCCCGGATCCCAGATATTGCTGAATACCATATGCAGAAGCCGGAACCACGGAATCGTAATAAATCACTTTAAATTGCTCTCCATACCTGGGATGATTGTCCCATTCTCCCTTCATATTGAGCACTTCCCCGGGCGTAGGTGACATAAGGTTGCCCACCACGGTCACAAGCTGGGGCTTGCCGTATACTTTTACCTGGGCAACAGTATAGCCGGTTTCCTCATTTTTGTAAGTAATTCTTTCGATCTGCCCTTTGAGTTCTGCCAGCATTTCAGCGTTCTAATGATGTCTCTTTAAATAAAAAAAGCGCTCCATTTTTAAATAAAAAAATAGAACGCTTTTTGATGGTTTTATGAAAAACTTATTCCACAGTTACGTTGATTGCCGCAGGCCCTTTTTGTCCCTGGGTTATATCAAATGTAACCTGGTCGCCTTCATTTAGAGATTTGAATCCGCTCTCATTAATCCCTGAATAATGCACAAAAACATCAGGCCCATCTTCTTGTTCAATGAAACCATAGCCTTTGCTGCTATTAAACCATTTTACGACACCTTTTGTCATCCTAGCACCCTCCTTTCTTAATAAATTCTTAGGTCCCAAACTGCAGGATGCCACTTTGACAAATGGTATTTCCTTTCAGTGAAACCAGCACACTCTAATTGATCAAATCCTGATCGAATCAAATTGGACGCATTATAGACGGTTAAAAAGTAAAGTCAAGAAAAATATGACTTGTTAAAATATTTTCTGAATATAACGGATTAGGGGTGATCTGATTCTCATTCTATCTCTCTGACCTGGGCGGACTTGTGCAGGTATGCTTTCGATAGCAAATACGACATGGTTTTGTTCATATCGTTTTTGGTCTCAATTTTAATGTGAATATGAGCGGCAAGTTCTGTTAAGGGCTCGAAGTGTTTTAGAATTTCGGGAAGATGTTGAATTCGGGCGTCAGACAGGCCGGTAAACTTTTCGCGTTCTTTGAGACGAGCCTCAATGGTTTCAATATCGCATTCACATTCTATGAATATCAGGTTCGTGTCCATATCCGAAGCGAGCTGAACCACTTCTTCCCGCCATCTGCGACGGGAATAGGTTGCATCCAAAGCAACCGATTTGCCCTTTTTCAGCTTTATCTGGGCCAATGCCAGCATTCTGCCATAAACCCGTTGGCGCCTTTCTTCAGTATAGATACCCGTGCCATAGGCCACTATTTCCTCCCGGCACTCTTTTTCTTTTCGGACAGCATCGGAACTGATAATTGCCATGGGGAAGGTTTTGACCAGCCTTTGAGCCAGAGTGGATTTGCCTGAGGCTGGAAGTCCGCTGAAAACCCAAAGGGTGGAGCGGCTGAAAAGCATTGTATAGTGATAGGCTTGGTTGAGGTGTTTGTTGATTTCTCGCTTTATACTGTCTTGCTGTTGTTGCGTTGTTATTTCATCGTAGCGAATACAGGCTACCTTTAATCTGACAATGGCGCGGTAAGCCGCGTAAAAATCGATAAGGGCATATACTTCAGGATCATTGGCGTTTTCCACGTAGGCTTTTAAAACCATCTGGTTTTCTTCGGGATAACCCAATTCTTCAATGTCCATATGTAAAAAAGCCAGATCAACAGCCACATCCCCATACCGAAAACGATCGTTGAATTCGATGCAGTCAATAATTTGAATTCCGTTAAAAAAGTAGATATGATCCGTGCGCAGATCCCCGTGCCCGTCCAAAATTTTTCCGCTTTCCAGCCGCCGCTCAAAAAGAGCGTGATGATGATGTAAAAAGGATCGATTGACCTCACGGATAAATTGCCATTTTTCCGTGTCAACCAAACGGCCGACAAAAGGGCTGATTTGCTGAAAATTTTCCTCTGTGTTGAAAATAACCATGTCCCGATGGCCATATTGAAAGATCTGAGCATTTGGTTTACTTTTCAAATAAAAAGATGCCAGTTTTTTCCCGAGCTGCTCCAAATCGGATTGGCTTACGGCGTGTTTTTTAAGAAGGTTGTCAAGCCTGTTCCTGTCCGGGAGCTGTTTCATCTTAACTGCATATTCCACAGGGTTTCCGTTGCCGTCAATGGAAAAAACGTTTTTATCCTTTTCGAAAATTGTCACCGTATTTTGGTAGATTCCATGACTCAACCGTTTATTTAAATGTACTTCCTGTTCGCAGAATTTACGCCGGTCATCGAGTTGTCGAAAATCAAGAAAACCAAGATTCAGCGGTTTTTTGAGCTTATAGACCCATTGACCGGTCAAAAAGACTACGGAAATATGGGTGTCCATTCGTTTGACCTGGGAAACCGGATGGGGGTAAAAATCCGGGTCGGCCATGGCTTGACAAACGGCTTCAAAATGTTTTGGCAAATCCATTCCTGATAACTCCTTAACTTCTTTATGGCGGTATATGGCTGCTTCTGATCCTGGCAATTTTTTCGATTCGCTCCTCGGCCATACGGTCGGCGGCTTTGACTGTGGTAATATTATCCCGTTCGGCAATATTGAGTACTTTCATGACACGGTCATAAATTCCGGCGACTGATTGCAGAGCCCGTTCTTTATTGTATTGTCTCAGTTCATCGGCGACATTGATGAGGCCACCGGCATTGATTACATAATCCGGGGCGTAGACAATACCCTTTTTGTCGATATCGTCACCGTGACGTTCTTCGGCCAGGACGTTATTGGCTCCACCTGCAATTATCCTGCATTTGAGCCGGGCAATGGTCTCATCGTTAAGAACGCCACCCAGGGCGCAGGGAGCAAAGATATCCATATCCACGGAGTAAATTTCTTCAGGCTTCACGGTTTTTACGCCGAACTCATCAACCACTTTCCTCATCTGCTCCGGGTCAATATCGGTTACAGTAACTTCGGCTCCCTCGTCTTTAACCAGATGTTTGACCAGGTGATAGCCGACATTTCCGACCCCCTGGACTGCTACTTTTTTACCTTTCAACTGCCGACTGCCATATATTTTTTCCGCACATGCCTGCATTCCGTGCCACACCCCGTTAGCCGTAAAAGGGGAGGGATCGCCGCTGGTCTCGATCAAACCTACAACATAATCGGTTTCCATGGAAACATAATTCATATCACGATGATCGGTTCCAACATCTTTGGCCGTAATATAGCGTCCATTTAAGCTCTGAACAAAGCGACCAAAAGAACGCCACAGTTCTTCGCTCTTTTCCTTTTTGGGATCACCGATTACAACTCCTTTCCCTCCGCCCAGGTTCAAACCTGCAACAGCAGCTTTGTAGGTCATACCCCGGGCCAGACGAAAAACATCCTCAATGGCATCCTCTTCTGTTTCATAAGCCCACATTCTGGTTCCCCCCAGAGCCGGACCCAGTATAGTATTGTGGATACAGATCAAAGCCTTTAATCCGGAAGTATCATCATAATTAAACAAGAGCTGTTCGAAATCATACTTTTCCATGTAGTCAAAAATCATCATAGCAATTTCCTCCTGATATACAGCTTTTAGGAACTTTCTTTTCTTGTCAACACTTTTTTCAGCAATGCCATGTTCCTGATAATTTGTGTCCTTTTTTTGAATAATGATTGATTATTTTTTCAGGGTGTTCCAAAATCAGACAATTTCCCTTCACGCAAACAGGGGTACACTCAAATGATAAGCATCCCTAAGAAAAAGAAGTCCGAAAATTTTGAGCCTTTGATCATAACCAATGATAAGAAAAATGTCATCAGGCATAGTGAAGATCCCAAACCTGCGATATTATCCCGACAATTATACCTTAAGCTGTGTCCGCCAAAAGTTATTGACAAAGAATCTCTCAGAATGATTCAAGTGCTCCAATTGCACAATGCAATCAATCATACTGAAACTGCTACTGGCTCGGCCATCCTGCTCAGGTCTCTTGTCCAACCCAGCACAAATCCATATTATATTCAATCCAAGCAGGAATCATTGAGTGAAATTGAATCCAATGATAGACTTTGCCAGAGTTTGACAGATTATGTCCTCGAATTCAAAAACGGTGAAAACGCACTTTATAAATTTTTTAACAAAGGTCTATACGCTTTGTTTCCATATTCCGACATAAAAAGGGCAAGGAAATCAGCAGTCAATATGGTCAAGATACTGAAGGCCATGCCACAGACGGAATCATCATATATAAAAGAATTAATATCAAATGTTCATTCTTATAAAAATTCATCCATTTATCGCATGTTGGATGGGTCCATTTACAAGACTATCAAAGGACTGGAGTCCGATAAGGAAATCGGGTTTTTTACACCGAAACTAAAATTCATACCTCAGCGTATTACCAACTGGGTTGCTGCCGGTCCCGCGGTAGCTGTTGTGCCCTATATCTGGGAAAAATTTGGATTCGAGCAATCCCTGTCACCATTGATGACAACCACCGGAATTGTATGGACCGGATTATATGCTTTATACAGCTTGTTTATCAAGCCCATAAGAGACACGGAGGCATTTATTGAGCCTTTGAGAGAAAAATGTGTATACGATAAAATTTTCAGCCAAACAGTTGATTCGGTTGGAATGATTGATGAACTCTTATCTTTTCGCAAATTTTCCAATGAATTTCCCCATTCTACAACCCTGCCGAAGATTACTGAGACAGACCAGCATTTTTTCGAAGCAACCGGTTTGAAAAGTCCGGTGTTGGCAAAGCACAAGACAGATTTTGTGCCAAACGATGTATTTTTGAACGGCGCGAAACTGACCTTCATCAGTGGACCCAACAGCGGAGGTAAAACGACAGTGTGCAAGAGCATTGTTCACAATCAGTTGCTTGCGCAGATCGGATCCTATGTCGTAGCTGACAAGGCAACCATCAGTCTGGCTGATATGATAAGTTATCAAGCGCCAAAATTTGATGGGTTGCAAGATGATGAAGGAAGATTCGGTACCGAACTTGGCAGGACCCGAGACATTTTTTATTCAACAGCTCCAAAGAGCCTGGTGATTCTTGATGAGCTGGCAGAGGGAACAACCTATGAAGAGAGGTTGCATGAATCATTTGGAATTCTCAATGATTTCCACCAAATAGGCAATAATACGGTTCTTGTCACTCACAATCATTCATTAGTGGATAAATTCATGGATGAGAAAAAGGGGCAATGCTTTATGGTTGAATTCAATGGAGATGATCCGACCTACAGGTTAGTGCCCGGGATATCGAGAGTATCCCATGCTGAAAGAATAGCCAGAAAAATCAATTTTTCCAAAGAAGACAGATACCGGTATATGAAAGAAATGGGATATGTTTGATTCTGGGAGGGGCTGGGGGAGGGAAAGGTACCTTTAAATGAGTTTGTCGCCACCACGGGGGTTTTGAAAATGAAAA
>SL_3KL_010_SEDDRAFT_10000125_pt1 | contig 50564 bp, 43 predicted proteins | sample SodLakKL_010_SED_2_FD_10381 | JGI IMG/M metagenome (IMG submission 10381)
TGTACGGAGACGGACCGCTGATGCCTGAGCTCAAAAATCTTGCCCGGAAACTGCAAATCGAAGACAAGGTCACGTTTCACGGCTTCAGGCCGGTAGAGGAGATTGTAAGTGCTCACTCCGGTCACTCATTCATGCTGGCGCCGAGTGTAACAGCCGCCGACGGCGACATGGAGGGCCTCCCCAATACCATCCTTGAATCGATGGCACTTGGCACACCCATCATAACCACGCGCCATGCCGCCATACCGGAGGTCGTTGAGCATGGTGTTTCCGGTTTTCTAACGGATGAGAGAGATGTGAGCGGGCTGGCAGATATCATCACCGGAATTTTTGAGAATCCTGACCGGGATAAATTGGAGGCGATCCGCCGGGAAGCCCGCAAGAGAATTGAACGGAAGTACACCGTGCAGAATATGGTGTCCGGTGTGGAGCAGGTGTATGATGACGCGACCAATAGCGGCTAATGAGAAGTAATCGCGATGGGCGCAGAGTTCGCGGGGTGATGAAGCGGAGCGGGAAAGTGATAGAGAGGCAGCAAATCCCCTCTGGCCTGTCCCGAGCGCTTCGGGGAGAGGGCTCAATTTTTGTACGCGTAAGCGAAAAAGCGAAAGCAAAAGGACACAGTCCGTTTTGCTGAGCGAGGGGTGTGTTCCGTGCCATGGAAGGAAATCCAGTCGATTTTCAGGTTCCTTGCACGTACTTTACACACCCCTGAATCTCAGAAGCAGTGCTGCGCACTCTTCTTTGACTCTGTCCCCTCTCGAGAGGGGATGTTCTGTCCCTCCACTTCCCCACTCCCCCAATCACCAAGTCACCTCACTCCCGAATTAATTCCGGAGAAACTTCAGCATCATCCACTCCCTGAAGTTCTTCCAGTCTTTTGCCGAAATGGCACCAAATAATGTACCGGCTAAGCTGAAAATCAGCAGGAAAACAGCAATGGTAAAAAAGATGCCGGCAACGGCAGCCTCGGCAGAAATCAGTGAGAACCGGGCGTACCAAACCGCAAGGCCTGAAATTGCGGAAATCGTCAGCACCCTCAGGTAGAAAGGAAATGGCAGCACTTTTGAAGCCGGCAGGTTCATATGCGTACCGATTCTCCGGAGCGTAATGATCCAGTTGTAGAAATTGGCGATTAGAGTAGCCGCGGCCGTGCCGGTGATTCCAAACCAAATGGTGAATGGAATGCTGAGCAGAATATTAGCTGCCACAAGGTTCAGGCTAAGATAAAGCACGCCCCTGGTATCACCGAACGCCTGCAAAATACTGCCATAATGGGTGACCCGAAGCAGAACTATCAGGTTGAAAATCTGAAACGGAAGCACCGCGTTCCGGTACTCCGTACCTTCCGACTCGGCTATAATTGCTATGAGATCGGAAGCCGCCACAATCGACAGAATAGTTAGCGGAACAACGATCAGGCTTACCTTTTCAACTCCCTTATACCAGAGCTGCAGCAACTCCTCTTTCTTTTCCTCGAGGTGATAACCCACATAGCGGCTGATTAGCACCGAGCCGACAGCGAATGGAATCACACGAATGATCGGCACTTCCTGGGCACCGATTGTGTATTCGGCATACGCTGCAGCGGGTAATAAAATAGATACGATGAACTTGTCTGCATACCGGTTGATCTTGCTCACCAGCGATGATAGGCCCAGGGGCACTGAAAAATTGATCTGCTGTTTCAGCCCGATCTCTCCGTCGCTGAGTTTTCCTTCGGGCAGAACCATTCTCATCCAGATCCAGGAACCGATAAAACGGATCACACCGTATGCCAGCAGGCCGTAAACGGCTATTTCGAGAGGGTAGCCCAAAGCAAGCGGACCCACAAGCAGGCCAAAAGTTAGCAGGCTGGTGATCATTTCGTACCAGGCCGATTGCTTTTGGCGGTCGAGTGCAAGTAAAATGTTCGTTACCGGCCAGGTGGGGATTTCAAGCAAGGCAAGCAGGGCCATAAATGGCAGAAGGTATTGCACGCTCTCCACACTTGCCTGATCCCATTCAGCCAACAGTGTGGGAGCAAAGTAGCTGATCACAAGAATGAAAAACGCCGCAACTACAGCCGTTACGGAAAGTAGCAAAACCGTTTGTATTGCAAATGCCCGTTTGGCACTGCCTGCAACCCGTTCAAAGTAATAGAAAACACTCTCCGGAAAACCGAGTGTGGCAAGGTTTCTGGCCACTTCATGAATCATCAGCAGATAACCGATAATGGCAAAATCGGTTTTTGAAAGAAGCTGAATGGTTGCGATAACGATGGCGAGATCTATAAATGTGGTTATGATTCTCGCAAAAACCACAACACCCGTTTTCTCAGTAAGTCCCCTGTTGTCAGTGGCCATCCGCGATCACCTCATCAAAACAGGATGCCAGTTGTGCCGTTGTCTGTTCAGATTCAAACGAACGTCTGCTTATCTCCCTTTTAGCGGGATCCACGTCAATCAATGGTTTATCCGACCCGAACGATTCAAGACATTGAATCATGAACTCTGCAGCTTCGCGGTTTTCGTTTGGATAAAAGTGCACCCCACCCGAAACCTTATTTATGATCTCTTCAATTTCACCGTTGGGAGTAATGGAGAGAATTGGCCGGTTGGAAGAGAGATAATCCCAGAGCTTCGCCGGGATGATATTTGATCGCTTGCTGCTAGTAGTGAGCAGCAACAGATCAGCAGCCTGCATAACGGAATAAATCTGCTCAGGAAGAACTTTACTGTGAACAACAAAATGATCCTCTAACCCGGAGGTTTTGATCATTTCCCTGTCATTCTGAGTAAGCCGGCCAAAACTGTGAATGCATAACTTTTGATCCAGGCCGGGCCTCATCCTTTTTAAATCATTCAACAACTGTATGACAGGTTCTGCCGGGCTTAACCTTCTGAACTCTCCAAGAAAAAGAAGATTTAGCTTATCATCGCGAAAGTTCATGGTCACCTCTTCAGCAGGGTTATTTGTAATTAAATTTCTGCAATATGAATTATAGATCACCCCGGTTTTTTCTTGCTCCAGTCCTAATTTCTCCCGGTATTCTGAAACGGCTATTTTTGATGTGAAAATGACCTTTTCTGAGTTCTCAAGAATTTTTCTTTCAGTATTCCGGTCAATCGACAACGAAAAATGAGAGCGCTCTCTGAGGTTGAGTCTGCTTAGCGTCCATGGGTCTCTGAAATCGGTGATCAAGGGTTTGTCCAGATCCCCGGAGAGCTTGTTGCCAAGCCAGAGGCCCGACCAGGGATCTCCGGTACTCCAAATCAAGTCGGGATTTACCTTTTTTGATGTTCTCAGTATTGAAAGATACCTCAGCATAAAGAGGTAAATCCAGGTATCAACCGGAGTGTGACGGTCAATAAAAGCGGAGATTTGTCCAGCCAGATCATTTCCCGTTTTTTCCGGCTTCGGCTCTTTTGATACCGGCTTTTCTGTGGTTCTGTCGAACGGCGGATCAATTTCAATGATCCTGATGTCGGAAATCAGTTTCTTTTCGATGGCGCTAAATCGTTCGCCTGGAGAAGCAAGAGTGAGGATTACCGGTTCCCATCCATATTTTCTTAGATGGATGGCAAACCTGAAGGGACGTAATGAACCGACTCTTCGCCTCGGCAGGAAATAGGGTGCTATCATCAAAACCGTTTTCATAGAAAGGCAATGATAATGAATGTCAGTGCTTCATGCGATCAGCTTTCGAGCTTCTCCCAAACGGAGTTTGAAAAACGGACAAATGGCCCTTTTTGATGAATCCATCCGAAATGCAGGCAATATGGGGTAACTTCCATGTAATCTCCCTTGCCGGGAATGAGAGTTAACAAACGGATGAGAGCATTTCGAACACTTTTCGGTCTTAACGCTTTCAGATCGTACACGAACCTGTTGGAGTATATGAAGCAAGTTACCTCGCTGAAATCATCATTATACTCCGTAAAATCTTCAATAAAATCGAGCTGAGGGCTGTTGTAGCCCTGCAGCCATGGAAAAACCTGTAATTCCAATTTTGCCATCGCCATAGCAAGACTCCACTCGCACGACTCTTCACTGCGCCCCTTCTCCTCCGTACGACTTCTGAAGTGCGTTCTCTCTTTTTCGCTAAAGATGGAGCTTGCCACTTTACAAACCTCTTCGGTGAGTGCACCGTCTTCGGCAAATATCATTCCTGACTGTACCCGGCTCAGATAGGTAAGCGAAAACCTCTTGAGAGTCCGCTGTCTTCTCAAGAGAATAAAATCGAAAATTACTGAAAGGCCTTTTGGTCCGCCAAAAAAATGATCCGAAACCTGGTTACCTGTAATCGTAAACGGGTAGGCTGAAAAGGAAGTCCAGAGCGGGTCGGCCTTTTTACACCAAACAATATCACTATCCATAAACAAATTTTTCCTGAATGGCATAAACTTGTAGAGATGGTGCTTAAAACCGGTTATGCTGCAGTGCTCTTCAGGCAGTACAAAGAGATGAGTGAAATGCGAACTCAGAGATTTTTTCTTCAAAATCCCAAGGTGATTTTCGGAACAGAAGAGCGCTACCGGTCTATTTTTATCGTATCGGCGCAATGATTCAACACTTGCGGCGGCAAACCTTAAGTACTTTTCATCGCCGAAAGAACTGTAAACGTATCCTTGTTCCGATAGCTTTTCCCCCGTAAAGTGATCACCCATCAGTTCTGATTACGTGGAAGAAGATCTGGCAGCCCTCCGTTGAAGGCTCTGAAGCAATGCGTCAAATCCTCTTTGCCGGATTATATTTTGAAATTGCCTGTTGTACGAATCAGCGGTTGAAACCTCATCAATCGACATGTCGGTAATAAACCATTCACCGTCCCTACGCTCCATATCGTAATCCACAGAGGTACGAACATTGTCGAGCTGAGCCGTGGTTCTGACGTGAGCCTGATTGTCGTTCACATCAATTGAATTATACGAAACTTCGGCACGATATATGTCAAGACGGTTCAAAGAATTATCGCGGATGATGGTTGCAAAAAGCGAAACAAACTCTTCCCTATCTTCGCTGCTTATTTCATCATATGTGCTGCCCAGCGCCTGACGCGCCATTGACCTGAAGTCTATTACATCGTTGATAATGTCCTTAAGCTGGTCTCGCTGATCCTGTGTATACTGCGACCCTTGTGGACCCAGCAGCTCTTTGATTTCACGGTCTCTTTCATCGAGCATGTCCCTGATTTCATTCTCAGCGGATTGTGCCAAGATTGCACCTGTGGAGAAGATGATGATAAATAGCAGATTCAGAATTTTCTTTTGCATAGCCAAACGTTTTAATTGGTACTCAATTGATTAACGGGTATACCCGAAGCCCTGTAGAGGGCTGCAATATTCATATTCAAATCAAAGATACTTTGTTTCAGTTGCACCCTCAATTCTAACTCTTTTTGAACGGCTTCGAGCAGGTTTTCCACATCTCCAAAACCCAGGTCGTAGTCGAGTTGTTCGTTTCTAACCCAGTTTCTGGCCGTTGTAAGTGCTCGCCGGGTCTGTTCAAGCTTTACCTCTGCTACCGCAGCAGATTGATACTTCTCATTGAGTTCAAGAACAATTCCATCGCCAACTGCATCCTGAAGGTCTTTTACCCTTCTGTATTCGATATCAGCACGGTCGATGTTTGCTCGCATGGAAGAAAAGTTTAGATTTTGGCGAATGCCAAACCCAACACCGGCGGTAGCAAAGTTTGAATTATTGATGATAAAAGGATTGGTTTGCCTTGGCCTGTTGGGAGTATTTGCATAGCTGCCGGTTATTCCAAGAAACAGAATCGGATATTGCTGAGCCCTAACCGCATCGGCACCGGCCCTCAGAGCTTCTATCCCATGTGCTACACCGCGAACTTCAGGCCTCTCTGACAATGCAAGTGCCTGATAGTAGTCGTACGGTTCAAGCTGAAATGCTACGGGATCCAAAAAGCTTTCTGCCGGACGATACACCTGTCCGTTATCACTTTGCAAAACATAGCTCCAAATTCTGTTTATCGATTGAACACTTTGTTCAACCTCAGCACGATTTACCTCAAACTCGGTTTTATAGATCTCGAATTTGAAGACATCCGATTCACTGAGTGTAGGATCTCCATCTTCTCTCATCTGCTCTATCTGTCGCTCAACCTGGCGAATCTGGCTTGAAGCATCTTCAAGGATTCGCTCAATTTCCATGGCAAGTAAATAGCTGAAATAGAGCTCAAATAGCTGGACCTCAGCTTCAGCCCGAACGGCTCCAAACTGGAACTCAGCAGCTCTTGCTCCCTGCTCTGCCGCCTTTATGGCACCGGTTACGGCTCCCCAGCTGTACACCGGCTGCACGGCATTGAGTTCGGCCCGCGTAAAAATTGCCCAGTCTTCCCAATCGTTTTCGAGAAAAGGATCGAGGTACATTTGTCCGGACGGACGGCCCTGTGGGCTTTTAACTCCCGGAACCACTCCATGAAGCGTGTTTAGCTCCAGCCTTGGGAAAAATCGCTGAGACCTGGCCTGCCGGCTTCTGTTTTCGGCAAGATCAACAGCACGCGACTCATAAGCTACCTGGCCCGATCGCTCAATTCCTCTTTCAATAAATTCTTGCAGATTTATTGAAAGCGTGTCCTGTGCATGCAGGGGTTTTTGATTGGGAGTAATTAGTACGGTGATGCAAAATAGAGAAGCAAGGGTAAGTACTCTGATCATAATGAGTTTATTGCGGTGTTTCCATGGATAAGGCACCAACGAAGAAAACGTCTCAATATTTAAAAGAAAAGCCCCGACAAGGCTGCCGGGGCTTGATTACAGCGGAGGGAGAGGGATTCGAACCCCCGGAGACTCGCGCCTCAACGGTTTTCAAGACCGCCGCATTCGACCACTCTGCCATCCCTCCGGAAAATTGATGATGCAGTTACACTTCATCATCAGACAGACTTTAAAAATAAGAGTCTGTTGAATCAGATAAAAATATTTCAGCTCAATTATTGAATAACTAATCTGATACAAGAAGCTTTCTCGAAGCTCTTACATGTCTTCCAAAGCTGCGGCTCCGGAAACAATTTCTGAAATTTCAGTCGTAATGGCACTCTGCCGGGCCTGGTTATACTTTAACCTAAGTTCACGCTCAAGCTCTTTAGCATTTTCAGTGGCGTTGTCCATTGCTGCCATTCGTGCACCCTGCTCCGATGCGTTCGACTCAAGTACCGCTTTCCAAAGCTGCATGTTTAGATGTGCCGGCAGAATATCATTAAGAATCGTCTCTGCATCAGGTTCGTAAATATACTCTGTAACTGCAAGGGTTTCAGTCTCATCTGTATCTGCTTCTACTTCTTTGAGCCGGTCTGAATCGATTGGGAGTACTTCATCAACCAGTCTGTTTTGGGCAATTACAGATTTAAACTCATTGTATGCAACAAGCACTTTATCGTACTGACCGTGTGCGTACTTATCTGCGGCATCCGTCATAATTGATGCTGTATGCGCATAATTTAGATTGTCGAAAAAACCCACATGAGAATCGACCACCTTGTACTTTCTTTTTTTAAAGTAACCATCCGCTTTTCTTCCGATGGTAATCAGATCCAGCTTTCCATCATTATGAAAGTCGCTGTAATGCTGCTGAATTGATTTTTCAACAACTTTAAAAAGATTGTTGTTAAACCCGCCGCAAAGTCCCCGGTCCGATCCAACCACAATCAGCAGTATCTTTTCTGCTTGATCCGGTTTGCGCAGAAGAATATTGTCGGCTCCGGCACCTGATACCAGCCTGCCAACGACACTCTGCATTTTGGCCGCGTAAGGCCGTGTGGCCAGCATTCTTTGCTGAGCTTTTCTCAGCTTTGCAGCCGCAACCATTTTCATGGCCTTCGTGATCTGCTGGGTATTCTCAATCGAAGAGATTCGATTACGTATGTCGCGAAGGTTTGCCATTATTTATGCTTCTTCCCCGGCCAGAATTTGATCAATTGTTGTTTTGGCTATACCGACAATTTCATCGCCAAAAGCGTCATCAAGCACACCGGTTTGAGCCAATGATTCCATCTTTTTGGAATATCTGACTTTCACGCTTTCGAGAAACATCGCTTCAAACTCTCTGACAAGGTTCACTGGTAAATTATCAAGCAAGCCTTCACTATTCACCTTCAGAAGGGCTATCTGATCTTCCACCGGCAACGGCTTATACTCACCCTGCTTCATAAGCTCTACCGTTCTTTCTCCGCGCTTGAGCTGACGCTGTGTAGCGGCGTCAAGATCTGATCCAAATTTCGCAAAAGCCTCGAGTTCTCGGTACTGTGCAAGATCAAGCTTGAGCGTACCGGAAAGTTTTTTCATCGATTTAACCTGAGCTGAACCACCTACCCGGGATACGGATATACCCACGTCGATCGCCGGACGTACACCGCTGTTAAACAGATCCGTATCGAGGAAGATTTGCCCGTCGGTAATTGAGATCACGTTTGTTGGAATGTATGCGGACACGTCGCCTGCCTGGGTCTCGATTACAGGCAATGCAGTGAGTGATCCCCCCCCTTTTATTTTCGCGGCCAATGTATCTGGTACATTATTCATGAGCTTGGCTACGTCATCGTTCTCGATGATTTTAGCGGCTCTTTCAAGGAGTCGGCTGTGAAGGTAAAATACGTCACCCGGATAAGCTTCACGTCCCGGCGGGCGCCTCAGCAGCAATGAGAGCTCACGGTAGGCAACGGCCTGCTTCGAGAGATCATCGTAGATAACGAGAGCATGTCGGCCTGTATCACGGAAGTATTCTCCGATAGCCGCTCCTGCAAACGGAGCGATGTATCTCATAGGTGCCGAACTACTGGCCGGGGCCGAAACCACTACGGTATAATCCATGGCACCGTACTCGTTCAATGTATTCACGATTGAGGCTACCGTAGATCCCTTTTGGCCAACAGCTACATAAATACAGAATACCGGCTTGTCGGTATTCTGGGTATTTTTCTGGTTGATGATCGTATCGATCGCAACGGCTGTTTTTCCTGTCTGACGATCGCCGATGATAAGCTCTCGCTGTCCGCGACCAATTGGAATCAATGAGTCGATGGCTTTGATACCCGTCTGAAGCGGTTCGGCAACCGGCTGCCGGTAGATTACACCGGGGGCTTTTCGTTCGAGGGGCGATTCAATCGTTTCGCCGGTAATTTCACCTTTACCATCGAGCGGACGGCCAAGCGGATCGATTACACGGCCAAGTATACCGTCACCCACCTGGAGTGAAGCGATACTTTCGGTTCGGCGAACGGTGTGCCCTTCTTCCACCACATTGGAGGATCCGAAGAGTACAATACCCACATTGTCTTCCTCAAGGTTCAATACCATTCCGCGAACGGGCTTACCTTCCGAATCGAGTGAATCCGGCAGTTCAACCAATTCACCGGCCTGCACTTTCGAAAGGCCGTAAACCCTGGCAATACCGTCACCCACTTCCAAAACAGTGCCCATTTCGTAGGCCTCGGCTTCCGACTCAAAGCCGGATAGCTGTTTACGGAGAATGGCCGATACTTCGTCTGGTCTGACTTGACTCATTGTATATCCTAATTTTTAAACTACAGAAGTTGTAAACTTATTTTTAAGCTGATTTAATTGAAACCTGGCTGAACCGTCGATTTTGACATCTGCGATTTGAACAGTTAACCCGCCAATCAGATCTTCGTTTTGTGTAATGCTCATCGAAACATTTTTCCCTGTCACAGACTCAAGTTCCTTGAGTAAGCTGCTTTGCTGATCATCAGCAAGCTCGAATGCAGTGGTAACATCAATCTCTAGAATGTTGTGGTGTTGGTTGTAGAGATCGATAAAACCCTGGCAAATTCCGGCCAGCAAGTATTCCCTGCCTTTCTCCGATAAAATGCCGATAAGATTGCCGGTAAGCTTTTGAATCTTGCCGCCAAAAATCTCATCAAGCGCCGCTCTTTTCATTTCATGCTTAACTATCGGGCTCCTGAGAAAGAGTCTCAAATCTGATGAGGATAGAATAGTATTCCTTATCAGATCGATGTCTTTTTTAATTTGCTCTATAGCTTTTTGCTCAACGGCAGAAATGAAGAGAGCATTAGCATAACGACGTGCAGCTTTTGAGACCATGGGTTAGTTTTGCTTTGAGAGATCTTTAATAAAAGAATCAACCAGCTTCTTGTTCTTTTCCTGATCCAATTCTGCATTCATGATGATTCCGGCAGCATTAATAGCCAGGTCTGCAACTTCATTCCTGAGTTCTGTAAGCGCCTGTTTTTTCTCCTGCTCGATGGTAGAGCGAGCATCACTTAGAAGCTTGGCAGCCTCTTTTTTAGCGTGTTCGATTTTTTCTGAGCGGAGAACCTCAGCATCTTCCAGAGCTTCCTTTCGGATTTTTTGAGCCTGGATTTCCGCATCTTTTAGGGCTTTTTCATTATCCCGGGAAATTTCCTCGGCTTTTGCGAGGGCTTTTTCAGCGGCTGCGAGTGAATCTTTGATGCGTCCCTCACGCTCATTTAGAGCCTTCATGATGGGCGGCACAGCGAATTTGCCCATCAGAAACAGGAACACTAACATAGAAATCAGCACCCAAATCGCGTACCCGGTACTGAATGAAAAAAGACCGTTTGCAAAATAGATCATGTTTGCAGCGATGTTAGACTGTAATGTTTAATGCTAAAAGCACGCACACGATAGCTGCGAAAAGAGCCACACCCTCAATGAAGGCAGCAGTAAGAATCATAGCTCCACGAATGTCGCCGGCTGCTTCTGGCTGTCTTGCGATACTTTCAACAGCGCTTTTACCAATCCATCCGATTCCGAATGCAGCAGCTAGTGCCACAATTCCTGCTCCGAATCCCGCTGCTAAGAATGCCATTTCCATATTTTTTACCTTTTTGTTTTTTTGATTTAATGGTTTCAGACCTCTACTTCTGTTGCCGAGGCAACCAAAGTTTCGTGGTCTTCATGATGATGTTCTTCAACAGCCATACCGATAAATACGGCTGAGAGAAGAGTGAAAATATAAGCTTGTAGTAGGGCAATAAAGCCTTTCAGAATATAGAGAAGCGAAGTAAGCGCTACCCACACAATACTGCTGCTTGCCCCTATGGCCAGACCGAAAATGTCGGTAAAGATAAAAATGAGCCCGAGGATACAGATAATCAGAATTTTACCTGAGAGCATATTTGCAAAAAGACGTATGGCCAGTGCGAAAGGCTTGGTAAAAAGTCCCAAAATCTCAACCGGAGTCAGGATTAGCCACATTGCCGGATGAACTCCGGGAAAAGCGAATACGTGCCTCCAGTGGTCCCTCGTTCCGTTAAATTGTGTTACAAAAAACGTAATGAATGCTAGTATGGCCGTAGATGTAATGTTGGCCGTCGGTGATATACCCCATGGGAAAAGCCCAAAAAGGTTCATAAACGATATCACCATAAACACGGAGAAAAGGTAGGGAACAAACTTCTCGTACTTGTTGGAAGGGATAAACTCTTTTGCAATTTGGTCTCTAATAAAAACGAAAAATACTTCAAAGAGATTTTGAGCTATACCTTTCGGCTCGGTTTCGGAACCATCTCCACGCCTGTACTTTGAGCTCGCCATAAATGTAATCAGAAGCACCAGGAGAATACCGATCCAGACGAAGACAAGATGTGAGGTAATCGACATGTCGAGTGATACAGGACTGCCATCAGCTCTTACGAGTGCACCATCAACAACCTGAAACTCACCGGAGTCTACCGCGGAATTTGTACTGCCGTAAAAATACCAGCTGCCATCCACGAGCAAGATTCTTGGAAGATATATCTTTATGTTCAGAACCTCGACGTAGTCGTGCATTACTACTTTCCCCATTACATCGACAAGGGGCTCCTCACTCTCTGATGAATTTGCAACAAGCAATCCCGGGGCTAAAATCAATAAAAATAGAATAGTTACAACAGCTCGACGCACTATTTGGGTCATTACATCAGCGTGGTTTAACCGGTTTGGTCAGTTATTTTTTTGTTTAATAAAATCGTGTCGGTCACAGAATGGAAAATATAAGAAATAAAGAAACTAACAGTAAAGCTTAATTGGTCAAATTTTTCCATTGTGATAAGAAGGAAAAACAGGCCTAAAACTATGAGAAACCGAATGAGGAGTCCTGCCAAAAAATATTTTAAAAAAAGTTGCTCATGTATCCTGCTGGTGACGAGCGACATGCCATAATGAAGGATTACGGCAAGCAGTCCCAGAAAATAACCCGCGAACCAGCCCATCATATAGTCGTGTGGAAATAGCAGACCCACAGCGAGAAAAACTAACCCAAATAGTGTCAGAATGCGTATGATTTTTTTTTCTGACTGAAGCAACACCATCACTCTTTTTTATCAATTTTTCTGACTACCCTAAATATGACGAAAAAGAATAAAACTATACCGGTGAACACTCCGGCCAGGGTGATCCAGGGCAGGGTGTCGAATTTTCTATCGAGCCAATAGCCGATCAGGATCGGCCCGCCGGCCGACACAGCTATTTCCGTACCTAAAGTGAGGTATTCGAGATAGGCCTTTAAACGGGGATCATCGAACAATATCCTTATGCCTTTATTTCGGCTTTCTTCTCAGCTTTAGCAATCGTTTTAGAAGCCATTTTTTCTTCTTCTCCCATATTGCAGGCTCCATTAATTTGGGCACCTTCTTCAACTATCAACGTTTTGGTGAAGATATCACCATTTACGATGGCTGTTTGCCTCAGATTTAGTTTGCCCGTTACCCGAATGGTTCCCTCAATTGTACCGGCAATGTCAGCATCGGCAACTTTGGCATCACCGTGCAATTTACCTGATGATGTTATTATCAGCTTCCCTTTCGAAACGATTTCGCCGTCAATTTGTCCGGCAATTCGAATATCGTTCTGAGAGTTTATGGTTCCTTTCAGCTTTGTTCCTTCGCTGATCATGTTAAGAGCGGGTGACTGTGATGATCCGTTCACTTTTCTTTTATCTTTGTTATTGTTAAACATATTACATTTGAAACTTCAGTTGATTAAATACATAATTGGATTTTGCGGCACTCCATTTTTCCAAATTTCAAGATGCAGATGTGAACCAGAACTCATCACTCCGCTGTCGCCTATCACGCCAAGAATATCGCCCCTCAAGACGATATCTCCTTGTTGTTTAGAAAGCCGGGCACCATGTTTATAAACGCTCATAATGCCGCCGGCATGTTGTACGTATATAACATATCCGTAATTAATAGTCCAATTCTCATCTACAACGGTACCATCGGCCAGTGCTCTGAACTCGGTACCGGGCCTGGCCGCAATATCAATGCCATAATGCCCCTGCTCAGCAGAATATCCCTGAGACAAAGTTCCTTGAAGCGGCATATTCGCAGGGAAATCGGGTGCACTTCCAATTCTGCCGGAGAGAATGATTTCATTTTGAGACATCATCTCATAAGCACTCATTCCCTGAAATGCCCTCACATTTCCATTGACCGGCTCCTGATCCGGAAGTTGAGTGTAGCTGACCGAAAATACAGTATCGGGTGTAGTCTTTAGAACTTCCCTGAGATCGGTAAGCTGAATATCGCGCGCTATAAGCGAATCCTGTAAGGCATTCACTCGATCTGTGATCTCAAGAACATTCCGCCTTAGTGATTCATCCTGCTGATGCTGATAAAGCGAACCCAGCGGAGTAGCAAAAAACATGACAATCGTTATAGTCACCGAAATAACAACAACCAAAAGTGCCATTTTGATGATGTCAAGTGCCCGAAGCTTGAAAGAGCTAGAGCCATCCGGATCCTGTTCGTCGATTACAACAACTGTGACATCGCCATCCCGCTCTGAAAATATTTTTTTTATAAAATCCCACATAACTCAATCCGGTTGCTCCATATGTATATAAAGAGAGTTAAAGGGCTGAATCGTTACCAATTATCAGGATACGGAGTAATTTGGTGCTTCCTTCGTAATTTGAACGGAATGCGGATGACTCTCCCTGTAGCTTGCGGCTGAGATCTGTACGAACTCTGCCTTTTTAAGTTCATCAATAGTTGCAGCTCCTACATACCCCATGGCCGCACGTAGCCCACCGGTCATCTGATGAACCACTTCACCAAGATATCCTTTATACGGCACGCGCCCTTCAATGCCCTCCGGCACCAGCTTTAGGTCATCCTCAACATCCTGGAAGTATCGGTCTTTCGATCCTTTACTCATGGCGCCAAGGCTGCCCATACCCCGATACGATTTATACTTTCGGGATTCATAGATAATCGTTTCGCCAGGACTTTCATCCACGCCCGCAAACATTGAGCCCATCATTACGGCGTCTGCACCTCCGGCGATGGCCTTGGGTATATCACCGGTTTGTTTAATCCCACCATCTGCAATCAAACCGATTCCGTTTTTAGAGGTAAACTCTGAAATCTCCATGATTGCCGACAATTGAGGCACCCCAACTCCGGTCACTACCCTGGTGGTGCAGATCGATCCGGGGCCAACTCCCACTTTAACTACATCAGCCCCGGCATTGACAAGCGCTTCGGCGGCGGCTCGTGTAGCGATGTTGCCGCCCACAACGTTGAGGTCACTGAATTTTGTCTTTATCTGTTTTACCATGTCAATCACACCAGCAGAGTGTCCATGCGCGGTATCTACGGTTACAATATCAACTCCCGATTCCACCAGTGCTTCAACACGATCCATAGTATCGGGTGTAACTCCCACGGCAGCCCCAACACGCAATCTGCCCATTTCATCTTTACAGGCGTTGGGGAAATTCATCTTTTTCTCAATATCCTTGAAGGTAATCAGCCCCACCAGTATCTGCTCACTATCAACTATTGGCAGTTTTTCTACTTTATACTGCTGAAGTATTTCTTCGGCTTCTTCCAAATTAGTATTGGCTTTTGCAGTAATAAGATTATCACTGGTCATAATAGAGCCGAGCTTTTTATCAACATAGTGTTCGAAGCGCAGATCCCGGTTTGTAACAATGCCTACAAGTCGATTACCGCCTTCAACAATTGGAATACCGCCAATTTTATGTTTCTTCATAAGAGCCCTTGCGTCTTTTACAGTCGCATCGGGCGGCAGCGTAACAGGGTCTACAATCATGCCGCTCTCGCTCCTTTTTACGAGCCTTACCTGCTCAGCATGGTCTTCGATCGACATATTTTTGTGCAGCATGGCGATTCCGCCCTCCCGTGCCAGCGCAATTGCCATTTTGTATTCCGATACGGTATCCATGGCCGCACTGAAGATCGGCACATTCAATGTGATGGTGGGTGTTAGCCGAACCTTCGTTTCAACATCGCGTGGCAGAACGTGAGAGTGGTTTGGTACGAGTAAAACATCGTCGTAGGTTAACCCCTGCCGGGTTATCCTGGAGAAGGGAGAAGAGTTATTCATCAAAAAAATTCGCTTCGTTTACGTTTTGACAAAGATAACAAATCATCGTGAACTTCTTCACCTCTAATCGGGATTAAAAAATGCTAAAGGCGCTTCACTTTTAAGGCATCCACGGCTGTATCAAGCGTACAGACGCCATCTGTGTAGCTGCTCACCCAAAAGTCGATACTTTCGCGCCGGCGCTGAACGAGCGGACAGCTGGTGCAGTAGGTTCCGTGAAGCTCGTCGATGTATCCCTTTACGTCATCCTCAATAGCGAGCTTAAGTTCTGCCGGAAGCCTCCCCCACCCGAGCATCAGAAACATCTGCTCTATCTGGCGATATTCTGTTTCCGCCTTGTGGAAGATGGAGTAAAGTACCGGTTCGGTTTTGAGTGAGGCTGATTTGAGTGCCGAGTGTGCCATTGTGATTTCCATTTGGTTGATGTTTAATCACAATGTAATGGCAGGTGGTGACAACATTTTGTCACCCCTTTTTCTAATGGATGAAAAAAAACTTTCAAACCTATTCACCTGCCCTTACTTAACAACCTCGGGGCAGATCCAAAGAGATATCAAATTGAAACTCAAAAAGACTTTTGATCAATATTGAGTTCATTTTGAAGTGTCACCCATTTGAAGAGGCATTAGGGTTGATTTGTAGTGCTTTGATCTCTTAAAATTTTTCTTTGCTTGAGTCACCATCTATTGGTTCATCCCCCTGCGCACTCCGTTCGCTTTCCCCTTCAAAGGGGGACTTTATGTCGCTTTTTTCTTATATCGAACTCACGTTTGTATTTAGTTTTCTCACAACCACTCAAAGGGAGACTTCTATCTTTTCCTAACCAGAGGGTCGGGTAATTAAACCACTTTCAAAATTAAAGCCCGGCCCTTTTAAAAATCTCATCCACTCTGCGTGTGTGATGATTCAGGTCGAAGGCGTCATCAATCTCGCCGGGAGTGAGATTCTCCTTGATTACGGAATCAGACTCAACCAGTTCCCTGAATGATCGTTTCTCCTCCCAAGCCTTCATGGCAAGTGGCTGAACCGTATCGTAGGCTTTTTCCCGGGAGAGACCCTTTTCGATCAGCATCAGCAGAAGCCGCTGAGAGAACACAAGTCCATGGGTTTTATCCATATTCTCTTTCATATTATCCGGATACACCATCAGTTTCTCCATGACCCCGGAAAATCGATGAAGCATGTAATCGAGTAGAATAGTGGCATCGGGCAGGATGATTCGCTCTACGGAAGAGTGAGAGATATCCCTCTCGTGCCAGAGCGGCATATTTTCGAAGGCTGAAATCATGTAACCGCGAAGAACCCTTGCACAACCGGTGATATTTTCCGAGCTGATCGGATTTCGCTTGTGTGGCATGGCCGAAGATCCCTTCTGCCCTTTTCTGAAAAATTCCTCGGCTTCACGCAGTTCGGTTCGTTGCAGGTGTCTGATTTCGACCGCAATCTTTTCGAGTGTACCGCCAATGAGAGCGAGCGCTGCCATGTAAAATGCGTGGCGGTCGCGCTGGAGAGTTTGAGTGGAAACCGGCGCTGCAGACAGGCCAAGATACTCACAGGTTAGCCGCTCCACTTCCGGCGGGATATGGGCAAATGTGCCAACCGCCCCCGACAACTTGCCAAACTCCACACCGGCAGCTGCCATTTCGAATCTTTCAATATTACGCAGCATCTCTGCATACCAAAGCGCACATTTAAGCCCGAATGTAGTGGGCTCGGCATGAACACCGTGAGTGCGCCCCATCATCACCGTAAATTTGTGCTCGCGTGCTTTTTCTGCAACAGCGGCTGCGAATCTTTGAAGCCCTTCTCGCAGCAGATCGTTTGCCTGCTTTAGGCGGAAACCGTTGGCGGTATCAACAACATCGGTAGAGGTTAGCCCATAATGGACCCATTTTTTTTCATCACCAAGCGTTTCGGACACTGCCCTCGTAAAAGCTACAACATCGTGACGAGTGTCATGTTCAATCTCTTTGATCCGCTTGATGTCGAATGAGGCCTTATCATAGAGTTGTTCAACATCTTCTGCGGGTATGACTCCGATCTCGCTCCAGGCACGGCATGCTGCAAGCTCTACATCGAGCCAGGACTGAAACTGATTTTGTTCAGTCCAGATCTCACTCATTTCCTTGCGTGAATATCTTTCTATCATTCGTTGCTACTGCGTTGGTATTTTAATGAAGGTACCTGCGGGTATCATATCGTCGAGGTCCACCTGGTTAATAATTGCAATTTCGTCCCGGTCAATATTCATGGGGAGTTCAGATGGCAATAGATCTCTGAATCTCCGTTCCGTCGTTGTCTGCGTGACCGATAGCCTTACCGGTTCAATGTTCAGAATTTTTTCGTCCGTGAGCTCATCAAAATTGTAGGTAACAGACGCAAAAGTTTCTATGAAATCCGTAAACCTGTTTTGGTCTGTATAATTGATGAACTGATAAATTCTTCCATCGAACTGAACCGCATAAATATTGACGCCAAGTGTACCGCTTTGATCCTGAACCGTATAGTTGGTTTCATGCGCGCTGAAGCGGCCGCTGCTCGTTGCCGGGTTACTTTCGATCAGCGTAAAGCCTTCCTGTACCGAGAATTTTTCTGCGGCCTGCCTCACAGTTTCCGACTGGCTGTCGATACTCAGAATCATTACCGCATTGCCGTCTGGATTTACGAATACCACTCTGCTGGGTTGGTTTATCACTCTCCATCCCTGAGGCACCGGATATTGAAATTTCAAATCGGGATGAACAAACCGGTTATTGTCAACAAAGCCTTGTCTTGGATTATCGCCATACGTGATGCCATCGAGCATTTGCATATACTGCTCCGTATTTCTTCGTGTTTGCTCAAAACCCAGCTCACGCCATTCGTTTGCCATTCGCGGTATATTCAGTTCCCGCTCACCGGGGTTAGGGTGCGTTGATAGCATATTCGGGATCGACTGTCCTGCCCTTTCTGAAATTCGGCGAAGGCTCGTGAAAAATGCCGCACCCTCCTCAGCTGCAAATCCCGCCATGGCTGCATACTCCACCCCAAGCCGGTCCGATTCCCTTTCATGTTCACGGCTGTGTCTCAGAAACAGTAGCTGGGCTGCCGTACTGCTCAGGTTCAGAATGCTCTCTCCCGGAAGCCCGAGAAGCTCCTGGCCCAGGATAGCCCCTCCAATAATTGCAACCTGGCCTAACTGCTGCTGCAATCCCCTCTGCGAAGCATGCCGTGCGGCAACGTGCCCGATTTCGTGGCCCTGTACCACGGCAAGCTGGGCCTCATTGTTGAGATGGGCAAGCAGGCCTCGAGTTACATATACATAGCCTCCGGGCAAGGCAAAGGCATTCACAACCGGGCTGTCGAGAACCCGAAACGTAAATTCCGTTTCGCGGTACCGGGAAGGAACATCATCACGGCGCATGTGGCTGACGGCGAGTACCTCTTCGCTCAGCACCCTCACATAGTTATCAATCTGTTCGTTATCGTACAGGCCATACTCAGCCACAATTTCACGGTCAACATCACGGCCAATCTGAAGCTCCTGCTGCCACGAATAAGCAAATGCGCGCTTTTGTCCCGTAATTGCACTTTCCTGAATGGAACAAGATGAGACAAAAACCATCAGTCCAAGAAAAATGATGCTGTGCGAAATATATCTAATCATATCATGTCTCCGTTTGAATTTCTCCGCAAAGTTACGGTTTCATCAGGGTTTTATCGATCCAATTCTTTAAAAATTACCAGGTCCTCACCGTTTATCTCAGGAACAAACTCCATCAAATGTCTGAAGATAATCAGCAATGCGAGAGAATCGAGTGAGCAGTATCGCTTCAAAAGCAGTGGAACCGTATTCGTTTCATCTTGTTTCAGAAGTCCGCTTTTCATCGAGATCCAAGCATCCATTGCCAAAGACCCTTCATCTATATTCATCTCTTTGGTGCCTATCAGGCCATAAGGATCGGGATTGAGCTTACCCGATGGCGGTTCGAGCAGGTTAACGCTTAAATCGTGTACATCCACCTTCAACTCAATCCTTCCTTCATCCTGCTTCATGTATGTTAAAATACTCTTGAGTACCTGCTTAAGCCCGAGCCCACCCCGCAGCCTGTGGTTGTAATAATAGTTGGCTATGATGCCGCTTAGATCTGCGAGTCTATCCCCGCCACCGTTCGAAGCTGCGTGCAGCAGCGCTTTAATTGTGTCTATTTCATGCTCATAAAGCATCGAATTTCTCTGGAATTCCGACAACAAGCCTCGAAGCGCCCTGTACTCGAATTGCGAATATTGAATCAGCGTACCTTCAAATATTCGGTTAACATCGGCCAGTTTTTTTACGAACTGAACATGTGGATTTTCGTTGCCATCCGATTCATCGAGCCAGCCGGTATGAAAAACGGAGCCATCGCGATAAAGAGTGTGGCATGAAAATTGAAAGACCACGGGATGGTAGGGTCCAAAACCCCTGTCTAACGGCAAGGCCGCGGTTGATGCTTCAAAGTCCAGAAAATGCAGGGGATAGTTTAAATCTTTGATTTTCTGAATCCCCGGTTTCATCCACAATCCTGGCAGCCGGTCATTTCTGGAGCCGATGAGTTGAAGTAATCTCCGCTGGTAAATGGAAATCGTATTTAGCCCAGACTTTTTTATGATTTCGAACGAGTTAAACTGGTCAATAAATGGCACCTGTTCCTGGAAGTGATGACCTTGTGTGGCATGTTGATCATTTCCGTGGCCAATCAGTTCAAATACATGCCTGTCGGGATATACAAGCTCCTCATCAAAAAAGAACCGGTTCCAGCAGCCTTCAGATTCATTGTCACTGTTTTTCCGAAAATCGCAGTACTTGCACTCACGGTGTATTCTCACATCCAATACATTTCCTTCACTCAAGCCGGCATCAGTGAGCTTATCGCATATTGCCTTTACAGATAAGCCGTGAAAGCTTCGGTGCGATACATTTTCAGGCATGTTTTTGCGCACGATCAAAGTTCCGGCTGTTGCATCAACCGCGGTAAATAGCCTTCTGCACTCTTCAGCAAGCTCTTCTTGAGGCGGGCTATTCCTTACGCTCATCATAGCGGTGTAGAGCTTGCCGGTGCCGCATCGATAGGTTTTATCGGGGAAAAAGAACCTAACCGCAATTTCGGCCTCGGGATACACCCGATGAACCACTTCGCTTCGGTAGGCAGCTTTCAGCAGATATATGGTTGTTGACCGGCTTTTCGGTACCGAAGCGATTTCAGACGATTGTGAGCGCTTCCTGAGCTTGCCGTGGATCTGAACAATGGTGAGCAGGTCGCCCTCTTTCACCAGAATCGGTATTCGGGTGATGAGAGAGCCCGATTTTAAAACAGCCCCGCATACCGCAACATTTTCTTCTTTTAGCCACTCCGCCGTTTCCCTGATTGCGGTCTCAGTGTCGTCTGAAGTAAACTTCCTGTTTGCAAATCGAAGCGAAACGGCATCCCTGAGATGAAGCTTATTTCTGTGTCTGAATGGCAGCCCGCCGAATCTTTGCTTCTGTTGTTTGGCGTAGTAGAAAAGTTTTAAAGGGCATGCTACAGACTGCTGAAACAGGTTGTCGTTTATTTCCATAACCCGCTCTTCTAGCCGCCCACTATATTTACTTCGGGAGTCAATTCTATTCCGAACATGTCTCTAACTGACTCCCGGATATTCATGGCATGATTGTATATCTCCGCGCCGGTCGCATTCCCATGATTCACAATCACCAATGCCTGGTTATCATAGGTTCCGACATTACCAACTTTTTTGCCTTTCCAGCCGGCCTGTTCAATCAGCCATCCTGCGGGTACTTTTATCTTTCCCTCACCCGCAGGAAATGACGGCACACCGGGATTGTTTTCTTTCAGTTTATTGAACTGACCCTTGCTGATCACGGGATTTTTGAAAAAGCTGCCCGCATTGCCGATCAGAGAGGGGTCGGGAAGTTTTGATTTTCTGATGGCAATCACTGCATGGTACAAGTCATTAATGCCGGGAGAGGTAATCTCTTGTTGATTCAGATAGTTTTCCAGCGCGTAGTATGAGGTATTCACATCATGGGGCGGCTTATTCAGCTTTAGGGTGATTGAAGTTACAATGACCCTTCCTTTCAGATCTCGTTTGAAAATACTGTCGCGATATCCAAACATGCACTTTTCGTGTGTGAACGTTTCAAATCGTTCGGTCTGCAAATTGAATAGTTCAAGACTTTCAAACACCTGATCGAGTTCAACACCATAAGCACCGATATTCTGAATGGGTGCGGCTCCGCAAGTACCGGGTATGAGTGCCAAATTCTCAATACCCCCATAGTCTCTTTCTACACACCATGTAACCAAATCATGCCACACCACACCGGCACCGGCTTTTACAAGCACGTTGCTATCCGTATCAGCTATCGTTTGAATACCCGGGATGGATATCCTTAGCACCGGTACCCGAACATCGCCGCGAAAAAGGATGTTGCTGCCACCCCCGAGAATACATGGCTTTGTTCTGCTGAAAAAGCCGGAATTTGCAAGTGTTTTAAGTTCTGAATTTTCCTTGATCTCTATGAACCTGGAAGCCGTTGCGTCTACGCCAAGAGTATTGTAAGAGGTGAGATTCAGATTGCGTTTTTCTCCCGGATAAGCGTCTGCTGCTTCACTGGCTTTGGTCATTCTTCGCTTTCGGTTTTTACTTTGGCCGGATATTCAGGTTTCACTCTGAGCTTCTTAACGCGATTGTTTTTTACTGAATGCACTGTGAGCTCAAGATTTTTGTAAATCAGTCTTTCTCCAACACTTGGGATACGCTCTGTTAAGTGATAGACCAAGCCGCCGAGTGTTTCGAATTCATCCTCGCTTGTGGTTATGCTGGTACCCAAAATCTCATCAAGATCGTCCAGGTCAATCTTTGCATCAAAAATATAGACACCGTTTTTAAACTTGGTGAATAGCTTTTCTTCCTGATCGTCGTATTCATCGCCGATGTCGCCTACAATTTCTTCGAGGATGTCATCGAGAGTAACAAGGCCTTCGGTGCCTCCGTATTCATCGACCACAATGGCAATATGGGTTTTCTCTTGCTGAAAGTCGCGAAGCAGATCGTCCAGTTTTTTTGTTGCCGGAATAAATAATGCCTTACGGGCAATGGTTTTCCAGTTTACTGCATTTTCGTCGAGGTCTGTGTTAATGTATGGGAGTACATCTTTGGAGAAGATAACCCCCAGAATGGTATCGAGATCATTTTCAAAGAGGGGCATCCGCGACAGGCCTTTTTCCCGTATCAGATCGATAACGTCTTTCAGTGTAGCCGTAACGGGTACAGCAATGATATTAACTCGGGATGTCATAATCTCCCGCACGGTAATGTTACCGAATTCTATGACATTTTCGATAATTTCACGCTCGTCTCCCTTTATAGATCCCTCCTGTTCGCTCATCTCAGCCATGGTTTTAAGATCCTGGGCGGTCATGCGTGTATTTGGCTTGGGCAGGGTTTTTTCCAGGCTCATGGTGCTCTCTGCTATAAGCTTAGAAATTGGAGATAGCAGCACAAAGTTGGTGTAAATAAACGCACTCATCTTTCTCGACACCCTTAAAGGATTGTTGATGGCAATGACTTTTGGCGTAATCTCACTCAGGATAAGAATCATAAACGTGAGTACCACAATCTCGACTGTGTAAACTATCGCCGGAGGGTAGCCGTAATAGGCAACAATGCGGCCTGTAATAACGGCAGCCAGAACGGAGGCTACAATATTAGCGAAAGTATTGCCTATAAGAATGGTTGCCAGCAGGCGCCTAGGCTTTTGAAGCATTTTCAGGATTCTGCTATCCTGCCTTCCATATTCACCTTCCGGTTTGAGCTTATCAATCTGATTCACCAGAGAGAAAAATGCCACTTCGGAACCCGAGTAGAGTGCACTCACCAAAAGTCCCAGAATCATGATGATAATTTCAACAGAAACATCAGACATACTGAAAGTCTCAGCGTGCTCAGCCGAAAAAATCAGCAACCTGTTCAATGTGTAAACCACCGGGCTGCCCGGAGGTTCGTCAATAGTTTCCAAAAATAGGAGCTTGGTTATTGGGGTTAACTTAGTAAATATGAATAAAAAAAGGTGATGATCAAAGATCAGATCATCACCTAAAATTACAAAACTTCATTCAATTTTGATCGTTACAACACCTCAAAATGGCAGATCATCGTCCATATCGTCGAACGAGTCATCAATATTTACGGTAGCCGCAGCTGGTTTGTTATTTCTTTCCTGCTGTTGAGGTGAACCCGAGCTTTCCCGGCTGTCGAGCATTTGCATGCTCAGGGCCTTGATCTCGGTTGTGTAACGCTTTTGCCCATCTTTATCTTCCCATTCACGTGTTTGGATCGGGCCTTCAAAATAGACAAGGGAACCTTTCTTAAGGTATTGCTGGCAAATTTCAGCCGTACGTCCCCAGGCTACAACACGGTGCCATTCGGTATTCTCCTGAAGCTCTCCGTTTCTGTCTTTGTAACGCTCGGTTGTTGCCACACTCATGTTAGCCACGGCTGTGTTCGATTGCGTATATCTTACCTCGGGATCTTGCCCGAGCCTGCCAATTATCATTGCTTTGTTTAATGAACTCATGTCGAATCCTCAATTGTTTGATTAGTGTTCTATATGTAAGAACCGAAAATTTTGAATCCCTTACAGATTTTTCCTAAAAATTTTACCGGAGTGCGCTTTCAAGTTCGAGTGATGCGTCACTTCCTTCATCTCTATATTTAATAATAACAGGACATAATGCTGACAATCCATGATCTTTCGCCCAGCTGCTATTTATTGGGCGAGTGCCGGGAATTACCACTGCTCGTTCAGGTATTGGTGCGCCTTTTCCAAGCAACTTTTCATTCACACAATCATAAACGGGTACTGATTTTGAGAGCGTTACCCCCGGTGCAATCACAGCTCCTTTTTTAACCAGAATGCCTTCAACAATTACGGATCCGGCACCAATAAAGCAATCATCTTCTATCACCACCGGACTCAGGCCAACCGGTTCAAGAACTCCGCCTACCTGAACACCCGCAGAAAGATGCACATTCTTTCCAATCTGCGCGCAGGAACCGACCAGTGCATGGCTGTCTACCATAGCCCCCTCGTCAACAAAAGCACCAATATTTATGTATGCCGGCGGCATGATGATTACACTTTGAGCCACAAATGCGCCTCGTCGAACCGACGATCCACCCGGCACCAGTCGTACCCCGTGCTCGGTGTTGAACATACGAGGCGGAAGGTTTTGTTTATCAACAAAGCCCTCGTAGATGCCGTTATAGCTAACATTTTTCCCGACCCGGAAAGCTTCCAGTATCGCTTTCTTTACGGCTATGTTTGCTTTCCAGGTATCTCCATCGGGTTCTGCGGCCCTGATGGTTCCTTCTTCAAGTTGACTCAGTATAGTTTCCCAACTCATATCTATTATTTATGTTTTCAAACCACGTTCGAATATCCGCATCAGCTCGCAACAGATCGTCTACAGAGTCCATTTCGTTTTCCGTGAGCGGCAGCCTCAACGCGGCGCTTTGGATGATTCCTTTTTCTTTCAATAGTTTTTTTACAGGCACCGGGTTTGGTGCACTGAACAATAACCTTGTAATATCCTGCCAAACGGGATAGAGTGCTTCTGTTTGCCTGCTCAAACACATTTCGGTGTATTGGCGCGTAATCGCCGGCCAAATGTTGGAAGCAACTGATACCAGGCCTCTGCTGCCTGCTTTGGCAAAGTCCGGCATCAGGGCATCGTCTCCGCTGTAAATCGGAATCTCAGGACAAGCTTCTTTGTAGGAACTTACTACCATCATGTCGCCGCTCGCTTCCTTTACCGACCAAAAATTAGGATGCATACTGATTGTTTGCAGCGTGTTCACCGGAAGCTCCGTACCTGTTCTTGAAGGAATATTGTAGATCATACACGGAGCTTTTGCATGGTCCATAAGCGCCATAAACCATTCGGTTTGTCCTACAGGTCCGGGTTTTGCGTACAATGGAGTTACCAGTAACAAAGCATCAACGCCAAGATTGTCGCAGAACGCTATCCACTCTTTCTGAGCCTCAAGATCGAACCCACCTACACCCGCCATAACCGGCACACGCAGTTCAAGCCCCATCACATATTTTACAAGACTCTTCTTTTCTTCAGTACGCAGAGCGAGGCCTTCTCCCGTGCTTCCTGCGAGTAAAATGCCATTGCCGGATCTTTCCTGCATGCGGGCAAGCCTTTCAAGATCCTCAAAATGTATCGATCCGTCAGGATGCATAGGTGTAATGAGCGCAGTCCAAAGCTTGGTCTCATTTAGTTTCATAATTCCTCCCCAAAAGCGCGGTCAAAAACTGATGAAAAACTGTAAACACCGGGCTCGATGTCAGAATGTTTCAGCATATACCTGGCTGCCCAAACAGCGCCCTCAGCAAACAACTTTCGGCTATGCGCTTCATGTTTAAGCCAAATCGACTCATTTTCCGTTTTAATGTGCAGTGTGTGAATTCCTTTCACATCCCCCTGACGGTCACTTGAAATGGAGCTTTCTTCGTCAAGCCACTCCTGCCACGATAAAGCCGTACCGCTCGGAGCATCTTTTTTGTGGATGTGATGTACCTCATGAATATGAAATTCGGGCTCCTTAAGAAGCTTCGATCCGTTTCCGAACATATTGATGGCTTTCCGGGCAAGATTCATTCCAAGGCTAAAATTCGAACCAATCACCCATTTGACTCCTTTTTCCTGTACCCGCGCTGGAAGGCTCGGGGGCCATTTATAGCCTGTTGTTCCCCAAACAGCCGGTATACCGGCTTCCAATACGGTTTCAATTACACTCTCCACTGCATCAGGAGGCACAAATACAATTGCAGCAGATACATCCGACAGTGCACTCACCGATGCGGGATTAGAACCATCGAAGAGCACGGCACTTTCTCCAAGTAACTGCCCTACCGCGCTGCCGGTTTTTCCTGTGCCGATAACGGCAATCTTCATTTCGTTCAGATTCTGGTGTTCTATTTAATAAACTGCTTGTGTAAAATTCTTACCACAGTTTCCGCGCTCTCGCCTTCAACAAGAAAACAAAGATTGTGAGAACTAGCTCCGTGGCATATTAAACGAATATTCACGTTTTGAAGGGCCCCAAAAACCGGCCCGCTAAGCCCGGCAGTGGCATGCAAATTATTACCTACAAGTGCGATCAAAGAGAGATTCTTTTCTACTTCAACTTTGCAAAACGATTTAAGCTCACTTAAAACGTCATCGGTCAGGGCATCCTTACCCGGTGAATTTATATCCGTGTCGAGAGTAAGTGATACGCTTACTTCGCTTGTTGTAACAAGGTCTACACTGATTTTGTTTCTCGAAAGCACTTCAAAAAGCTTGGCCAGAAATCCGTGGCGATGGAGCATGTCGAGGCTGTGGACGGTAACCAGCGTCTGGCTGCGCCTCAGGCTAATGGCTCTTATTACCGGTTTGCTTCGAGTATCTTTCATTATCCATGTACCGGGCTTTTCAGGATGAATGCTAGACCCTACATACACGCGAATATTTTTCCTGATAGCCGGCACCATTGTGGCAGGGTGCAGCACTTTGGCCCCAAAAACCGAAAGTTCGGCAGCCTCATCGAAACTGATCTCGGTAATGGGCCTGGCATCCAGAACAATCCGGGGATCGGTCGTGTAAACCGCGGTAACATCAGTCCAGATTTCAAGCACATCCGCATTTATCGCCTCTGCAAAGAGTGCTGCCGAATAGTCGCTCCCCCCTCTCCCGAGTGTGGTGGTCACTCCGTTTTCCGTGCTTGCAATAAAGCCCTGGGTTACGAATCTGCCTTCTGGAAAACGGGGAGTCAATTTTTCTTCAGCACGTTTTTCAATAAGCTCAATATCGGGTTCTGCCTGTGTATGTGCGTGATCTGTAATGATTACATCTCTGGCGTCGAGCCATGAAACACGGGATGCCTCGGAAGATGACTCCTTCAGGATTTGTGTGAAGATCCTGGATGAAAGAAGCTCGCCAAACGATAAAATTTCATCTTTTTGTTGGAGGGTAACGGACTTTGTTTCATGAACCCGCCATTTCAATTCCTCAAGAAGCTTCTCAATGTCTGGCCTCACGCTTTGCGGTGATTTTAGTTCATTGCAGATGTTGAGGTGCTTCTCCGATATCTCTGAAAGAAGCCGTACTCTATCGGATGATACCAACGGAGTACAAAGCCGGGTAAGTAAATTGGTAGTGCCGGATGTGGCACTTACTACGACGATTTTTTTGTCTTGATCGGAGTTTACAATGGCCGCACATCTGCGCATGGCCGCAGCATCTGCCATGCTTGTACCGCCAAACTTGGCTACTTTTATTAATTCAGGCATTTCCGGAAATGATTAGCATAGCTTTCAAAGATAAGAAAAAGCACTCCTGAATCAGAATTCAATCGTTACAAAATCACGTCATTTTGCAGTATCGAGGAATTGTGGTTTTAGATTTAAAGGAAAGTTTTTGTATTTTTCAAAACTACACAAATAGCGATACTACCAGAGTCGCTCAGTAAACTGATAAGTCTAATTTTAACACACCGGGTTATTATTTATGCCAAGCGGAAAGAAAAGGAAAAGAGCTAAGATCGCTAAGCACAAAAGAAAAAAGCGTCTTCGTAAGAACAGGCATAAGAAGAAAAAGTAGGCAGTTTTTATACCTGAAAGATGTAAGGGCACTCTATGGTGCCCTTTTTTATTTCAAGCCGCTGCAGTCTGAATCTTCTTATCTGCTATCTTTACAATTTTGTTTGCCTTGTAGAGCAGATGTGTCAGTTTTCGATCAACATAGCCAAGCACATCATTTAAACTCTCAAGCTCTCTCATTTCAAATTGAAAGTAAGAAATGAGATTGATGGCGCTCAGATACTTTCCTTCGGCATCACCATCTATTTCGAGGTGCCAGCGAGTGATGATATTTTCACTGGAGAGTAATTCGTTAACATCCTTGCTGATTTTATCCATCCATTCGCCCGCAGCCTGTATGCGATGATTCGCCCCGCCGTTGGTGTTTGGACGCTGAGTGCTCTTTTCATCAAAATGCCAAACCAATTCAACATCAATCGCGGGGTGCACTTTGGCTGATGTCAGATGCTTTGATTTTAACATCGGGTGATCGTCGGTACCATTAAGCTTATTTGCCAAAGCCGCTTCCCTGAATCGATCCCAGTCAAAATTGATATTTAACTGTTTCAGATGATTGGTAGAGTCACTCAGATCAATGACTATCTCAAGGCCTGCTGCATTAATGTTCGATTCTTCCCATGTTTTGAACTTCACAACGTTTAAGTTTCTCTTGATAAGTGAGCTGTTTATTTTGTTCACTACAGACATGAAGATTGGATATTGCATTGGCACCCGATTTTTTTAAGAATTATCGTTATGTACGCGCAGGTTTAGATGAATAATTTCTATGTATTAATACACCTTACCAAACATCTGAATAATCAGCTGCGAGACAGCAGGTTTCTCTTTGGCTACTCTCCTCACCGCGACGTTTTAGAACTATATCTTGACATCACCGGTAACAATATAATTAGGATTGTTTTTAGTTCAAACCCTGCAGAGACCTCACTTTTTTTAGACAAACACCGACCACGCAAAAAAAGTAACGTCACAACCTTCTTTGAGAGCACTGAGAACGATATTATCGACAGTGTTCACCTTTCCGATAACGACCGTTATATTTATTTAATGCTTAAGTCGGGTAAAAAAATCCTCTTCCGGCTTTTTGGAAATAATCCAAACGTATACCTGATTCACGAACAAATCATTAAAGAATCTTTTAAAAACAGGTGGAATTCAGAAGGCAACCCGGAACCCGAGCCAAGGCCCGCCTCCAAGGCATCGGAGCTGCCCGGTGAGCATCTGAGTGCCCGGCAAAAAATCACGAAATTGTTTCCCAAATTTCCCCGCCACCTCATTGATGGTGTAATCGATCATTATCAGCTCGAGAAAAAGAGATCCGGGGAGGTGCTGGATATAGTAAGCCCTCTGGTTGATGAGATGATTAATAATCCGGAATTTCGCGTGCTTGGTGATGGCAACCTCTGCCTTATATCTGAACATTTACTTCCGTTGCCAACTGCAAAAAGTTTCGACAACGTAAATGATGCCGTTCGGCATGTGTACTACAATACCTCTCGTGAGCGCAGGCTTTCTGCCAAACTAAAAACGATTAAGCCAAAACTTGAACAAGCTATTCGTAAGGCTGAATCTGCTGTTACAGATCTTGAAAAGGCAGATAAAGGCCTGCAACGTGCAAAAATGTATGAACAGTTTGGTCATATATTGATGGCTCACGCGCATGAGCATCTGTCGCCCGAAGCACAGAAGATCTCTTTACCCAACTTCTACAGCAACAATGACCCCATAGAAATACCTATAAAGCAAGGACTTACTATCGCTGAAAACGCAGAAAACTACTACAGTAAATCGGCCAAGGCGATCAGGAATGTGGAGGTTTCAAAGAAAAGGCTGCAAACCACTAAGCAAAATTTGCGCGAACTTAAAGAACTTCTGCAATCGCTAAATAACATTGATAAAATTTTTGAATTTGACGACTGGCTTGAAGCTCATAAAGAAAGCCTTGAAAGGCTTGGAATACTATCGGGCAGCGCCAGGTCTGAATCCCTTCCTTACAGACAGCTTAAAGTTGACGGGTTCCAAGTCTGGATTGGTAAAAACGCACGAAGTAACGATCGCCTCACCTCGGATGCTCATAAAGAGGATGTTTGGCTTCATGCACGGGGCGTAAGTGGATCTCACGTGGTAATCAGAATGGGTAACAAAAAAGAAATGCCACCATCACATGTTATTTTCAAAGCTGCCTCGATTGCAGCCTGGAATTCGAAAGCCAGAGGCAGCAGCCTTGTCCCCGTAATTGTTACCAAACGAAAATATATAAGTAAACAGAAAGGTGCCCCACCAGGTGCGGTTACCGTGCAGCGTGAACAGGTTGTTATGGCAGAGCCTCAAAAGAAAGTAACATGAAACCATTTAAACCAAGGCAGCCTGTATTTCTTTGTGGAATGATGGGATCGGGCAAATCAACAATTGGAAAAGCCCTCGCAACAGAGCTGAACGTGCCATTTACCGACCTCGATCTGCTCATCGAAAAACATGAAGAACGCACCATTCCCGAAATTTTTGAACTTGAAGGCGAAGCTGCATTTAGAAAAATCGAACAGCAGCTGCTAATAAAACATGTGCAGGACATCGAAGGTGTTCTTTCTCTTGGCGGAGGTTCACTTCAGAATCAGCAGGTCACCGATCATGTAAAGCTGCATGGCTGGCTTATTTTCATCAACGCTCCGAGACCCGTACTATTAAACAGGTTAAAAAGAAGCGATAAGAGACCAATGCTGACGTCTTCTCAAGAAGAAAATCGATCTGACATCATCGATAGGCTCATGAAGCAAAGATTGCCCTATTACTCACAGGCACATATAACCGTAAATTCCGGTGGAATGAAAAAGAAAGAAATCATCGATACGATCATTCAAAAACTGAAGATGTATGAGCAATAGGATTATTATTGAAGCTCTTTCCGGAAGCTATGAGGCTGTAACTGGAGAACGTATTCTCGAAAAAGAGTTACCCCCGCTCTTATCCCGTTTTAGCAGCGACAAGTTGTTTCTGCTGGTTGATGAAAAAGTCTGGAATTTTCATGAAACCCGGCTCACATCCATTCTCGAGCCCCTGTCCGCCGAGCTTCACATCATGCAGGTGCCGTCTGGTGAAAACAGCAAATCAATCGGTTTCTGGACGCAGGCAGTCGATTTTCTTTTAAGCCGCCAGGTTCGAAGAAATACACCGGTTATTGTTGCCGGAGGAGGAGTAGCCGGTGATGCAGGGGGGTTTGCTGCAGCTGCAACCCTCCGTGGCGTACCTCTGATACACCTGCCAACTACACTGCTCGCCATGGTCGACAGTTCAATAGGAGGCAAAACGGGTATCAACCATGAAGCCGGTAAAAACCTGATTGGAGCATTTTATCAGCCTGCGGGTGTTATCGCAGATACGGCATTTCTCTCCACGCTTCCCGAACGCGAGTGGATAAATGGACTGAGTGAGATCTTAAAATATGGAGCCATCCGTGACGCCACTATTTTTGATGACGCCTCTTTCTTTCTGGATCACGATTTCAGGCATCAGGTCTCGCCTGATTCACTCTCTCGCCTTATCAGTAAGTGCATTCGGGTTAAAGCCGATGTGGTGAAACAAGATGAGTTTGAAAGTGGAGTGCGTGCCTTTTTGAATTTTGGCCACACGTTTGCGCATGCGCTTGAAAAGGCCTGCTCCTACAATACGATAAGCCATGGTGAAGCTGTTTTTCTTGGGATGCTTGCTGCACAAAAACTGTCGAACCTTGAAGGTGGTAACGTTTCCGGAGATTTTATTGAGAAATTCAGCGGCCTATATCAGTACAGAGTACCAAAAGAAGCGTTATCTTTTAATGAAATAATATCCTACATGGAATCGGATAAAAAAAGAACGGATAAGCAGTTACGTTTTGTTCTTTTAAAGGAGTGGCAACATCCTGAGCTGAAATCAGTTCTAAACTATAGACACATCGAAAAGTCGGCTGAAGCCATTTTCGAACAGCTCGCTTAACAATTCTCTACATTATCTCAATCATACACGTAATTGATCTACCGCTGGCTATATAAAATTTGGAGATACTTCTGGATCACGGTTGGTGTTCTTGCAGGGATCATTCTTTTTGTGATGCTTGTGGCAGGAATCACTCTGCAGCTACCTGCCACTAAAGATTACATTCGCGGCGAAGTAGTGGAAACGTTTAACGATCAATTTGAGGGGAACCTCACTCTTGAATCAATAGGCGGTATTATCCCGATTAGAACAGAAATTAAAGCAGGTAGGGTTTTCGCTCCTTCCGATTCTATCAATCCCGTTTTAGAGTTCGAAAAAGCCAACGTCACAATTAACTGGTGGGAGCTTATCAGGCAAAATCTCTCGATCTCTTCTTTTGAAGTGCACAGGCCTGTTATATCCATATTTAAAACGGAAGAAGAGATTGCGCTGGTAAAAGCTTTCACACAACGTGAACAGGAGACGGCGAGAAGGATTCAGGAATCCGATACACCCCGTATTTTTAACCAGCTGAACATATTCGCCCCTTATCTGAGTATTATTGACGGTGAGCTCAGCACCGACGACTCCATTGCCCTTCCCGACCATCTGCTGCAATACGGTTCCATCAATATTGAGAAACTGAATGCCACTCTGTTTCTTGAGCTGACCGATTCACAGGTTTTCGCCGATATTCTGAATTTCAGTGCAGACATACCCGACACTGAGATGGAGTTTGCACAGTTCTCAGGACAATTTTACGGCGATAACAGATATTTCGAATTAAACAGTATTAACCTGACTACCGCTCTTGCTGAGGTGGAATTCAATTTTGAGGCAACGCCGGTAAATATTTATGAGGGCAACCTCGAGCAGCAGCTGCGAAACGCCAGTTACCGGGCTATCATCAGAAATTCGAGTATCAAGGCAGGCCTCTTTTCCCGATTTATACCGGCATGGCCCGATTTCAGTGATGACCTGATACTTGAGATGACTGCAGAAGGAACGGTTGATGAGCTGTATATTGATCGATTTCAAGCATCTATTGGTCAATCGGCCATTATTATGTCTGCTGTAACCGAGAATGTTTTGAGCGGCGATCTCAGCTATAACATACAGCTTGAAAACCTGGTACTTCATCCAGACGAGATTGAGTTCATTGCGGGTCCGTATGTTCAAAATCTCGAACTTGATGCATATGAAATCAGCACCATCAGGGGAGACATCTATGGAAATCTCCGGGAATTTAACAGTGATATCAGATTGCAGACCGCAACCGGTTCGCTAAATTTCGATTCAAACCTGTCGTTAAGCGATATACCGGAGTATGAATTTCTCGCCGAGCTCGACTCCCTCGATCTATCCCCGCTATTAAGAGACACGACAAACCTGACCATGCTGAATGGCAGAATAGCAGGCAGAGGGGCCGGATTCGATCGTTACGCCGCCTTGGATATTTCTGCGGACCTTAGCTCAAGCATACTCGCCGGTTTCCCTTTTGAAAAAATCATTGGTGAATTTAATTACGATGAACGCTTCCTGAACTACTCTGCACTCTTTGAAGAAAATGGCTCTCTGTTTCAGGCGAATGGTTCATTTAAAAACGACGACGGTTATATTTACCTGGTTTCAGACGGGTCTATCACAGATTTGAACCTGCCCAGATATGTTGACTTGTTAGACGCTGAATCCACACAGTTTTCTGGTACATTTTCGGCCAATGTGCAGGGCAGCAACATAAACGATATTTACGGCAGAGTGAGCATGGAAATGGAAGAGTCTATGATTGGCCCGGATTCTCTAAGGCCGCACCAGCTTTACGCCGACATCGATTCACCCGAAAACAGCTCACGTACGCTGCGGTTTACAAGTTCCTTTTTTGATGGTGAACTCAGAGGTACGCTCACTCCCACTCAGATTCAAAAAACTGTCGCTTTTTGGGGAAGTTATTTACAAGAGCGTATTCGCAACGAGATCCTATTCGATGATGAGTTTACCCTGTTCGACGCGCCGGACTCGTCTGAAGAAGATCACGAACTCGACCTGAGCTTAAACATTTTTATTAAAGATCTGGGCCTTCTGCGGCACTACCTGCCGGCATTGCCCGAGATCAACAGTTCTGCCAGAATAAATGCCACCCTAAATACAGATAACAATCGTATGATGTTTTCAGGCAACATTTACGATGACAGCTTTAACATGCGTGATCTCACGTTTAACGGCCTAAACTCTTCCCTATCGGCAAACTTTCGCCACGGCGAACGTCTCCGGGATTATGCCGTTGTTGATCTTCAGGTAAACAGTTCACAAGCCCTGTTTAATGAAATGAACTTTACCGACAGCTACCTGAATCTATCAATGAGAAATGACTCGCTAGAAGTAAATCAGAAACTTGAGCGTGATGATGATATCAGCCTTGAAACCATTCTTTTGGGTGTAATCACCCCCGGACAGTTTGAGGTCGGAATTAAAGAGTTCAATTTGGGTTCGTCCAGATATATGTGGACAACCGACGGAGAGCCGCGGCTTATCTACACCGATTACAATTCACTCACGGTACATGATCTCATGCTAAGCAGCGACAATGACCTAGTTGAAATAAACGGGACATTCAGTTCCAGTTTTGAAGATTCGGTTCAGTACAATGTCAAGAATTTTGACCTGTCAAGGATTTCTGACCTGGTTGGCGGCAGAATCTCCTTTTCCGGAATTTTGAATGGTGATTTTGTAACGCGCTCACTAACTGAAACCCCCTCGGTTTCGGGAAATATTGACGTTACGGAAGGGAGAATTGATGGCCGTTTGATTGGTGACGTTTCACTCAGGAGTTCGTACAATGCGGAACTTGAAAGGTTCGACACAGACATACGCGTGTTCACGGATCCGGAGAAGTATGGATCTTATTTCAACAGAAATCAGGAAATTGGCCAGGATTTAAGGCTTACGGGTTACTTCAAGATTCCTGACTCCGATGACCCTGATGATGACTATTTCTATTTTGATGCTGATCTTCGGGAAATCGACATGTGGATTGTTACCTTTATTGTTCCCACAATTATACAAGAAATGGAAGGGAGCTCTTCGGGTACCGGCTACGTTCGAGCCAACCGCAATGGCATAGATTATGACGCCACTTTTTACATCCGCGATGTACTCGGTGTGCCCGCATTTACCAACGTTCCATACACTCTGAAAGGTGAACTGGATTTTAACTGGAGCGATGGACTTATTTTCAGGGATATTGAGCTAACCGATCAGAATGGCGGTCGCGGCACGCTGTTCGGTCAGGTTGACCTTAATCAATTTGATCCCACTATTTTTATCGATCTCACGCTCGACCTCGATAACCTTCACTTCATGAACAATCCTTACGATCCTGACATACCGTTCTATGCTTCTCTTTATGGTTCTGGTCAGGCGCGGATTACAGGCACCAATTTCAGCCCTTTTCTGAGAACGTCTCAAACAGTGAACATTTCATCAAACTCACGAATTTCCATTCCGCTTGAAGAAGAAACGGAATTTGAGCAAGACCGGAGGTTTATTCAGTTTGTGGAAACGTTCGATCTCTCTTTGCTCGATGCAAGAACCCGTGATGGCGACGAAAACGGAAATGGTGACGTACCTCCGGAGGAGCTCACATTTATTGAGCGATTTACAATGGACCTGAATTTTACGGCCAGCAACCCCATCAACGTTCAGCTAATTTTTGACCGCGTTACAAACGAAGTGCTTAACGCCAATGGAACGGGCCAGGTGCGGATCCTCCTCGAAGATCAGGATGTAAGTATGTTTGGACGATTCAACATACAGAGTGGAGATTACCAATTTGTGAGCGGTGATATTTTCACACGGCGATTCACTCTTCAGGAAGGCGGAAGCATCAGCTGGCAGGGCGACCTGGTGGATGCGAGCCTGAACGTTACCGCTCTCTACCGCGCTCGTCCGCTCATTTCATCGCTCGTACCAACGGCACGAGCCGCAGAAACCGCCGGCTCGGGAAGAATTCCTATTGAATTGGTGCTTCAAATTGGAGGAACCATCACAGAAGTAGAGAACGACTTCTTTTTCAGGGTTTCAACAGGTATTGAAGGCACACTCGACCCAACGATCGCCACACAAATCAACAATTTGAATCAAAATGAAGAACAGAAACTGATTCAGGCAACAAGTATATTGCTGAGCGGGAACTTCCTTCCCACAGATTCGGCGCAAAACTTTGCATTTGCTGACGGCGTAACTGGGGCAGCTGTTGTAAACCCCCTCATAACGAGCCAGGTTATCAACCCGCTGTTGTCGAACCAAATCAACTCACTGCTCCGAAGCGACATCACTTTTGATATCGATCTTAATCTTACTGCGTTCAATGAGGTAGATTTAGGCGTGGCTCTAAGGCTTTTTGATGACAGGGTTATTTTAAGAAGAGAAGGGCAGATCGGCGGCCAGGAAAACGAAAGTAATATTGGTGATCTTGGTGCCACGTACAGAATAAACCGAACTTTTTCACTTACGGCGTTTCACAGGCAGGATCCTACCCTCACCTACACCAGCGGCGGAGCAGGAAGTACAACCACGCAAACTCAGGAAATGAACGGCGTAGGCCTCGAAGCCAGAGTGCAGTTTAACACCTGGCAAAGTTTCAGGCAGCGTATAACCGGGGCCTTAAGAAGCTTCTTCGGAATACAGCGAAATAAAGAAGATGACAGCGAAAGCGAATCTCTGGCAGAAAATTAAATTTACAATCCAACATATTTAATGAGCGAAAACAACCTCAGTAGTTTAGAAAAGAAAATCATAGAACTTTTAAAGTCATATCCTGACGCATCCATTCCGGTTCCGCTTTTACAGGACGCACTCTCACTATCAAAAAAGAAAGGGGCGAAAAAACTTAAAAAATGCGTAAACAGGCTCAAACAACTTGGACATATCCGGGTGAGCAAGGGCAACCTGGTACGACTTAACGAAGTTGTGGAGAGCGACAAGTCGGTGGTTACCGGCAAACTTGATGTAACCAGCCACGGCGACGGCTACGTGATAGTTGAAGGACGCGATCAGGATATCAAAATTTCGAAACGGTTTATGGGCACGGCCCTCAACGGCGATACCGTGAAAGTGAAGCTGATGGGCTACCACAGGAAAAGCAACAAGCCGATCGGGCGTATTGAAGATGTGGTGAAACGGGCCAGAACACTCTTTGTGGGAACCCTCAGAGAAGCCGCGAAAAATACCTTTTTAATTGAATCGGACAGGCAATCGTCCCGCGTCGACTTTTTCGTTGATCCGGTTGACTTGAACGGCGCCAAGCCCGGCGACAAGGTTACCTTTAACCTGGTTCAATGGGACGATGTTCGCGGTTATCCGCAGGCTAAAGTGGTGCAATCGCTAGGCGATGCAGGCACCAACGAAGCCAACGTTCTGTCCATTCTTGCCGAAAAACAGTTTGCCTCCAGCTTTCCACCCAATGTTGAGCAGTTTGCCGAGCGTATTCCGGACCGCATTTCTGAAGAAGAGATTGCCCGCCGGCGGGATATGCGCGACGAAGTGGTTCTCACAATTGACCCCGCCGATGCGAAAGATTTTGATGACGGGCTTAGTATCCAGATACTCAACAACGGCAACTACTATCTTGGCGTGCACATCGCTGATGTTACCCACTACATGCCCCGCGGATCGGAGCTCGACACGGAAGCCTTTCATCGCGGTACAAGCGTCTACCTGGTCGACCGGGTAATTCCGATGCTGCCCGAGCGTCTAAGCAATGGAGTTTGCAGCCTGAGGCCGAACGAGGATAAACTTGCCTACAGCTGTTTCATGGAAATTGCCCCCAACGGCAAACTTGTGAACTACACCATCGAAGAAACGGTGATTCACTCAAAACAGCGATTTGTGTATGACGAGGTGCAGGAAATACTTGATGGCAAGGCAAAACATCGATTCAAAGATGAGCTCAAAATACTTGAGAAACTGGCCAAGACATTGCTTGAGAAACGATTTCGCGAGGGTTCAATCAACTTTGAAACCCCGGAGCCAAGGTTCGTTTTGGATGACACCGGTAAACCGGTAGACGTAATTGTGAAAGAACGTTTATTTGCACACAAGCTTATCGAAGAATGTATGTTAATGGCCAATAAAACAGTCGCCTATCATGTCGATACTCTTCGAAAGAGGGGCAGTAACAAAAAATCGGAAAAAAATGACCATCCGTTCTTGTACCGTATTCATGATTTGCCCGATCTCGAAAAGCTCAACAATATCCGCGAAACTGCGAAACCGCTGGGTATCAATTTCGACCTCAATGGGAGAATTTCCGCAAAAAATATCAATCAGCTTTTGAAACAGATCGAGAACACTTCTCTCGAAAATATCATCAATGGCCTGATGCTCCGTGCAATGGCAAAGGCTGAGTATTCACCCAAGAACATAGGACACTTTGGACTTGGTTTTTCTGATTATGCGCACTTTACGAGCCCGATACGACGTTACCCCGACGTAATTGTTCACAGGCTGCTAAAACGCTACAGCGGCGGAAGCTCTGAGTACACATTTGATGAATTATCTCGTATGGGCGAACATTGCAGCGAAAGAGAACGTTACGCTGTGGAAGCAGAACGGGATTCCGTTAAGCTGAAACAGGTTGAGTATTTATCCGAAAAATTAGGCCAGACGTTCGATGCCACCATCAGCGGTGTTACAGAAAACGGATTGTATTGCCAATTAAATGATATATACTGTGAAGGAATGATACGCGTTAGCGATCTTAAGGATGACTTTTATATCTATCATCCCAAAATGCACTGTCTCACCGGCCGATCAAAGGGCAAACAATTTCGCCTTGGCGATCCCATCAAAGTGAAAGTGGTGCGAACCGATCTGGATCGTCGGCAGATTGATCTGGAATATTCTGCATACTAAACATCTCTATGACATGCGCTTGCTACAAAAATCTCTACTTGTTGCGTTACTAACCATATTCATCGGAACGGCAGCTGCCGAAGAACTTCTCGCCCAATATTTCTTTTTCGGGAAAAACAGGGTTCAGTATGAACGGTTCGAATGGAGATTCATAGAAACCGATCACTTCGATATTTACTACTACGATTCGAGAAACTACCACCTCGCGCAATTCACCGCCGAAGCTGTAGAAAGTTCTCTAAAGCAGCTGAATGAAGATTTTGGGGATCAACTCACCGACCGTATTCCGGTCATTATATATGATTCTCACAGCGATTTCTCTCAAACCAATGTCGTTGCCCTTCCCGTAGAAGCGCAGGGCATCGGGGGTGTAACCGATAAGTTTAAGAATCGGATGACACAACCATTTATGGGCGACTATGCGGACTTCCGCCGAACCATCCACCATGAACTTGTGCATGCGTATATAAATGATGTTTACTACGGCGGCACAATACAATCAATTGTCCAGAACAACATTCAGCTGGTGTTTCCTCTCTGGTTTGAAGAAGGGCTTGCCGAATATCTCGCACTTGGGTGGGATACCCAGACCGACATGTTTATGAGGGATGCCGTTCTGAATAACTACCTTCCGCCAATTCAACAACTCCAGGGCTTCTTTGCATACCGCGGCGGCCAGGCGTTTTGGTACTACATCGCCGATCAGTATGGCAGGCCGAAAATCACTGAAATTCTGCAGCGTATCAAATCAAACCGAAACATACGTCTGTCGCTCGTTCAATCGTTGGGCCTTGAACTCGACGAGCTTTCTGAACGCTGGCACGAATACTGGAGACAACGTTATTTCCCGGAAGTGGCAGAACGGCAATCGTTAAGCAGCGTTGCCACGCAAATCACCACCAGAGCACGTTCGGGCTCCTACAACACCAGCCCTACCATTTCACCGAGGGGCGATAAAATTGCTATGATTTCGAACCGCAGAGGTGTATTCGACATTATTGTGGTAGATGCAAACACAGGGGAAAGACTCAAAACCCTGGTGAGAGGTTCTGATAGCGCGATGTTTGAAGAATTGAACATCCTCATTCCAAACCTTAGCTGGTCGCCCGATGGTACCCGGATTGCCATGTCGAGCAAGTCTCAAGGTTCGCTTAACCTCGCAATTATTGAATACGAAAGTGGTAACTCTAATTTGATTCGGTTTCCCGATCTTGACGCCATCAATTCTGTTTCATGGTCGCCAGACAGACAAAAGATCGCGTTCGATGGCAATATGGGCGGTTATCAGGATATCTTCGTGTACAACCTCGAAACCGGCGACTTCCAGAATCTGACCAAAGATGTGTTCACGGATAAAGAACCAGCTTGGGGTCCCAACTCTGAATTTGTCTACTTTGTGTCGAACCGCGGTGGCATTCTCCAGCCCGGTTATGCCCGCGCGGGCTACTCCATCATGCAGAATGATGACTTTTACGAAACAGATCTTTACCGCATTCGGGTTGGAAGTAGTAGAATAGAACAGCTTACCAATACCCCCTCCTGGTCGGATTACCAACCCACTCTGACCAGAGACGGCAGGTTGCTTTTCGTATCGGATCAAAACGGAATTCCCAATATTTATGAGTATGACTTAAGCAGCAGAACAGTACATCCGATCACAGATCTCCAATCGGGTGTAATGCAGATCTCCGTTTCTGCCGATGGAACACGGCTTGCATTTAATTCACTCAATCGCGGCTTCCCGGATATTTTTATGATTCGAGCTCCCTTCGATAGGCGAATGGACAGGCAGCTCACACCAAATCTGTGGGCACAGGAGCGAGCAGAGCGGTCGCCCGGCGACAGAGTGCCGGCAGTCCGCTACGTTCAGGAGATGCTGTCTCATCGCGAACGCGGCAATATGATCACGGCGCGTTCACTGATCGATGCTCCCGTCACAGGATTCGAACGAATGATTCGGGCTGAGCCAGACACGACCGAACAAGACACCGTACGCAGAGACAGGATTGACTTCAGAAATTACCAGTTCGGTGAAAGCGTTGTGCGCGACACGACAATCGTTCTGCGAGACGATCCAAGTAAATTTGAGCCGGAACACAATCTAACCGAAGATGGGTACTACCAGCCCAGACAATACAGGCTTCAGTTCAGCCCCGATTTTTCGTATGCAGCGGGCCAGCTAAGCACCTACTACGGAACATCTGCTTTTGCCTTTGTACGTCTCACTGACTTATTTGGGGATCATGAGATCTCGTTTGGGTCAAATCTTGTGTTCGACTTGCGGAACAGCGACTACACGTTTCAGTACGGGTACCTTCGAAATCGAACAAATTTCTTTACTTCATTTTTCCATCAATCGAGGAATTTCCAGACATTCGCCGGCGAACTGTTACGGTTCAGAACCTACGGATTATCTGTTGATTTTCAGTACCCGCTGAACCGTTATCAACGATTCGACTACGGCATATCCGGTATAGGTATTGCCCGTGACTTCAGCTCCGTAAGAGGTATAGGTGATTTTGGCCTAAGCAATGAAAGCAGCTACTTTTTATATCCGCAGGTTACCTTTACCGGCGACTTCACCATTCCCGGTTTTATTACACCACGGGGCGGAAACCGCTACTCGGTAAGGCTTGCCGGAAGCCCTCCGTTGGGCTCAGAAGTTCCGCAATTTGCCACTCTGCTTGGCGATTACCGGCAGTACATTGATCTCGGATCACAATACTCAATTGCCCTGCGTGCCGCCGGTGCAGCCTCATATGGAAGGGACTCTCAAACCTTTTTCATGGGTGGTATGCTTGGCTGGATTAACCAGCGATGGTCGGATGCGGAAATCCCGTTCGAACGGCTTGCCGACACATTCTTCACACTGCCTGCCACGCCTCTTCGAGGTCATGAGTTCAACACGATATATGGTGATAAATTCACGATGATTAATGCTGAGTTCAGATTCCCGCTATTTGCGGCAGTGCTACCCGGCCCTGTTCCCATTCTGCCGTTATGGAACATTACAGCCGTTGCATTTGTGGATGCCGGTGCCGCCTGGGGTTTTGACATTCCCTATTCAAGATTCAATGATGCGAGCGGCAACCCGATAGTTTACTTTGAAAATCCGGGCAATTTTGAAGGGCGTGTGGCCAACAAGCGAAATGAGTTTTTGGATCCACAAACAGGTTTACTGCGAGACGGTCCGGCACGGGATGGCGACGTTCCGGTTAGTTTCGTTGACGGAGACATATTGATCGGAGCAGGATTCGGCCTTCGCACGATATTACTGGGGCTTCCCTTCCGTTACGATGTGGGATGGCCTTATCAAAGAGGAGGATTCGGCAGCAGGCCGATCCATTACTTCTCGATCGGTATCGATTTTTAAAACCAGCCTCCCATGGATATATTCAAGGCGGATCATCGATCCGCCTTTTTTTTGTTCAAATTCACGCCCAACAACAATGAAATTTAGAACTCTGCTTCTTTTCACATCATCACTACTTCTGATTCTGCAAAGTTGCAGCAGCAATGAAAGTACTCTTTCCGGTGAATTTGAACTGGTTTGGAGCGAAGAGTTTTCCGGTGATTCTATCGACACGAATACATGGGTATTCTGGGAAGGGCCGGCATATAACAACGAACTTCAATACTATACCCCCAGGCCTGACAATGCCTTTATCGGGGACGGAAAACTTCACCTGAAGGCACTTCGCGAAAGCTATCGCGGCTACGATTATACATCGGCCAGGATTTCAAGCGACAGCACACGCATTGGTTGGAAGCACGGCAGATTTGAAGCGAGCATTAAAATGCCGGCTGGGCAGGGTTTCTGGCCGGCGTTCTGGCTGATGCCGATGCGCGATGACGGATGGCCGCGCGGTGGTGAAATCGACATCATGGAGTTTCGCGGAAATGAGCTCACATCCACAAGCGGAGCTGTTCACTACTGGATGGAAGGCTGTGAGGGCAACCCGGTTCAGTGCCGTAACTATATCACCGAGGCGCTTGAAACCGACATAGACCTTAGCAGCAGCTTTAACCTCTATGCACTTGAATGGGATGAGTTAGGGTTAACGTGGTACTTTAACGACATCGAGTTCATGTATGTGCCATTCACTGAAATAGATGCAGAATTTGAACCATTTTCAACGCCGTTCTACATTATTCTGAACCTTGCCGTTGGGGGTGATTTTCTGCCAAATCCCGATGAAAATACGGAATTTCCGCAGTCGCTTGTGGTGGATTATGTGAGGGTGTATCAGAAGTAATAAAAAAGCCCCCCTGTAACTACAGAGGGGCCCTTAACCACAACCAATCACAAAATCATAAAGAATTGTTGTCAGGCGCTTTCCTTGCCAGCGAAGGCGTCGAACACCATGATTAGATCGCCGGCAACCTCTTCGCGGGTTCTGCCCTCAATTCTGTGTCTGGGAATCATGGCCTTGATTTCACCATCAACAAAATAGGCGAATGCCGGTGATGATGGAGGATATTCGCTAAAAAATTCTCGTGCCCTTGCGGTGGCTTCCTTATCCTGGCCTGCAAATACCGTTACCAGGTGGTCGGGCTTGGTTTCGGTTTTATCAAGGGCAATTGCAGCGCCCGGCCGGGCATTTCCTGCTGCACAGCCACAAACAGAATTTATGACCATAAGCATCGTTCCTTTGTTATACTCATTCATAGCCCGGTCAACTTCTTCCGGAGTTTTGAGCTCTTCCACACCAAGGTCTGTCAGCTCTTTTCTCATCCATGAAGTATCCGGTCCTACGCCAAATCCAAATTGCATACGTTTGTTATTTTTATTCTCTATTTTTGCACACCGGAATATAAGGATTTTTTCTCATTTAGCAGAGATGGTTTCCTTCTATGAAGCCCAGAATTATTATTAATCGTTATTCCGATTTCAAAATTTTCACCGACCACATTTATATCCTGATGCATTACCGTTCAGTTTTACTGCTTCTTACATTTTCTCTGGTTTTTATGGCCTGCAGCAGTACCCAGCAATTCGCTGCTCCGCAACTGCACTCTTCTCTGACAATTGACGGAAACCTATCCGACTGGAACACCTCAGAAACCCTGATTGAAACAAGGGAAGACGTTAATTTTTATACAACCTACGATCAAAATTTTCTGTACATATTCATCGATGTTCGCAGCGCATTTAAAGATCGGGCTATCAGGCAATCGGGACTTATTGTATATCTGAATGATGATGAAGACCTGAAAAATGAGATTGGAATAGGAATTCCCCCGGGCACGTTTAATCTGCTTCGTGAAAATCCCGGGCAATACAGTTCCTTTCTTAGAAATAATGACTGGATGAGCAAACCTGAAAATCGTGAGACCTTGACCAGGCTCGAAGATGAACAGTTCAGCAGAATCATGATCGTGGAACGTGCGGGAGGGCGATCGGATGCTGACTACGGATTTGTCACTTTAAATCAGCTGGAAGTAGATGGAATGAATGCGGCAATAGGCCAGGATGGAAGATTTCTGTCTATTGAGATGAAAATTCCGCGCGATGGTTCTTCTCTTTACAGATTTAGCGGTGATCGCTTCTGGCTGGGTTTTGCTGTAGAAACACCCAATTTTAGAATTCAAAATGAAAACAATTACTCGGCATCACGACAAACCGATAGATATGGGACCCGACAAAGAACCCCTCAGCGGCAAGACATCGCAAGAAGCATGGGTGAGTTTGAGAGATGGTATAAGATCACCCTCAGATAAGACAGCTCCGTGATCAGGTTTTGGGTGAACTCCACCTTTTATGCCATATTTTTTTCGATTTAAAAACCGAACCGGATCATAAAAAAGGGTGACTGGAAAACCAGTCACCCAAATTTACAGCTTCTTATAAAATGCGAAAAGTAATCGCCCGGTGGGTACTTATTTTATGGCCTCATGGTAGTTTTTTTCCACCTGATCCCAGTTCACCACATTCCAGAAAGCGCTTAAATAATCCGGTCTGCGATTTTGATAATGGAGGTAATAAGCATGCTCCCAAACGTCAACGCCAAGGATTGGGGTAAGCCCATCCATAAGCGGACTATCCTGGTTAGCCGTAGATAGTATATGGAGTTTTCCATCTCCGTCTACGCAAAGCCAACCCCACCCGGAACCAAATCTGGTTGCGGCTGTGTTTGAGAAATCTTCCTTGAATTTATCAAATCCACCGAGCTCAGAGTCTATCGCTTTTGCAACATCTCCTTTTGGGGTGCCGCCTCCATTGGGAGACATAATCGTCCAAAACAGATTATGATTCGCATATCCGCCGCCGTTATTGATAACAGCTTGTCGCTTGGCCTCAGGCACTTCTTTGATTCTTCCAAGGATTTCTTCAATCGGAAGGTTTGCAAATTCGTGGCCTTCAAGAGCAGCATTCAGTTTGTTTGTATATCCCTGATGATGCTTGCCATGGTGAATCTCCATTGTACGCGCGTCAATGTGAGGTTCTAGAGCATCGTGCTTGTAAGGTAAATCAGGTAATGTGAAAGGCATATCTTTTAATATCGTTTTTTGGTTAGCATTCAATTTCTCATAACGCGCTTTACTTCAACGCTTTATGATTTACATCCTATACTTCTAAAAAAACTAAACCGTAAAAACGTTCCAAAAATCTTTTTTAAAAGCTTTTCAACTTTCGTTTGATGTTGGGACCTTCAGATACATAAATTCATCCACACAGATTAATTGCTTCGATTTCTAATACATTCGTTTTGTCACTCAAAAGACATGCTTCACGCATGGAGAAATCAAAAGGTTTTTTAGAAGCCGAAGCAATAGTTAACTTTCAACTCTCATTGAGCAACCGTAAACCAATTTTCGTATTGGAACATGGCCAGCATCTCCATATCAAAAGAGTGAGCTGTAATGTCGCCTGTTTAAATCGAACCTGGTTTACAGATTAACTAAAAATTATCCGGCCGGCTTAATACAAACGCGTACGGGCGGTCTGAATTTAAATTTCTCACTATGGCTTTCGATTACGACGTAATCATTCTTGGCAGCGGTCCTGCCGGTTTTTCTTGTGCTATGCAAAGCACAAAATTCGACAAAAACGTATTGATGGTTGAGGCCGACCCTTCAAATTTGGGAGGTACCTGGCTAAACAAGGGTACTGTTCCAAGTAAAGCCTTGAAAGAGGCGGCTAACCTTATCCAGAGGTTTCATACCCAATTCGGAGACGAACGCGGAAGAAAGCCCTATGAGAAGTTCAGAATGGAAGATTTGATGCTTTACAAGAGATCTATTCTTGAAGAGAAGAATAAGAAAGTGAAGCACGACCTGATAAAAAATGAAATAGATACCGTTAGGGGCTATGGAAGAATTATTGATAAAAATACAATCGAGGTAACCAATCAGTTTAACAAAAAAACCTCGTATACGGCTGCAAATATTCTCATATCTACGGGCAGCAGCCCACAACAGCCAAAGAACTTTGAACTTGACCACAAGACCGTTCTCGATTATGATTCCATTCTGTCGTTAACACACATCCCACGCAGGCTTGTGATTGTTGGGAGCGGCGTCATCGCATTTGAGTATGCAACCATATTTTCCGCTCTTGGAACAAGAATTACAATACTTAGCGAAAGTGATGATCTTTTGCCATTTCTTGACAAGGAAATCAAGGAAGAACTCATAAGAATTCTAAAAAATAAAAATATTCAGATTTATCATGAGTCAAGAGTTAAAAAGGTCGGAACGAACGACTTGAGAAACTGCATGGAAGTCACCTTTAAACTGAAAGGCGAAAAACGAAAGTACGTTTCCGAAACAGAGCATGTGCTTTATGTGAGCAGTAAAAAAGCCAACACAAGAAATCTTTGGAGTGACGAATTACAAATTAAAACGGATGATTCCGGATTCATCAATGTAAACGAGTTTTATCAAACCAATGTCAGCAATATCTATGCTGCCGGAGACGTGGTTGGAGAGGCATCTTCTGCAGCCGCTTCATTTGTACAGGGACGGCTCGCGGCATGTACAATGTTCGATATGCCCGGAGACTCACCCTCAAAAGACATACCCTACTCAATCTATTCCATCCCCGAAATTTCCGGAATTGGTTTAACCGAACTGAAAGCGAAAGAGATTGGTATTGATGTAACGGTTGGGCGAGCTTACTACCGGAACCTTACTCAGGCCGATATCAAACACGAAAATGAGGGTATTTTGAAATTGGTTTTCAGAACAGACAACTTAAAACTTTTGGGCGTGCACATTATCGGAAATCATGCCGGCGATCTGGTACATCTCGGCCAGAGCATCATGGCAATGGACAGCTCAATAAAATATTTCATTGAGCACGTGTTAAACTACCCTTCCTATGGAGAGGCTTACAGAATTGCAGCATTTAATGGTGTTAACAGAGTGCACGCGGCGGGAGTCAAATACAAGAAAATTTTGGAAAAGTAAGGATTAAAATCCAGTCATTATTCCACTTAACGGGAAGAGCTATCACGTGATTACTCGTTAGCTTCGTGTACGTACAGAATGCGTGTGACCTGAAGATAATTGAGCAGGCGCAAGCAGAAAAAACAGATGCTGTCAGACGTAATGGATTGCCTTTATGAGTCCTTCCGAATCGGTTTCAGGATCTTCGGGCAGCGATTTAATTCCTTTCTCTACAGACTGTTTCGCGGCATATGCTAAAGCCATTGCATCAACGATATCGTCTTCCCCCACTTCATTCCTTCTGAATTCTTCTTTTATATCACGGAAGAAATCATCAGCTACCGGTTCGAGATTGCTTATCAATTCAAGTCTGTGGCGAAGGCCTTTCTTGGTATTTTTCTTCTGATAAATCATTCCGCCGTTCAGGTTCATGAACAGAAGCTCGGGATGGCTCTCAAACACCTTCTCCTTTAGCTCGCTTTTTTCCGTTAGATAGTGATCAAGTACTCTGATTTTAGGCGTGATATTCCATGCCTGTACCGTTAATTTCTTTTCGGTGTAATCAAAACTCTGCATGTTAGCTTCCACATACGATGGTGCATGCAACGCCGGCCTGATTGGCGGGCTGAATACACTCGATGCATACTCACCGCCAAGCTTCTCCCTCAGCAGCCTGTCGCATTCGCGCGTGTACTTCTCATCCTCAAGACCAATGGGCATATCGATAAATACCCTGTCGTAGCCGGTGAGCGATTCGAGTAACTCGTCGTTGGTACGCAACACGTGGTAGGAGGGTTTTTCATCAAATGTAATTAATATCCAACCGGCTTTGCAGCCGTCAATTCCTGCAGTTTTCAATACCTTATACGTTGTTTAGTTGACAGCACTTTTTCTCAGTGAAATATGAAGCTCTTTCAGCTGCTTCTCATCTACCGTATCGGGGCAGTTGTCCATCAGGCTCTGCGCTTTTTGGTTTTTGGGAAACGCGATTACATCACGCAGGCTTTTAGCCCCTGCCATGAGCATGATGATACGATCGAGGCCCAAAGCGACACCGCCATGTGGAGGTGCTCCATACTTGAAAGCATTCAGAAGAAATCCAAACTTCTCGTTTGCCTCTTGCTCGCCGATTCCCAGCAGTTCAAACATCCTCCGCTGAACGTCATGATCGTGGATACGGATGGAACCTCCGCCGATTTCGTTGCCATTCAGAACCAAATCGTACGCCCTGGCATTCACTTCATCGGGCTTCTCTTCGAGCATATCCAGGTGCTCCGGCTTTGGCGCGGTAAATGGATGATGGAGCGCGTAGTAGCGCAGATCTTCTTTCGACCACTCAACAAGCGGAAACTCGGTGACCCATAAAAATTCGGTTCGTGAATGGTCAACCAGGTTAAAATCATCGCCTACAATCAGGCGAAGCGAACCCATCTGCTTGTACACATCGGGTGCAGGTCCTGCAAGAATCAAAACAAGGTCGCCGTCGGTAGCGCCCGAAGTATCTGCCATCTTTTTCATGGTTTCCTCGTCGAGGAATTTACCCACGCTGCAGGTGATTTCACCGCTGTCGAGCCTCATAAAAATCATACCCCCGGCACCGGCTTGCGAAATGGCTTTATCGGTCAGACGGTCTAGCGCACCACGCCCCATGGTTCCCTGACCGGGCACTGTAATCGACAGCACCCTGCCCCCTTTTTCAACCGTTGTGTTGAATATTTTAAAACCGGAGTTGGAGACAACATCCGAGAGGTCGTTGATTTTCACATCAAATCGTAGGTCGGGCTTGTCTGAACCGTACGTTTCAATGGCCTCTTTGTAAGTAAGCCTTGAAAAGGGTGTTTTGATCTCTTTTCCAAGATGCTTCTTCCAGATTTCAGCCATTAGTTCTTCGTGAACCGAGTAGATCACTTCTTCATCCACGAACGACATTTCCACGTCGACCTGGGTGAATTCGGGCTGACGGTCGGCGCGAAGGTCTTCATCCCTGAAACACTTAACGATCTGGAAATAGCGGTCCATACCAGATACCATCAGGATCTGTTTGTAGGTTTGCGGGCTCTGCGGAAGGGCAAAAAATCTGCCCGGATTTACCCGGCTTGGCACCAGGTAGTCGCGTGCACCCTCTGGTGTTGAGCGCATCAGCACCGGCGTTTCCACCTCAGCAAATTTGCGGGTGTGATAGAAGTTGCGGATGGTGTGTGCCACATCCGATCGAAGAAGCATATTTTTCTGTATCTCAGTGCGGCGAAGGTCGAGATAGCGATAGCGCAGACGCACCTCTTCATTGGTGGGGATATCGTCTTTGATTTCGAAAGGGGGCGTCTCGGCTTTTGAGTAAACCTGCATATCGGTAACTTCCACTTCTATTTCACCGGTTGGCATGTCGGGATTGATGGTCTCCTTACTTCGGCTTATTACCGTACCCTTTACCCCGATCACATATTCCGATCGAAGCAGTTCGGCCATTTCGTGAAGTTTTTTGTTCTGCTCGTCGAACACGATTTGCGTGATCCCATACCGGTCGCGCAAATCAATGAAAATCAGCCCGCCAAGGTCGCGCCTGGTAGCCACCCATCCGTTCAGGATTACCTCACTGCCTTTATCATTTTTGGTTAGCTCACCACAGTTGTGGGTACGGATCCAGCTCATAAACTCTTTAGTTGATTAAATGCTATAAATTCGTTTCGTTTTCAAGTCGGTTAAAATACAGAATCCTGCAACCCTTTGCTTACCTTGTCTGAAATAGAATTTCGATGGAGCTACTTCTAATCATAAACATATTAAGCAGTTTTATGCTGTGCGGGGTTATCTGGCTGGTGCAGCTGGCTCACTACCCTTTTTTCCATCGAACGGACAGAGACCGGTTTAGGGAGCACATGAGTTTCCATAAAGTCAGGGTGTCATTTATTGTGATGCCGCTGATGCTGACAGAACTAGGCACATCACTATGGCTCTCGTTGATGGCAGACGATTTCATCCTGCTTCACAGGGCCGGTCTCGGTATCGTGATTTTAATTTGGCTGGTCACCTTCTTCACTTCGGTACCGCTTCATGAAAAACTCTCGGGCGGATACGATGAACCAACGGTTCAGAAATTGGTAAATACCAACTGGATTCGGACACTTCTATGGACGCTGAAGTCTGTCCTCGGTATCCTGATTCTTTTGCGATTATGATATACGTCAGATTAATGTAAGAACGCGTTTAGTGGTTAAAAGACCTTAAAGCGTCCGTAGGTCCTTTAAGCGTCTATTTGCCAACGAACTCGTAACGATTGAAGGACTTTCGCTTCGCTAC
>SL_3KL_010_SEDDRAFT_10000126_pt1 | contig 50527 bp, 41 predicted proteins | sample SodLakKL_010_SED_2_FD_10381 | JGI IMG/M metagenome (IMG submission 10381)
CCGCCGTGCTTGGTGAAGGCGTGGCGTACCGCGGCCACGGTGCGGTTGCGATTGTCGGTCATGCAATCGACCATCACCGCTACCCCGCCGGGCGCGTAGCCTTCGTATCGAATCTCCTCGAAACTGGCGCCGTCGAGCTCGCCGGTCGCCTTCTTGATGGCGCGCTCGATGTTGTCCTTGGGGACATTGGCGGCGTTGGCCTTGTCCATGGCCAGGCGCAGGCGCGGGTTGGCGTCGGGATCACCTCCGCCCTCGCGGGCCGCGACCGTGATCTCGCGAATCAGGCGGGTGAAAATCTTGCCTCGCTTGGCGTCCTGGGCCTTTTTTCGATGCTGGATATTGGCCCATTTGCTGTGACCGGCCATGGTGGGTGGTGCCTCCGGAAGTGAATTGCATGATTTTAACCGATGGGGGGAGGGAAGACGGGAGACGGGAGACGGGAGACGGGAGACGGGAGACGAAAAATCTCCTACTCGTCTTCCGTCTTCCGTCAATGCCTTCATTCAGCGCACGCTTATATTCACGCGTTACAATGGCGTGTACATACACCGTCGGAATTCACGCCATGCGTAAAGGTCTCTTCGCCCTGATCCTGCTGTTCGCCGGTCATGCCCATGCCACCGGGGAAATCAATGTTCTGACCGATCTGATGTCGCCGTTCCCGCCGGGCTGCATTGCCGTGGCGTTGCCGGAGGGTCCCGGCGATACCGATCTGCTGATTAATGAAGTTGTCCCGGCACCGAGTGTGGGCTCGACTTCTCTGGACTCCGAAGTGCGCATCGAGGCCTGGCGGGTCGGCTGTCATGACGAAGACTTTTCCATCGTCATGGTACGCCTGCAAACCGTGAGCCGACCCGAAAACTCCTATGTGCTGGTTCCGCAGGTGTGGGTTGATGCCGGCACCGTGGACCTGCCCTTTCATGCCGGGCAGTTGATTCGTCACCCGGCCGTGGGCGAGGTCAGCGCGGCCGGTGACGGCGCCATCAGCGACAACGGCACCACCTTCATGCTTGGGGTCGACCCGGTTGCCATCGATGGAGAAACCGATTTCCTGCCCGAGGATTACAACGAGATCTTCACCCTGGAATTCTATTGGGGCGACTTCGCGCCGGATGTGGCGCCCAATGGCGAGGTGTTTTATGTCGATGCCTATATCCCCGAACTCGATCCGCCCCAGACCGAGACCCAGTTGCTGCACGGGCGCATGTCCGGTGGCTACGGCATCGAGGGCATTCCCAATACCGGCATGCATGTGTCGGTCGGTGAGCTGGCCGACGACGACAACTTCGTCTCCATCATCTTCTTTACCTATCTCGACGGCATGCCGTTCTGGCTGATCGGAAATACGCCGAACATCGCCCCGGCCCCCGGCGAAATCGAGGTCGACATGTATCTGGTGACCGGGGGCGAATTCTTCGGCCTGGGTCCGGACGCATTCACCGAAGAAGACATCGATATCGAAGTGGTCGGATCGGTCCTGGTCGACCCGGTCGATTGCAACACCCTGGTGGTCGGTCATGACTTCGACGGACTGGGCCTGGATAGCGGTGTAGTGGTGGCCTTCCGTCAGATCAACCTTGCCGGCTACACCTGCAATCCATGGATTGTCGAGTAGCAGTCACCGGATTCAGAACCCGAGCGGAATGCCAAGGGTGAAGAACCCGACCAGCAGGATGGTCCAGACGATCAGGAAGGTGATCGAGTACGGCAGCATGATCAGCAGCATGTCGCCGAAGCCCAGATCCGGCCGGTACTTGCGCATGAAGGCCAGGATGACGCCGGCATAGGTCATCATCGGAGTGACGATATTGGTCGCCGAATCGGCGACCCGGAAGGCGGCGGCGACCAGGTCCGGGGTCATGGCCGGGTTGACCAGGTAGAGCATGGGCACAAAGATCGGGCCGAGCAGCATCCATTTCGACATCAGCCCTCCGATGAAGATGTTGATCAGGGCCGTGACCAGGATGAAACCGATCAGCAACAGTACGGGAAAGCGCTCCAGGCCCAGAAACAGCAGGGATTCGGCGCCCAGGTAGGTGATATAGGAGCCCAGGCCGCTGTAGCTCAACAGTCCCAGAAAGTTGTAGCAGAAGAAGGTCAGCACCAGCACGTAGCCCAGGGTGTTCATTTGCGCCACCATGGCGTTGACCACGTCGAAAACCTTTCTGAACGCACCCGAGGCGTAGCCGAAGAACAACCCGGTGACCACGAAGAAGATCGAGATCAGCAGAATGATGTTGTCCGAGAAGGGCACCACCCGGTCACCGGCTTCGTCGGTATAGGCTGCTAGCGGCCCGATCGCCAATCCAACGATAATCAGCAGGGCCACGATGGTACCCAGAATGCTGAACCTGAGCCCGCGCCGCTCGCTGGGATTGACCTCGAATTCACCCGGCTCGATATCTTCGGGCACCTCGAAGGACTGGCCATCGAGCTTTGGTTCGATGAAGCGCCGGGTGACCCAGTAACCGGTCAGCGCCAGCACGAAGGTCGAGGTGAGAATGAACCAGTAGTTCATGGTCGCCGGGTTGAGCGCCTCGCCGGCGGCGGTGGTAAAGGGAATGCCCTGTGATTCGGCAAATGCCTGGGCATTCATGCCGATGATGACATCGACCGGGCCGGGCACCAGGTTGGCGCTGAATCCGGCCGAAACTCCGGCAAACGCGGCGGCCATTCCGATCAGCGGATTGCGCCCAAGCCCGGCATACAGCAAGCCGGCCAGTGGAATCAGCACCAGGTAGCCGGCGTCGGTGGCCAGCGAACTCATGATGCCGATGAAAATCAGCAACAACGGCAACAGTTTCTGCGGAATCCAGGCGCCGGCCCGCTTGATCAGCGCGCCGAACAAACCGGAGTGCTCGGCGATGCCGATGGCCAGCATGACCACCAGGATGACGCCGAGCACGCCGCCGCCGAAGGCCAGCCAGTTGGCCAGCAAGGCGTTATCGAAAATCCAGCGCACATGCTCGGCCTGATACATCGGCAGGATCTCGTAGGTCATGGCCTCGCCATCGGCGCCGATGGTTTCGAATTGATGCCCGCCCAGAAACACCGTGGCCATGAAGGCCAGCGGGTAGAAGGCCATGAAAATGATCACCGGATCGGGAATCTTGCGTCCGGCCCGCTCGACGAAGCCGCCAAAGGATTGTCCGAAATTCTGCAGGCGTTGCATGTCCCCTCCCGAGGGTTGCGGGTCAAAGCGCGCCAGTATACCCGTGGGAATCTTTGCTCGCGACCGGCGTCAAAGTCCGCGATTGCCTGAAAACTGATGCCACCATGCTTCGCACCCTGATCTGCGCCCTTGCCGCCTGTTGCTTGGTGGCCACGACCTCGCCGGCCCTGGCCGATGCTGAACTGCGCGAGCGCCTGCGCCATCGCCTGGAAACCCTGCATGAGCCAGGCCAACTGATCGCCAGCGGACAGCAACTGATGGCCACGACGCTGTTGCAGCAGGTCTACGAGGCGCGCGGCTGGGAACCGATCTGGTTTGACGAGCAGGCCGCACCGGGGGCACTGATCGACCAGCTTGAAGATGCTCTGGCATTGGCTGCACGCCACGGTCTGATCCCGGATCATTACCATCGTCGCACCCTGGGCCGAATGCGTGACCGGATTGACCGGGAAGCATCGGGTGGCGCGGATCGTCGGGTCCTGGTCGATATCGAGCTGCTGGCCAGCGATGGTCTGCTGAACCTGGGCCATGACCTGCTGCACGGCCGAGTGCAGCCCGAATCCATCGATCCGAACTGGAACATTCAGCGCGAAGTGCCAGACCTGCTCGAACGTCTGGCTGAAGAGCGCGGCGATGCAGCCATCGACCTGGTCGCGATCCTGGATGGTCTGGCGCCGCAACATCCGGAATACCGCGCCCTGCTCGAACGTCTCACCCTGCAACGCGAGCTGGCCACCAATGGCCACTGGCCGGCAATCGCTTCAGGCCCCCTGTTGCGTCCGGGTGAGTCCGATTTGCGGGTCTCGAAAATACGCAACCGACTTCAGTTTCTCGGCGACCTGGTAATGGACGGTTCAAGTGAATCCCGCGACCATGGGGATGAATACGATGAGACACTTGAGGCCGGCGTGCGGGCATTCCAGCGTCGTCACGGGCTGGATATCGATGGTGTGGTGGGTCCACGCACGCTGGCCGAGCTCAACACCACGCCCGAGCAACGCATCGAGCAGTTGCGCGCCAACCTCGAACGCTGGCGCTGGTTGCCGCGTGACCTGGGCGAGGAATACATCCTGGTCAATATCGCCGGTTTCGAGATGCAGGTTCACAGCAACGGCGAAAACGTCATGACCCAGCGCGTGGTCGTTGGCACGCCGTACCGTCGCACCCCGGTATTTACCGGACGCATGACTTACCTGGTACTCAATCCCTCCTGGGAAGTCCCGCATCGACTGGCGGTGCGCGATCAGTTGCCCCGCATTCGCGCCGACGAAGACTATCTGGAGCGCATGGGCTTTGCGGTACTGAAGGGCTGGGGCGCGGAAGAACAGCGCATCGATCCGACCGATATTGACTGGGATGCCAAGTCGCCCCGGCACTTCCCCTATCGTCTGCGCCAGGCGCCGGGGCCGGAAAACGCGCTGGGACAGGTGAAATTCATGTTTCCCAACCGACACAATGTCTACTTGCACGACACGCCGGCACGAGACCTTTTTGCACGCGGGGAACGCGCCTTCAGCTCCGGCTGTATCCGTATCGAAGATCCGAACCGCCTGACCCTGTGGCTGCTGACCGAAAGGGCTGACATTCTCGCCCCGGATCGAATCCAGGCCATTCTCGACAGCGGTCGCGAAACCACGGTACGCCTCGACCGTGCCCTGCCGGTCCACTTGCTGTACTGGACCGCCTGGGTCGATGATGAAGGCCGTATCCAGTACCGCCGCGATCTGTATGAACGCGATGCCAGGCTGATCGAAGCACTGAACAGTCCGGTTGATTTCAATGATCGTTCCGCCGACTCACCGACCCGTTGAGGTAATTTGTCTTGAGAATCCTGATCGTCGTACTCACCGCGCTGGTGCTGCTGCCCCTGCCTGGCCTGGCCAATCCGGCGCCGTTCGACCCGGCCCGTCTCGACTACGCCGTCAACTTCAACGGCAAGCGAGTCGACTGGGAGACCTTCGCCTTTTTCGTCATGCCGGGCCAGGACTACGAGATCCGCGTCCATGTCAACGAAAGCACCGCTGTGCACATCGACCCGGGCGAAGGCCAGCTGATGGACTCGACGGCGCATTCGAAGCAATGGCGTGCACCGGCCCGACACGGCCTGCAAGTCGTGCGGATCGAGCCCGAAGGCCATGCAGCAATGCACCTGAACGTGTTTGTCATGGTCCCGGTCAGCGAAGTACAAGAGGGCTTTCTGAATGGCTACCGTATCGGTCAATATCCGTCCAAACCCCTGCGTGGCAACCCGATCTATCTGCCCCCTACGGGCTTTATCGAAGTCACGCCGGAACTGGTCGAGTTACCCGTCTCACCGCATTTCACCCTGGGTCAGTTCCTGTGCAAGCAACAACCCGATCACTGGCCCAAGTACCTGGTGCTGCGTGAAGCCCTGGTGGCCAAGCTGGAAATCATTCTCGAGGCGGTCAATGAACGCGGGGTTCGAACCGACAGCTTTCATGTCATGAGCGGCTACCGAACGCCGTGGTACAACCAGGCAATCGGCAATGGCCGCTACTCGCGCCATGTCTGGGGTGGCGCTGCCGACATTTTCATCGATACCAATGGCAATGGCCGCATGGACGATCTGACCGGCAACGGCAAGAGCGACCTTCGCGATGCCAGGCTGCTTTTGAATATCATCGAGGATATCTACAAGACCCGCAGGCATCAGCGCCTGCATGGCGGGCTCGGACTGTATGGTCCACGACCACACCGCGGACCGTTCGTCCATGTGGATGCACGCGGACAAGAGGCCCGTTGGTCGGTTCCCTGAGTTGAGCACGGTTACTCAGAGACTCCCTGGGTTATCCTTGGCAACAAGGATCCCACGACTGACCCATGAGCGAATCTGCCCGAATGCAAAAGGAATCGCCGCGCCCCCACCTGCTGTTCGTCGAGCACAGCCGACTGATGCGCAAGGCTGCCGAGCGCATTCTTGGCAAGCAGTTCGAGGTCATGCTCGCCGAGACCCACGAAAGCGCCTGGACCCGACTGCTCGACAATCCGCTGATCCAGGTGGTGTTCGTTGATATCGACGGGGTGCCGACTGATAGCGACGGGAAACCCGACCTGCTTGAACGCATTCGAACCGCTTCCAGCCAACGGGTCTCGGAAACGCCCGTGGTGGCGATTACGGGCGACCAGGATTGCGAGTCCCGTCGTGAAGCGCTGCTGGAAAAGGGGGTGACGGATTTCATCGAGAAGCCGTTCAGACCCAGCGAGCTGTTGGCCAGGGCGCGCGCGCACGCCACCGCAGCCAATGCCCGGGAACGGCTCAATCTGCTGCAACTGCAACATCACCGCGACAGCCAGACGGGCCTGGGCAATCGGCGGTATTTTTTTGAACGCCTGAAGCAGGCCGTCAGCTTTGCCCGCAGGCATCAACTGCCGCTGAGCCTGGTTCATGTACATCTTGATGGATTGTCCGCCACCTTGCAGGCCATGGAGCGTCCCATGCGCCTCGGTCGCATGGTCAGACTGGGGCGCATTCTCAGTGACGCGGTCCGCCAGGAAGACACGGTCTATCGCACCGGGCCCGAGACTTTCAGTTTCATCCTTCCGAGTACCGATGCCGACGGTGCCGAAGCGGTGCGCTGCCGGCTGATTCCCGAGCTCGATGGCCTGGGCATGCTCAATGGCGGCGGATCAAGCGAGATCTCAACCCGCTTTCATGTCGAGAAAATCGCGTCCGACCCGGAGGTGCCGGTGGGTGATGTCCTGAGCCAGGTTCGAGAGAACATGGGCGCGTTGCTCGTGATCCCCGCCGAAGCGCCATCGCCGGCGGTTTCGGATGCCATTGCCGCGGCACCGCCCGATCAGTTGGAAAACCTGCTCGAACTGGCCCGACGGGGTGAAACCGAACAGTTGAAGCATCTGCTGCCGGAGCTGGTCGAGCGACTTCAGCCCCTGTTGTCACTGGCCAGGAGCATTGACAGGAAAGACCGCGAAGACGACGAAAACGGGCACTGAGCAGCCCCGTTTGGTCAGTCGGATGCCAATTGCTTTCGCCCCACCCACCGGGACATTCGGTCAGAATCAACTTGCTTCGTGACTCTGTGCTGGCTGTCACCGAAAGTGGCACGGCTTTTGCATCTTGACTTCCCATGGAACCGCTCAAGCCGAACAATCATCCCGTCAAGGCGCGCATCCTGTTCGTCGATGACAGCAAGCTGATCCGCCTGGCAGCCAGCAAGATGCTGGCGGATCGTTTCGATCTCGTCCTGGCCGAGAATGCAGACCGGGCCATGGAGGTCCTGAGCAGCGATCCGGCCATTCAGGTGTTGTTCTGTGATCTCAACATGCCGGGCCAAAGCGGCTATGAGCTGCTTGAGAAACTGCGCGCCCGGCGTGAAACCCGACTTCGCGAACTGCCGGTCATCATCATCACCGGCACCGACCAACTGGAAAAAGAGCGACAACGCGCCCTGGATCTCGGGGCGACCGATTTCATCTCCAAGCCGTTTCGCGCCAGCGAACTGCTGGCGCGAGCGACCACCCATGCCAGTCACAAGGAAGCGGTGCGCCGCCTGGAGTTGTTGCGGCAACAGCAGCATACGGATCCAGCGACCGGACTGGGCAGCCGCAACTACTGCCGGCAACGACTCGACCAGGCGATCAGCTTTGCCCGCCGTCATGGTCAGCCGTTGACCCTGATTCATCTGCACCTTGCCGGTCTGGGTCGACTGATCAACGAACTGGGAGAACCATTTGCCAGCCGCGCCCTGGACAAGATCGGCGCCACGCTGAAAGACGTCGTTCGCGAGGAAGACACGGTGTACCGGACCGGTACTTCGACATTCTGCTTTCTGCTGCCGGCCACGGACGCCGAGGGCGCACAAGTCCTGCGCGAGCGCTTCACGCCGAGCCTCGAAACCCTGGGGATTCGCCGCGACGGTCAGGCGCTGGATATCGAAGTCCGTTTTTCCATCCAGGAACCGCCGCTGGACGGGTCGATGGATCCGGAAAGCATTCTGCGCGCAGGGCTGACATCGCATGAGTCCGAGAGAAACTCGAACGGCCAGGTCAGCATGGATCTGGAAGAAGCACTCGCACGCATCAAGAGTGGAGACATTGACAGTGTCAGCAACCAATTGCCTAAGTTGCTCGAGCGGCTGCAGCCGCTATTGGCGCTGGCCGGTCATTCCAGTCGTGGTGGGCAAAGCGGACACGGCTGATTCAGCGGGCCGGCTCAGCGATCATCACGGTCACGCCAGCGACGCCGCTCGTCATCCTCCAAGCGTTGTTCGAGCTCGGCGTCGGCCTGCGCCCCTTGCTCGACCACCCAGACCGTCAGGTCAAACAGAAACTCGTTGAGCACGCCTTCCCAGGTTTCGATCAGCGGCCCGATCCCCTTGCCCTGCGAACGGGCCGAATGCCGGAAGGTGTGGCCGGCCACCTGGCGGGAACTGCGCTGGTGTACCAGGCCGGCCTGAATCACCAGATCCACGCCCAGATCGTCGCTGCCGTCATCGACCGCCTCGAAATGGCGAATCTCGGTCACCAGGCGATAACGAGCGCGCAAGCCGCCGCCACGACCAATGCCATCGAATCGTTGCGAGTCGGTCATCGCCCGGATGATCAGTGATTGCAGCATTTCCGGTGTACTGTCGAGCCAGGCTGCCCCGGGATAGACCTGCAGGCGTGACGGAGTGCGTCGCACCAGCACCCGCTCCGAATCGCGCATCTGGTCGGCCACCGGGCGCTGAACCTGCAGCGACCAGTCGACGGCCTCGACCTCGAATTCCGCCGGCATTGAGACATTCGGCGCCATGATGGTCACCGGTGACGGCTGCCCACCAAGCATGCAGGCAGACAACACCAGCGATACGCCCGCCAGGCCCAGCCAACGCATAAACTCAATGCCACTCATTGCGGTTGATACTCCTCGGGTTGGTCACCACCGAGCAGGAAACGCGTCGGATGGCGTTCAAAACGAGTGCTGACCCGCGACAGCTCCCGAATCAGGTAGCGAAACTCCTGCAGGGCCGGACCGAAATGGGCCAATCCCTCGCTGCCGAACTCCGACAGGGCCTGCTCGTTGTCGGCAACCACCTGGTCCAGGCGTCTGGACAACGAAGCGAACTGGTTGAGGGTCTCGCTCAGATCGTCACTGAGACCGGGCAGACCCTTGATGACATGCTCATCGATGCCGTCCAGGGCCTTGACAATATCGTCCACCGCCCTGGAAGCGCCGGTCAGCACATCGACGAGTTGCTCACTGCCTTGATGGGCATTGCGCACGATGTCGCCGAACAGGTCCTTCTCACTGCCCAGGGCGATGACGAATTCATCGATATTGTCCAGCGTGGTGGCCACTCGGTCAGCGTTTTCCTCGCTGAGGAAATCGAGCAGGCGCAACATGACCTCGCTGGCCGTGCTGGCAATGTCCTCGGAAGCCTCGATCAGTCGTTGCAACGGCGACTCCTCGGCCACGATCACCGGCAGGTCCTCATCCGGACCGGCGGTCAGGCGCGGATTCTCTGGCGTACCCCCACGCAACTGGATCAACGCCACCCCGGTCAGGCCGGAAATGCTCAAGCGCGCCGTAGTGTCGGTCCGCACCGGGGCCTCGGCTTTCAGACGCACGATGGCGACCACCTGGCGGGGGTCGTCAGGGTCCAGGAAAAGCTCGCGGACACTGCCCATGTTGATACCGTTGTACTGGACGGTGCTGCCCACCGACAGGCCGGTGACTGCCTGGCCAAAGCGAATCTCGTAGTCGGAATACGCCGCGGCGGCCTGATAACGTGCCGACCACAGACCCAGCGCCACGACCAGCACCAGCCCGGCCAGGGTAAACATACCGATCAAAACGTGATTGGCTCTGGTTTCCATACCGCACCCCGCGAAGTTGGCCGCAGCTTGTCATCCTACATCAACCCCGCTCATCGGGTGTTCATGTCGTGCCCTTGCGCGCAGCCCGGGCACGCGGACCATGAAAATAGTCCTGTACCCAGGGATGGTCGAATGTCTCGACCTCGTCGAGTGGGCCGACCGTCAGGATCCTGCCCTCACCGATCACGGCCACCCGATCACAGATCGAATACAGGGTGTCGAGGTCATGGGTGATCAGAAATACCGTCAGGCCCAGCGCCTTGCTCAACGTGGCCAGCAACTGATCGAATGCGGCCGCGCCGATCGGATCCAGCCCGGCGGTGGGCTCGTCGAGAAACAGCAATTCCGGATCCAGCGCCAGGGCGCGCGCCAGGCCGGCGCGCTTGCGCATGCCACCGGACAACTCGGCGGGCAGTTTGGGGGCGGCTTCGTCCGACAACCCGACCAGGCGGATCTTGAGCAAGGCCAGCTCGCGGCGCAGCGAATGGGAAAGATCCGGAAAATGCGCCTTGAGCGGGACTTCGACATTTTCCTGCACGGTCAGTGAAGAAAACAACGCACCGTCCTGAAACAGTACCCCGCTATGGCGGCGCAGCCAATCACGCGAGCCGGCACGTTCGTCGACCCGGTGGCCGAATACCTCGATGCGTCCGGCCTGCGGCGGCCTGAGCCCCAGAATGGCGCGCATCAGTACGGACTTGCCGGTCCCCGAGCCTCCGACCACGCCGAGAATCTCGCCGCGAGCAACCTCGAGGTCGAGATGCTCGTGGACAACCTGAAGCCCGAACTGGTTTTTCAAACCGGCAATTGAAATGGCGATCTCGCTCACCACCCGATCTCCATGAAAAACAGCGCGGCCAGGGCATCGATGATGATCACCAGCGAAATGCACTGGACCACGGCCGAGGTGGTCCGCTCACCGACCGACTGGGCCGTACCGGCGACCTTGAAGCCTTCGAGGCATCCAACCAGGGCAATGACCATGGCGAACAACGGCGCCTTGATCAGTCCGACCAGGTAATGGCGCAGTGTGATGGTTTCCTCCACCCGCGACAGAAACAACTCGGCCGGAATGCCCAGGGAAGTCACGGACACGGTCAGGCCTCCAAGCATGCCGGCCACCATGGCCGCCACCGCCAACACCGGCAGCATGATCAGTAGCGCGACCAGGCGCGGCAACACCAGCAGCACGACCGGATCGAGTCCCAGGGTGCGGATCGCGTCGATTTCTTCGCGACTTTTCATGGTGCCGATCTGGGCAGTGAACGCGCTCGCAGTACGACCGGCCAGCAGAATGGCCGTCAGCAATACGCCGAACTCGCGCAGGAAGGCGAAGGTGATCAGGTCAACCACGAACAGTTCCGCGCCGAAATCACGCAACACCGTGGCGCCAAGGAAGGCCACTACCGCGCCCACCAGAAAGCTCAGCAATGCAACCAGTGGCAGCGCGTTCAGACCGGTCTGCTGCATGTGATGAATGGTGGCCGTGACCGGCCACTGGCGTGGACGCGGCGCGATCCTGACCAGGGCAGCCAGACTCAATCCGAGAAAACCGGATAACTTGACGAAGTGACTGCCGCCATCGGTGATCAGCTTGCCGATGGCGCCGAAAAAGCGCCGCCAACCGGGCTCCCGAACTGTATCGCCCACCTGCTCATGCTGCTCGGCTCGGGCCACGGTGTCGACCAGGGCGCGATGCTCGCCTTCGAGCTCGATGGCCGAAACGTCCATCTCCAGGCGCTGGGCCAGGCGAACCAGCAGCCAGGCACCCGCCGCATCGATTCGTTCGATCCCGCGGGCGTCAAGCGCTTCGACCGGACCACGAAGCTGATCGACCCGGGCCTGCAGATCGGCGATTCTGTCCACTATCCAGTCACCGGACAGCCGCACGCACCCGGGGTGCTCGCTGTCAGTTTCAATCACGGGAGTTTCAGGCATGATGGACCGGCGTTCAGGGAGCAGCAGGAGATCAGTTCCGTAAATTAGCAGAATCGAGCCGTGCCCGTCGCCTTGCCGCACACGCCCCCGGTCGAATCAGTCACAATAAGCGACTGACTGGATGCCCCGGCTGTTCCCATGAGCAACGACAAACCCGAATCCCTGAGTTATCGCGCCGCCGGTGTCGATATCGATGCTGGCAATGCCCTGGTCGAACGAATCAAGCCACTGGTCGAGCGCACCCGCCGTCCGGAAGTCATGACCGGATTGGGCGGATTCGGCGGACTGTTTCATCTCGGCAACCGCTTCAAGGACCCGGTGCTGGTTTCCGGCACCGATGGGGTCGGCACCAAGCTGTTGCTGGCCCGTCAATTGAATCGTCACGACAGTATCGGCATCGACCTGGTCGCCATGTGCGTCAATGACATTCTGGTATGTGGCGCCGAACCCCTGTTCTTCCTGGATTACTTTGCTTGCGGCAAGCTGGAAATTCACGCGGCATCCGACGTCGTGGCGGGCATTGCCGAGGGTTGTCACCAGTCCGGCTGCGCACTGATCGGTGGGGAAACCGCCGAGATGCCGGGAATGTACGCCGAGGGCGAGTATGATCTGGCCGGTTTCGCGGTCGGTGCGGTCGAGCGTGATCGCCTGATTGACGGCAGCCGCATCGAAGCCGGCTGCGTGGCGGTCGGGCTTGAATCCTCGGGACCGCACAGCAACGGCTATTCACTGATTCGCAAGGTCATCGAACGCAGCCAGGCGCAGCTTGATGATCCCCTGGATGGGCAGGCACTGGGTCAAGCCCTGCTCGCGCCGACTCGCATCTACGTCGACACGGTTCGCCGGCTGCTTGATGAGCACATCGATGTGCGCGGCATGGCCCATATCACCGGCGGCGGATTGACCGAAAACATCATCCGGGTGATTCCCGAAGGGCTCGGGCTCGAGATTGATCCAACGGCCTGGTCCACACCTGCGGTATTCGAGTGGCTCAAGCAGGCCGGACAGATCGAATTGTCCGAAATGCGCCGAACATTCAACATGGGAATCGGGTTTGTCGTGATCTGCCCGGAATCCGAGGTCGAGAAGATTCGATCCATCGCCAGGGAACCGGCACCAGTCATTGCCCGGGTGGTCACTCACAACCAGGGCGAGCGGGTCGCGTTCCGGCAATGATTGAAAAGGCCGGCAAACGGCTGGTGGTCATGCTGTCCGGACGCGGCACCAATTTTGCCGCCCTGCAAGCCGCCTCGAACCAACCCTGGTTCAATGCGCACATTGCCGGCGTGATCAGCGACCGGTCGAACGCCGCCGGTCTTGGACTGGCGCGCGAAAACGGACTGGACACGGTTTGCGTTGAACGGACCCGCCATGCCAACCGCGATGCATTCGAATCCAGCCTGACCGCTGCCATCGACGGATTCGAGCCCGATTACATTGTCCTGGCCGGTTTCATGCGGGTACTTGGTGATGCATTCGTCGAACAATATGCCGGTCGCATGATCAATATTCATCCTTCCCTGCTGCCGGCTTATCGCGGCCTGCATACCCACCGGCGCGTACTCGAGGCCGGTGACCGTGAACATGGCGCCAGCGTCCACTTCGTCACCCCGACCCTGGACGGCGGCCCGGTGCTCAGCCAGGTCAGAATCGAAGTCAGGGATGACGATACGCCGGACAGCCTGGCTGATCGACTGCTGGCTCATGAGCATCGCCTGCTGTGTGCTTCCGTGGCACTATTGGCGCGTGATCCGGTCGAAGTTCGCCATGAAGACATTGTTATCGACAATTTTCGTCTGGCCGGCCCTCTGGTGCTCGGCCGTGATCTCGATGAGCATGGTCAGCGCACCGACCCAGGCCGGCCAGGACAATAAGTCCACGCCATTGCCGGCCCACACCGCCGTGTACGAGGTACTGCGCCGCGGCAGCAAGATCGGTGAAGTCCATGTCAGCCTCAGCCAGGACGATCAGGGCATCTGGCATTTCGATACCGAGACGGTCGCCACCAGCCGCCTGGCCCGAATGCTGCGGGTATCGGCCGAGGAGTCGGCGCACTTTGTCTGGGAAGGTGATCGCATCGTTATGCTGACCTACCATCAGGTGGCGCGCGGCCCGTTGCGCAACCGCTTCTGGCAGCACAATCTCGACTGGGCCGAGGGGATTTCAGACACCCATACCTACGACGGCGATTACCGCATCGAACTGGAACAGAATATCGTCGACCCGCTGACTCTGAGGTTGCAACTGGCGGCCTTTCTGGCCGATCCCGACAAGCGCGGCCGGGATTTCGATCTGCGCGTGCTCGAACGCGACGAGATCGAGGATCAGCAATTGCTCTACCGAGGTCGCGAGACCCTGGACACACCGGCCGGCTGCTTCGAAACCATCAAGATGCATCGCTTCCGTCGCGAGGGATCAAGCCGCAACTATTACGCCTGGGTGGCCGAAGCGTTTCACTGGTTGCCGGTGCGTATCCGGTTAAGCGAGGAGGATGGGGAGGATTTTGAGACGCGGTTGGTGGAGACGGATGTGGAGCTTGGAAACGGGGAGTGTTGAGGGGAGAGGGGCGGTTTCCGGTTTCCGGTTTCCGGTTTCCGGAAAAGGCGCAAGGTGCAAGGAAAACCACATAGCCCGAAACATCGTCTCCCGTCTCCCGTCTTCCGTCTCCCGGCCTCCCAACCCGGAAGTCTATAATGAGTTCAGGTTCCTGACTGGAGTGTGATCATGGCGCGGTTGTCTGCCTTGCTGGTTGTCTTGATGGTGCTGGTCGGTTGTGCGGTTAATCCGGTGACCGGTGAGCGCGAGTTGAGCTTTTACGACGAAGCCTGGGAGCTGGAGGTCGGGCAGGAGTATTACGCGCCCATGCGCCAGTCCCAGGGGGGTGACTTCATCGTCGATGAAGCGCTGGTCAGCTATATCCAGGAAGTCGGCATGCGGGTGGCCGAGCATTCCGATCGGGAACTGCCGTATGAATTTTTCGTCATCAACAGCTCGGTGCCCAATGCCTGGGCCTTGCCCGGCGGCAAGATGGCCATCAATCGCGGCCTGCTGACCGAAATGAATTCCGAATCCGAACTGGCCTCGGTGCTTGGCCACGAGGTGGTGCATGCCGCCGCCCGCCACGGCGCCACCGCGCAATCGCGCGCCGCCCTGGCCCAGGGCGCGGTGATGATCGGCGGGATTGCCGTGGGCGTGGCCACCGACAGTGAAACCTACGGGGCCGTGGCCATGGTCGGGGGCATGCTGGGCGCGCAGTTGATCAGTCAGCGCTACTCGCGCCGGGCCGAGCTCGAAGCCGATTATTACGGCATGCACTACATGCACCGGGCCGGCTACAACCCGGAAGGCGCGGTCAAGCTCCAGGAAACTTTCGTGCGCCTGTCCGAGGGTCGTGAACCGGGTTTTCTGCAAGGACTTTTTGCCTCGCATCCGCCCTCGAAAGAGCGCGTGGAAGCCAATCGCAACACGGCCGACAAGCTGGGCCGCGAAGGCACCATGGGCGAGGAGCGCTACCAGCGCATGATCGCTCGTCTCAAGGAGCTGGAACCGGCCTACGAGGCCCATGATGAAGGCCGCGTTGCACTGGCCGCAGGTCGCTACGACGAGGCCTTGGCCAAGGCCGAAACCGCGATCGGCCTGGAGGACCGCGAAGCGATATTCCATGCCCTCAAAGGTGATGCACTGGCCTCGAAATCCGATTACCGGGCGGCCGAAGACGCCTACACCGCCGCCCTGCAACGCGACGACGGCTGGTTCTACCAGCATCTGAGACGCGGCATGGTGCGTGAACAACAGGGCAATCTCAATGGTGCCCGCCAGGACCTTCAAGCCAGCATCGATCGCCTGCCCACGGCGCAAGGACACTTATACCTAGGCAATGTCGAACGCGCCGCCGGCAATCGCAACCGGGCCATCGAGCATTACCGTGTCGCCGCCCGTTCCGAGGGTGAAGTCGGCAATCGTGCCCGGCAAGCACTCAACGAGATGGGCGTCGAGTAGAGCCTTTTTCGAAGTGGGCGGGGGCGGGTCGACGAGCGGCCTTGCCCGGGGCCGGTCAAGCCCACTCGTCGCTTGTCGGGTGAGAGTAGATTGTTAGGGGAAGCCGGCCTGCCTTCGCGTTCTTTGCGGTTAGTCAGGGTGCTACCATTAAGCGCCTGAAATCCACCTTCTCGGTCGAAGTCCATGTCCAAGCCCCAGTCCAGTCCCGCGCCGGAGATTGCCCGGCGTCTTGATGAAGCCCTGCTGCAGCCCATGCCGGCCTCGCGCCTGGTGCATATTTCCGGTTCGCGCGAAGACCTCAAGGTGCCGATGCGCGAGATTCGCCAGTCCGATACCCAGTCGACGAGTGGGCCGATGCCCAATCCACCTGTTTACGTCTACGAGACGGCAGCCACCTACAGCCAGCCTGACCAACGACCCGACCCGGCCGTCGGCCTGAAGCCACTGCGTCGTGGATGGATCGACGAGCGTGGCGATTGTGAGCAACTTGAAAACAAGTCCTCGAGCTTTGCCCGCGATGAGGCCGAGCGCATCGAGCCCGACCTCGTCTTTCCGGCTTCGCAACTGCCGCGCCGCGCAGGCAGCGGCAACAATGTCAGCCAGATGCACTACGCCCGGCGCGGCATCGTCACCCCCGAGATGGAATACGTGGCCATTCGCGAAAACTGCGCCCTGGACCGGATGCGCGAGGCCTATGAAGCCGCCGGCCTGATGCAACGCCACCCGGGCGATCCCCGCGGGGCGAAACTGCCCGAGATCGTCACCCCGGAATTCGTGCGCGACGAGGTCGCCGCCGGACGGGCCATTATTCCGTCCAATATCAATCACCCTGAAGTCGAGCCGATGATCATCGGGCGTAATTTCCGGGTCAAGGTCAATGCCAACATCGGCAATTCGGCGGTGCGCTCCTCGATCACCGACGAGGTGGAAAAACTGGTCTGGGCGATTCGCTTCGGCGCCGACACGGTCATGGACTTGTCCACCGGCAAGCATATCCACGCCACTCGAGAGTGGATCATCCGCAACTCGCCGGTACCGATCGGCACCGTGCCCATCTACCAGGCGCTGGAAAAGGTCGGCGGCGTGCCCGAGGAACTGACCTGGGAGCTGTATCGCGACACGCTGATCGAGCAGGCCGAGCAAGGCGTGGACTATTTCACCATCCACGCCGGCGTGCGGCTGCCGTTCGTGCCGATGACCGCCAAACGGGTCACCGGCATCGTTTCACGCGGGGGTTCGATCATGGCCAAGTGGTGCCTGGCCCATCATCGCGAGTCCTTCCTGTATGAGCGCTTCGAGGAGATCTGCGAGATCATGGCCGCCTACGATGTCAGTTTCTCGCTGGGCGATGGCCTGAGGCCCGGCTCGATCGCCGATGCCAATGACCAGGCCCAGATGAGCGAGCTGAGAACCCTGGGCGAGTTGACGAAAATCGCCTGGGAGCACGACTGCCAGGTGATGATCGAAGGCCCCGGCCATGTCCCGATGCAACTGATCGAGGAGAACATGACCGAAGAGCTCAAGCACTGTCATGAAGCACCGTTCTACACCCTGGGCCCACTGGTGACCGATATCGCCCCGGGCTACGACCACATCACCTCCGGCATTGGCGCTGCGCAGATCGGTTGGTTCGGAACGGCCATGCTGTGCTATGTCACCCCGAAAGAACACCTGGGTCTGCCTGACAAGCACGATGTGCGCGAGGGCCTGGTCACCTACAAGATCGCCGCACACGCGGCCGACCTGGCCAAGGGACATCCCGGTGCCCAGGTGCGCGACAACGCCCTGTCCAAGGCACGCTTCGAGTTTCGCTGGGAAGACCAGTTCAACCTGGGGCTCGACCCGGCCCGTGCCCGTGAATTCCACGACCAGACACTGCCGAAAGAAGCCCACAAGGTCGCCCACTTCTGCTCCATGTGCGGGCCGAAGTTCTGCTCGATGAAGATCACCCAGGACGTGCGCGACTACGCGGCCAAACTGGAACTGGCCGAGGACCAGGCCATTGAGCAAGGCATGGCCGACAAGGCGCGCGAATTCCGCGAATCCGGCGCGGAGGTGTATCGAAAACAGTGAACTGCCCTGCCCCGACCTGCCGTTGCGCGCAGGTCAGACGGCAGGCAGGGTCTGTCATGCCGCCGCTCCGGAATCGAGATACACTGGGCCAACCGAAGGATTGACTAAGGAGTATTTGCCATGACCTCCAGAATCACCATGTGGCTTGCACTGTGCTGCCTGGCCACTCCCGTGCTGGCCGATAGCGTGCTGTTTTCCAATGTCCGGCTGGTTGATGTTGATGCCGCCTCGGTCTCCGAGCCCATGGAGCTGGCGGTGCGTGACGGCTTCATTGTTTCTGCCGATGACATCGATGAAGCCGATTCGGTGGTGGAATCAGAGGGGTATCTGATCACGGGCCTGGCCGAGATGCATGCCCACGTCCCGCCCATGCGTCTGGGCGAGGAACTGGTGCATGACACCCTGGCGCTGTACCTGGCCCATGGAATCACTACCATTCGCGGGATGCTGGGCGAGCCCGGGCATCTGGACTTGCGCCAGAAACTGGCCAGCGGTGAATTGATCGGCCCGCGCCTGATCACCTCCGGGCCATCGTTCAACAACAACACGGTCTCTTCCCCGTCGGCGGCACGTGACATGGTCAGGGCCCAGGCCGAAGCCGGATACGACCTGCTGAAACTTCATCCGGGCCTGTGGCCCGAGGCGTTTCACGCGATTGCTGAAACGGCAGAGGCGCTTGGCATCGATTATTCCGGGCATATCTCGGTGGCGGTAGGACTGGATCGGGTACTCGATTCCAGGCAGGGCTCGATCGATCATCTGGATGGCTACGGCCAGAAGCTGGTGCCCGAGGATCATGAACTCTACGGGACTGATCCCGGACTGTTTGCGGTCAACCTGGTGGCCGGCATGGATGAATCGCTGATTCCGGATCTGGCCCGCCGCACGGCCGAGGCCGGTATTGCCAACGTGCCCACCCAGAGTCTGCTGGAGAACTGGGCAACCGGCGATGTGGAAGCACTGTTTGCCCGTGAGTCCATGCGCTGGATTCCGGCCGAGACCCGCGAGCAGTGGCGCATGGCCATGGAAAACATTCGCGGCCGCGTGCCCGAGGGCCAGGGCGAGCGGTTCATCGAGATCCGGCGCGCCCTGATCAAGGCGCTACACGAGGCCGACGCACCGATCCTTCTGGGCGCCGATGCGCCGCAGATTCTCAATGTGCCCGGCGATGCCATTCATCACGAACTGGAAATCTACGTCGATATCGGGCTGAGTCCGGCCGAGGCGCTGGCGACCGGCACCACCAATATCGCCCGCTATCTCGACCAACCCGCACACGGCTGCCTGCAACCGGGCTGCGTGGCCGACCTGGTGCTGCTCAAGGCCAATCCGCTCGAGGACATCAGCCATGTACGCGATATCGAGGGCGTGATGCGCGCCGGGCGCTGGTTTGACCGGGCCGAACTCGACGAGTTGCTGGAAGGCGTGGCCGAGCGCGCGACCGACGATTCCTGATTCGGGTCAGGGTGGACTGGGCAAGTGCCCGGCCTGCTGCCGGGCCAGAGCGTCCAGTTGCCTCATGTGCGCCTGGAATTCAGGCAGTTCCTGGAGCGCGGACAAGTCCGGACGGTGGCGAAGAAAGCGCCAGCCACTGGGCAATCCGCCATCCGATGCCTGCTTGAGCACTTTCAGCGCCTGATCCAGATTGCCCAGGGCGGTGTGACAGACCAGCGGGTCAAGGTGCCCGAAGCGTGCCAGGTCAGGGCCGGTTTCGATGCGATTGAGCAGCCAATTGGCCATGGCCTGACCACGTTCGGTTTCATCCAGTTCCACCAGAACAAAGGCATACGGGCAGACCAGCATGCGCCAGTAGCCATCGACCGGCAGCTCACCCAGGCTGCCGGCCAGCCTGGGCTCGCCTTGCTCCAACGCGGCTTTTGCAGCCGGAAAATCCATCTCCAGCATTTCGATCATGGCCAGAGCCAGGGCGGCTTCGACAGGCCGCTGCGTGGCCAGCTCGCCGGCCACGGCGCGGATATGATGGAAAGCCTCTTGTTCGGGAAGCTCACGCTCCAGACCTGACACCAGGTACAGCGCCGACCACCAGCCGCCATCCTCGGGCATGGCGCGAAGCTGAGCCAGAACTTCCTCGATGGACTCATCCAGCCCGAGGTCGATCAGGGCACGCATCAGACCGTCCTGGGCCAGGGGCGTGAGGTAGCGGTTCAGCTCCAGTGCACGCCGATAATGTCTGATGGCCTCGACCTGGCGCCCGGCACTCAGATAAAGCTCACCGAGGACAAAATAGGCCGGCGCCAATTCCGGATCGATTTCAATCAGCCCGCGCAGGTCGGCCTTTGCCCGGTCGATGCGACCGGCTCGCCAGTCGGTCCAGGCCAGGTGCGCTTGCAGCAAGGCGGACTGAGGATTGGAGCGGGCAGCGTGCCGCCACAACTCGACGGCCTCGAAGGGCCGATGAAGCGCCGGGTCTTCGAGCAGCAACAATCCGTAGTACAGACTGGCCGCGGGATGCCGTGAATCCAGCCGCAATGCCTCGCGAAAGGCCGCTTCTGCCTGCTCCGGCTGTCCGCGATGCCAGGTCAGAAGTCCCTGGCCGGAGCGCACGGCGGCTGATTGAGGCTCCAGTTCCTCGGCGCGATCCAGAAGATCGGCAGCCAGACGCTCGGCCACCGGTCGATCCAGCAGTCGGTAGCGGGCCTGCAGCAGGCGCGCCTCGGCCAATCCAACCAGGCTGGCCAGATCATCAGGGTTTGCAGCCAGTGCTTCGCTGAAAACTTCGACCGCCGTTTGCAACCCGCGGGCACTGTGCTGATGCATTGCCGCTTGAGCCTGCGCGGACAAGTTTTCGATTGATGAAGTCTCGTTTTCACCCACGAGCGGCCAGACCATCAAGGCCGCCACCACAAGCACTGCCATGAGCATTGCCGCAGCCAGCCATCCGGTCGGTCGATGCCTTCCTGCTTCCTGGCCGGTCGCCACCTCGGGTGTGGCGAGTAGTCGGTAGCCCTGACCTCGGACAACCGTGAAGTAACGCGGCTGAGCGCTGTCCTCGGACAGCGCATCACGCAACAGCTTGGCGCGCTGACTGATGGTTTCGGGACTGACCGGACGTCCACCCCAGACCAGTTCAGCCAGTTTGTCGGGCGTGGCGATGTTCGGGGCGACATCGATCAGGGCCATGAGAAAGTCGAAGGTGTGGCCGGTCATGGCCAGCTCGACGCCGTCACGAAACACCTGCCGGCTGCCGGGAAAAACCTCCAGGTCCGCGATCCGAATGCACTGCCCGGTCTTTTCAAGACCGGTGACTTCAGGATCTTCACAAACTCTTTGGCCAATCATCACGAAGTCTTTGGTCCAGCTTCATGCATGCCCCTCACCCCGATTCTAGCCTGTCATCAGACCGGCGGCAAAAGCTTCCATGGCTTCGGTTGCCGGCCCTGCAAACCCCCAACTTCTGGAGATCGATCATGAAGACAACGACCATGACCCTGCTGGCCATTGTGGCCGCCCTTTCCCTGACCGCTCAGGCGCTTGCCAGTGACGGCAAGACCATTCAGGTCAAATGCAACAACTCGCCGATTGCCGTCAAGCTGGGCATGCCGCGCGATCCGCTCAATCGCGCGCTGCGCAGAGCCCGACCGGGCGACACCCTGCTGATTTCGGGCACCTGCGAGGAATCCGTCACCATCACCCAGGGGCCCTTGACCCTGAAAGGCGATGTCAACGGCGCCATCTCTGGCACACGCTTCGAGCCTGAAGCTTCAGAGTTCAACGGGTTGATCACTGTCGACGGTGCGCGCGGCGTGGTCATCAGTGGACTGACGGTTCATGACAGTCCGGCCGAAGGCGTGTTGGCCATTAATGGCGCGACGGTGACCATTCGTGATTCAGTCATTGCCGACAATCAGACCGGTGTGCGCCTGTCGCAGTCATCCATGAACATGGCCGACAGCGAATTACGCGATCATACCGGCCACGGCATCATGGCCATCACCGGCTCCACGCTGGTTTTTCGAGGTACGGTCGACATTCACGGCAATCTCGGGGCGGGATTGTTTCTGGAAGGCAACAGCATGGCCGAACTGCGTGGCGCCCAGGTGCATACCGACCACAATGCACTCGGCGTGATCATCGCCCTGCATTCCACCCTGGCCGTGCTCGAGCTCGACAGCTCGGTCGGCAGCACGCTGACTGCACGTCACAACGCCGCCATCGGCATTCAGCTTGGTCAAGGGGTGTTAATGGTTTCCGGTGAAGGCCGGCCGGTGGCCAGCACCCTGATCGACAGCTCGAACAACGGTGGGCCCGGACTGCTTGCCCTGGCCGGCAGCCAGGTACTCAGTCCCTTCGGCGCGGCCCGGTTCGTAATGAACGGCAATCCGGTCGGCATGATCCTGATGAGTGGCGCCTCCACCGAGATCCGTGGCGGCCTGGAAATTCAGGACAACTTCGGACCGGGGCTGGTGGCCCATGGCTCGGGTGTGGTCATGCTGCGATCGGTGCCCGATCCCGACCACCCGGTGCCAGCGGATGAACCCAGCCCATCTTCGATCAAGAACAATGGCGGGCCGGCCGTGGTCGCTGATTTCGGTTCACGGCTCGACATCCGCGATGTCGAACTGGTCGGACCGGTAATTTGTGATCCAACGGTCATCTCCGCCTCGCCTGTGTGCATGTAAGTGCCACGCACGCTCCCGGGCCGGTAGGTGCCGGCCCGGGACAGTCCTGCTACCATCAGTCGCTGATCACTATCCCACCCATTTCATGCTCAAGATCGGCAAGCAACTGCTCAGTTACAACGACCGCCTGCAAGCACGGCCTCTGGATGCCATCGAACGGGTCGTGATCCATGCCACCGAACTGCCCGATCTGGCCATGGCGCGCGAGTATGGTGAGAGAGTCCATTACCCCGAATCGGGAACCGGCAACTGCGGGCATTTCTATATTGACCGCGATGGCTCAATCGAGCAGTGGGTGGAACTGGATCGCATTGCCCACCATGTGGCCGGGCACAACGAGGACTCGGTCGGCATCGAACTGGTCAACCTCGGTCGCTATCCGAACTGGCTCGACAGTACTCACCAGGAATGGCAGGAAGCCTGTACTGATGAGCAGATCGAGGCCTTGATCGAGCTGTTGGTTCATCTAAAGCAGACACTGGTCAATCTGAAAACGATTGCCGGACATGACGAGCTTGATACGCGCAAGGTGCCGGCCAGCGATAATCCTGATCTCCGAGTGGCCCGCAAACTGGACCCTGGCCCGGATTTTCCATGGGAACGCGTGGTTGCAGGCTGCGTTTTGAGGCGGCTCTGACGCGAAGGTACTACCGACTCTCCCGGACCAAGTTCATGTTGCACCACGGTGTGTTCAGTCGCGATTCCGGGCCCGCTGGCGCGGTGCAATTAGAGAGGAATTGAGAAAGTTGTCCTACAAAACCACACCATCACAAATGTAGGTCGGCCTGACACGGCCGACGGGCAACGTCGAATCCTCTCCCACAAATCCGTACATGGATCCAACGCCAAACCACTCCCCCAAACCCGTGACGATATCGGATACCTCGTCCGTCGGGGGTGTCACCCCGACCTACAAAACCACACCATCACAAATGTAGGTCGGCCTGACACGGCCGACGGGCAACTTCGGATTCCTCGTCTACGACAGGAGTTCTTCCAGTGCGGCGTTGCGGGCTGCAACGAGGCGGCGGCGCAGGCGGTTGGGTTGCAGGAGTTGTTCAGCGATCAGGCGGGTGGTGAACGGGCGGGCGGCCTGCATAAGGTCCAGGTCCGGGTAGATCGCGCGGGCCACGCCCTCGACGGTGACCAGGGACTTGATCAGCAGACCATAGCCGGCCGGAATGGTTATGCGGAAGTCGGCCAGCATGGACAGAAAGCCCAGGGCAAAGCCACGCACGTCGGCTTGCGGCCCGCTGAGCAGGTGGTTGCGAACCAGTTCCTCGACCCGTTTGTGGACCCTGGCCACCTGCTCATCTGGAATCTCCAGGCCCAGTTCCCGGGAGTAGCGCAGTGCCCGGTCGGCATCGCCGTAGACCAGCCCGACCAGCACCTGGGCGATCGCCTCGCGCTGTGGTGGTGTCGTGGTTCCGACGATGCCGAAATCCAGAAAGCAGATTCGGCCATCCGGAGTCACGAACAGGTTGGCCGGGTGCATGTCGGCATGGTAGTAACCCAGCACCAGCACCTGGTGCATGAACACGTTGGCGCCATGGGTGGCCAGGGCGCGTGCATCGATGCCGGCACGCTCGGCCGCGCCCAGGTCATTGAGAGGCCAGCCCTCGACATATTCGGTGACCAGCACGCGGCGCGTGCTGTGGCGCCAGATGACCCGGGGCACGATAACTTGCTCATCGTCGGCAAAGTCGCGCACGAACCGATCGGCGATTCGGCCCTCGTTGCGAAGGTCGAGCTCGCGATCGAGCATGGCGGTGAATTCGTCCAGCAACTCGACCGGACGCCAGCGCGCCAGGCGCTTGAATCGCGCCATCCGCCGCGCCCAACGCCGGGCAATGGCCAGGTCGGCGGCGATCTGGGGCTCGATTCCGGGACGCAATACCTTGATCGCAACCTCCGTGCCAGCCGGCAGCAACGCTCCGGTGACCGGACGATAATCCTGTCTGAGTCGGGCCCGATGGACCTGGGCCACCGACGCGGCGGCCAGCGGTTCTTGCTCAAAATCAGCAAAAAGGGTTTCGGGATCCGCACCCAGCTCTTGAATGATCGCCTTCTGAATGGCGTCGCTGGAAACCGGCGGCATGCGGTCCTGCAGTCGTTCCAGTTCAAACACCGTTTCCGGGGAAAACACATCGGGACGCACCGACGCCAGTTGCCCCAGTTTGGCAAACGTCGGCCCCATGCGCTCGCAGAACAGACGCAATTGTCGCGCGCTGACGGCGCGCCTTCGTTGGCCGCGCATCAATCCGAATCGACATTTCCAGGTCGTGACCAGCAGGCTGCCGATCACGGCCCGGGCGATTCGCCATCCGCGACCCGGTTGCAGCTCAGTCGGGCAGGCGTTGTGCGAGGCCATCGATGGATGCATGCAGTGATTCGAGCCGACCGCGCAGTTCGGCGATCTCGAAGCCGAGCTGATCGATGCGCTCGCCCAGCTCGACTGGGTTGGCGATCTCATCTGAATCACCGCCGTCTGCCAAGCGCTCTTTGAGGCGTTCCTTTTCCTCATCGACCAGCACCGCAAGGCCTTCGACGAAGGCCTCCGGCCCATCGCCCATGGCGCCAGGGGTCTGTTCACGTCCGCGCTTGACCGCCGCCTTCCAACCCTCGTCAGCGCTCTCGTGAATCAGCGCCCAGGCGGCAAGCAGCTCGATGATGTTCTTCATGACGCCTCGCTCAATCCAAGCTCTGATTCATTATGTTCCGGTCAAGCGATAGCTTATTGTCCTGGCTCAATTTTCAATTGATCCCTTTCGGCTATTCTTTTTGCGGACTCAAGTGAAAACTCTCTGGACAACCGGCATGGGCTCAAAACCAATCGATCTGCTGCTGCTTCATCCGCCGAGTGTTTACGACTTTCGCAAGGAGTCCATTCTGTACGGTCCGGTCAGCGACATGGTGCCTTCATCGGTGATGTTCGAGCTGTACCCGATCGGCTTTCTCACCATGGCCGGTTACCTCAAGGAACACGGCCGCGAGGTACGCATCGTCAATGTCGCCCTGAAGATGTTGACCGATCCGAAATTCGACGTCGAGAAGTTCCTGGCCGGGATCAACGCCAAAGCAATCGGCATCGACCTGCACTGGATGCCGCACTGCCACGGCGCCATCGAGATTGCCCGGCTGGCCAAGAAAGTACATCCGGACATTCCGGTCATGTTCGGCGGGTTGTCTTCGACCTATTACCACGAGTCGCTGGTCGCCGACTACCCGGAAATCGATTTCGTGTTGCGCGGCGACAGCACCGAAGAACCACTGAATCTCTTGCTGGAGACGCTCGAAAATGGCGGCGACCTTCACCAGGTCCCGAACCTGACCTGGCGCAAGGACGGCGAGGTTCGTGTCAATCCCCTGACCTTCGTGCCGCGCACACTCGATTATGTCGATGTGCACCCGGAACTCTTGATTGACATGGCCATTCGGTACCGCGATGTGAACGGTGTGCTGCCGTTCAATGGCTGGCTGCGCAATCCCACCACCATGGTGTTGCCGCTGAAAGGCTGTGCATTCGAGTGTGTCACCTGCGGCAGTTCGGCCTCGACCTGCGCCAGGATGACCATGCGCCGCAAGGTCGCCTTTCGAAGTGCAAGCAACCTGGTCAAGAACCTGGTCGCCATCGGGCGTCTTTCGCGCGGGCCCATCGTGATTCCCGGTGATCTGCTGCAAGGCGGCAAGAAATACGCCAGGCGGGTCATCGACGAAATCAAGGCGGCGGGTGTGAAGAACGAGATCTGCTTCGAGTTTTTCGATGTGCCGCCGATCGAGTTTTTGAAATACGTTGATGAACGAGTGCCCAACTGGAGTTTCGAAGTCAGTCCGGAAAGCCACGACCGCAAGGTTCGCCACGCCATGGAGGGTGAGGCCGGGTACGAAAACGAAGCCATGGAAAACATGCTGCGCGAGGCGCTCAAGCTCAACTGTCATCGCATCGATGTGTTCTACATGATCGGGCTGCCGTTCCAGACCTACGAGTCGGTCATGGAAACGGTCGACTATTGCGAGTCCCTGTTCAAGTGGGGCGACAAGCGCCTGCAGTGCTTCATCTCACCCATGGGTCCGTTTCTCGACCCCGGCAGCCGGATTTTCGAGGAACCGGAAGAATACGGCTATCGCAAGCTGGCCCATACGGTCGAGGAACATCGCCAACTGCTGACCCAGCCGAGCTGGGAGCATATCCTCAACTACGAAACCGAGTGGATGACGCGCGCACAGCTTGTGGATGCCACCTACGATGCGGCCGAACGGCTCAACGAACTGAAACTGCAATATGGCCGAATCGACGAAAAATCCGCCCGCATGGTGGCCGAAGGCATTGCCGAGGCCCGACGCCTGCGCGAGCGGCTGAAGGCCAGTCTCGATGGCGCGCTCTCCGACGCCGATCAGAACGATTTGCGCGGCGAGATCAATCGCTTCAGCCACAACACCGTGTGCGACAAGCGCGAACTATTCTGGAAGGGCGGCATATCCAGTTTCAAGTTGCCGGCGATCATGAAGGTTGCCGCGAAGGCGCTGTGGAATTGATCTCGGGAACCCGGCGAGCACACAAATGCAAGCGACTCAACATCGGCTTAAAATTTTGTAACCTGCGGATAAACATGGAGTTTATTTGAATTGATTCGGCTGGTTTCCGCGCGTATCCGGAACAGAATCCCTACACTGGTGGCACATACGAATCATCAGGATTGATTGGAATGGGTAACGCGATTCGAGTCACAGCCCTTCTGACCGGCATGTTTGTGAGCCTCTCACTGGCGGCCGAACCGACCATCACTTACCAGGGTCAGTTGCAGGATGAGTCTGGTCCGGTGACCGATACGGTCGCCATGCAGTTCCGGTTGTATGACAGCGAAACCGATGGCACGAAGGTGTCCGAAAATATCGAGAAACCCGAGGTATCGGTAAGTGACGGCCTGTTTCAGGTGGCACTGGATTTCGATGCCGAGCTATTCGAGGACGGCCAACGATACCTCGAAGTCGAAATCAACGGTGAGACCCTCTCTCCCCGTCAGCCGGTCAGTGCGGTGCCACTGGCGATGCATGCGATCGGCACCCTGGACTCCACCGGCAGCGACATTCGTCACGCACCGCCGAGTGACAACGAGGTGCACGAAATCGGGGAAGATGGCACTTATCCCGCCATGACCATGGGCGCCGACAGCCTGCCGGTGATCAGTTTTTTCAATACTACCGACGAGACACTGATGCTGGCCGCCTGTACCCGGACCGATTGCAGCGAGGCCGAGATTTATACCGTCGATGACGAAGGCGAAGTTGGCGCCGACAACGACATCGCCATCGGCACCGACGGCAATCCGGTCATCGCCTACTCCGACGCCACCAGCGACGTACTCAGGGTGGCCGCCTGCACCGATCCTCAGTGTTCGGATGCCGAAATCTCGACCCTGGACGGGTCACTCAATACAGACAGAACCGGTATCGGAATCGCAATCGGGGCTGAAGGTCGGCCGATCATTTCCTACGAGGCCAATGATGCATTGATGTTCGCCCGCTGCGATGACGCACAATGCAACGATGCCGAAACCGTGGAGATCGCCGCCGGTGCATCCCGCAGCTCAATCGCGGTCGCCGCCAATTTTGTTGCAATGGAGGAAGGTCAACCAGTCCCCATGATCAGTTTCGCTAACACCAACGGCGATCCGGCCTTTGCGATCTGCCATGATGCCTACTGCGATGAAGTCGAGATCGAGGAATTCGGTGAAGAAACCCCACTTGATGTCCAGCGCCCAACCAGCATCACGGTCGGCACGGATGGAAACCCGGTCATGGTCTATTCGGGCAGGAACCCCCCCCGCGACCACTCCAACATCGTCAAGTGCTTGTCGGCCACCTGCGATTCGTTCGAAGTACGCTCGCTCGGCAGCTTGAGGGGAGCCCCCGACGTCCTGATCGACCATGCCGGAAATCCGGTGTTCAGCATCGACTCTGGTGTCGCCTTCGTGGGGCTGTGCAGCAACGCAGCATGTGAAAGCGGCAGGATCCAGCCTGTCTCGGACTTTTTTGCGAACTGGACCAGCCTGGCAATCCGCGGCGACGGCAGGCCACTCATTGCGGCCAGCAACATCGAGGACGACACGCTGAACGTGATTGATTGTGCCAATGAAATGTGCCTGCCATACATGCGAAGATAAAGTAAGCGCGGGCGTTAATTCTTTCTCAGTGCCGCAGCGACAATTTCTCCGACATCCGGGCTCAGGGACTTCTGGTTTCTGATTGACTCCAGTTCGGTGCGCATTTTTTCGGCACGTTGAGCATCGAAGGCATGCCAGCGATTGAATGCGGTGGCCAGGCGCGCGGCCACCTGTGGGTTGAGGGCATCAAGTTCTCGAATGGCCTGGCCCAGCAGCCGGTAGCCGGCGCCGTCGGCGCGATGAAAGGCGCGCGGATTGTTGTGGCCGAATGCACCCAGCAGGGCGCGGACCTTGTTGGGGTTTTTCAATGAGAACGCCGGATGCTCCATGAGCGCAGCAACCCGCTCGACCGTATCAACCTCGGCCACGCCCACCTGGACCGCGAACCACTTGTCCATGACCAGGGCATCGGCGCCGTGACGGGCCTCGAAAGCTTCCAGCGCGCGGTTGCGCCGCTCGCCGCCGGCATGGACCAGGCATTTGAGTGAGGCCAGGCGGTCGGTCATGTTGTCGGCTTCGGCGAACTGTTTTTCGGCCTGCTCCAGTCCGGTTTCGCAGCCGCCGATGCACCAGTAGCTCAAGGCCAGGTTTTTCAGGCGACGACGGGCCGTGGCCCGTCCGTCATCACTCCAGGGCGCAGAATCCAGACAGCGACGCCAAGTCGCTTGCAGAGATTCCTTCAGGCGCTCACAAAGAGACTCCAGCAGGTGCTTTCGGGCCCGGTGAACGGCATCGACATCGACCGGGTCGCGCTGCTGTACCAGCTCCATTTCACTGGGCAACATCAGCAGTTCGGCGGCCAGCGCTTCATCCATCCCGGTATCGTCCAGTATGGCCGCCCAGGCCTGCTCCAGCAATCCGGCGCTGTCGGGAATCCGGCCGTCATCGGCAATGGCCTGGTCAAGCACCTGCTCGGCCAGACGGCGGCAGGCCCGCCAGCGATTGAAGGCATCCGGGTCATGTCCGGCCAGGCGCGCAAGGTCTTCCAGTGACCAGTCGTAATCCAATGCCACCGGCGCGGAGAAATCCCGCAGCAGGGAAGGCAAGGCGTCCGGCGGCAGGTCGCGGAAGCGAAACACCGACTCGGGCTTGGTCAGGACCAGCATGCGAGTCGTTTCTCCGGCTTCGTTTTCACTGGACAGGGTCACCGGCAAGGGCTGGTTGTCGGCATCGAGAAAACCGATTCTGACCGGGATCATCAGGGGACCAAGATCGCGATTGTCGGCATGCTCGGGCAACGTCTGCTTGAACCTGAGGATGAAGTGTTCATGCTTGGCATCGTATTCCGAACGGACCTCGAGCCGTGGGGTGCCGACCTGGCGGTACCAGCGCTCGAACTGGCGCAGATCGCGATCATTGGCATCGGCCATGGCGGCGAGAAAATCATCACAGGTCACGGCCTGTCCATCGTGACGTTCGAAGTACAGGTCCAGCCCCCGGCGGAAACCATCCTTGCCCAGCAGGGTCTGGTACAGGCGAACGATTTCTGCGCCCTTCTCGTAGACCGTGGCGGTATAGAAATTGTTGATCTCGATATAGCGCTCGGGCCGAATGGAATGAGCCATGGGCCCGGCATCCTCGGGAAACTGGCGCGCCATCAGGGTGGCGACATCGGCAATCCGCTTGACTGGACGCGAGCGCAGATCCGAGGTGAATTCCTGGTCGCGAAAGACCGTCAGTCCCTCTTTCAGGGTGAGCTGGAACCAGTCGCGGCAGGTGACCCGGTTGCCGGTCCAGTTGTGGAAGTATTCATGCCCGATGACCGCCTCGATGGCCTCGAAATCGGCATCGGTGGCGGTGTCCTGGTCGGCCAGCACATAGCGGGCATTGAAGATATTGAGGCTCTTGTTCTCCATCGCGCCCATGTTGAAGTCATGGGTGGCGATGATGTGGTAGACGTCCAGGTCATATTCCAGGCCAAAGCGTTGCTCATCCCAGGCCATGGCCCGCTTGAGACTGGCCATGGCGTGGTCGAGCCGGCCGATGTTCTCGGCCTCGGAATAGATCTTCAGCTCGACCTCGCGATCGCCGGCGGTGGTAAAGGTATCGCTGATCGATTCCAGTTGGCCGGCGACCAGGGCAAACAGGTAGCTGGGCTTGGGGAAGGGATCGTGCCAGATCGCGAAGTGACGGCCATCTTCCAGTGCTCCGGCCTGCTCCAGGTTTCCGTTGGACAACAGCACCGGGTAGCGCTCGCGATTGGCCTCCAGGCGCACCCGGTAGGTGGACATGACATCCGGCCGGTCGGGAAACCAGGTGATCTTGCGAAAGCCTTCGGCCTCGCACTGGGTCAGCAGCGAATCACCCGAGGCGTACAGTCCCTCGAGCGCGGTGTTGCGATCCGGGTGAATGACCACATCGGTCACCACGCGGACCTGATCCGGCAGTTGCCCGATGACCATGGAGTGACCGTCGAGCCGGTATCGACGCTTGTCCAGCGGCTGACCGTCCACGGCTACCATGCGGGTGCTCAGGCCCTCGCCATCGAGCTTCAGTGGCGCATTCGGATCCGGGGATTCAGGATTTCGGCGGGCCTGGAGTTCGGCACGAACCCGGGTCTCCTCGCGGTCCAGGACCAGGTCCAGATCGACGTGATCGACCAGCCAGGCCGGTGGTCGGTAGTCCTGACGCAGGGTGGGCTTGCGCCCCTGATCGGCACGTGCTGCCATTGATTGCTCTCCAGGTTGGCTATGATATGAACATGTTCGACATCACCACGACTCCAGACGATGTGGTTCACGCGCGCGAGCGGATTCGCGACAGGATTCGCCTGACGCCGGTGATGACCTCCGATGATATCAACGAGCTGCTGGGCATTGAGGTATTTTTCAAGTGTGAACACCTGCAGGAGACCGGCTCGTTCAAGCTGCGCGGGGCAACCCATGCCGTCAGCCTGCTGTCGGATGACTGTCCCGGGGTGGCCACCCACTCATCCGGCAATCACGGCGCTGCATTGGCGCGGGCGGCGCGAACGCGCGGTTTTCAGTGTCATGTGGTGATGCCCGACAGCGCCGTCTTCAGCAAGGTCGATGCGGTCCGGCGACATGGCGGACAGGTGCACTCTTGTGCACCGACCCAATCCGCACGGGAAGCCGGCCTGGACCGGCTGACCGAGCAGGGCTACGCGCCGATTCCGCCCTACGATGATGAGCGGATCATCGCCGGCCAGGGCAGTTGCGCCCTGGAGTTGATGGAACAAGTCCCGGACCTGGATGCCTTGGTGGCGCCGATTGGCGGGGGTGGTTTGATCTCGGGGCTTGCCCTGGCCGTTCAGAGTGCGCCGCGCCCGCCGCGCGTCTATGGTGTTGAACCGGCCGGCGCCGATGACACTGCCCGCTCCCTCAAGGCCGGCCAACGGGTCTCGGACCATGACCCCCGAACCATGGCTGATGGCCTGCGTGCACTGGTCGGTCAGCGTAATCTGGCGATCATCGAACGCGATGTTCTGGAAGTCTTCACGGTCTCCGAAGCCCGCATCCTGGAGGCGATGCACCTCATCTGGACCCACCTCAAGCAGGTTGTCGAACCATCGGGTGCGGTCGCCCTGGCCGGGGTGGTGAACCGCCCGGAGCGGTTTGCCGGCATGCGTCTGGGTGTCGTATTGTCCGGGGGCAATCTGGATGTGGAAGGGATGCTGAAAAACCTGGAGTCATCATCATGAAGCTATGGATTCTCAGACACGCCCGTGCCGAGTCCCGTAGCGCCTCGGGCAGCGATCAGGATCGGGAACTGGCCGCGGCCGGATGGCGCGCCTGTCGGCACCTGAAACGCTGGATACGGGATCAGGGCGTGGCCCTTCCCGATCGAATCCTGGTCTCTCCGGCCCGGCGCACCCGGCAAACCGCCGAGGCGGTATTTGACGGACTGGGTGGCGTGACGCCGGAACTGCATGATGCGCTGTGGATGGCCACAACCTCGACCCTGGTTCGCTTGATCCAATCCCATTTGGCCAGAGACGGGAACGACCTGGTCCTGGTGGGCCACAATCCGGGCCTGGAAGACCTGGCCGTTCAACTGGGCGCCGAACTGCCGGTCGTCGGTCTCAAGCCGGGCACGCTGGTCATTCTCGAGGTCGATCCTTCGCTGACCCCCGATGGCTCAAGCATGATTCACCTGGTCGAGGCCAATGAGTTGGTGTAAACCCTTGCCAGCGCTTCCAGCCCGGCCTGATCGTCCTCGCTGAATCGATCCGGCTTCGGACTATCAATATCAAGCACACCGATCAGGTGACCGTCGACCAAAAGCGGAACCACCACCTCGGACCGGGATGCCGGATCGCAGGCAATGTGGCCTTCAAATGCATGCACATCGGCCACCCGCTGAGTCGCTCGCGTGGCCGCGGCCGTGCCGCACACCCCTTTACCCATGTCAATCCGGACACAGGCCGGCTGCCCCTGGAACGGGCCGACGATCAATTCCTCCCCTTCGAGAAAATAAAACCCGGCCCAGTTGATATCCGGCAATGCATTGAATATCAGGGCGCTGAGGTTGGCCGCATTGGCCACTCGATGTGATTGGCCGGAGAGCAGGCCGGTGGCTTGTTGGATGAGGTCGGGATAGGGGGCGGTGAGTTGCTGGGGCATGGGGGACGGTTGGTGAAAGGTGAAAGGTGAAAGGTGAAAGGATATTAAGGGTTCAGGGTTCAGGGTTCAGGGTTCCGGGTTCCGGGTTCCGGGTTCCGGGTTCCGGTTTCCGGTTTCCGGTGATTGACATTCTACTTCCGTCCTTGTTCCTTGAGCCTTGTTCCCTGAACCCTGAAACCTGAACCCTTAACCCTTCTCAAAAACCAACACCCGATTGTTCGCCGGCATGGGGATATCGTCGCGCAAGAACAAACCAACCGCCTCGGCCAGGGGGCGGAGTTCGGTGGTATCTCGAATGCCCATGCTCGGATCGCGCAGGCGCAGGGATGCATCGAAGCTGCGGTTCGACTCCGAGGTATGCACGCCATCATCCATGAACGGCCCGTAGCACAGCAGCAGGCCATTGCCGGTTAGCGCCCTGGCCGCGCCCTCGAACAATCGGGGCGCATTCTCGAAGGGCATGATGTGCAAGGTGTTGGCGGAGAATACGGCATCGAAAGGGCCGCCTGGCCAGTCCTGGTCACGCACATCCAGGGCCAGCGGCTCGGGCAGGCGTCCGGGCGCTTCGCGTTCGAAACGGACCCTTAGCTGTTCGACATTTTCGGCCACATCGGTGGACTGCCAGTGGACATCCGGCATCAGGGACGAGAAATACACCGCGTGCTGACCGGTCCCGGCGCCGATTTCCAGAACGCGGGCATCATTGCTCAGCCATTGTTGCAGCACCTCGACTATAGGCCGTTTATTGCGTTCACAGGCCGGTGAGAAGGGCAGATCCGAAGGGCTCATGGCGATGCGCCATGTTGCGCCAGGCGAGCCCGCAGCCTGGCGAAATCGTCGGCCAGAGCATCCTTCAAGCGGTGCTTGCCGCCCTGAACGAGGCACTTCCCGACCACATGAACCTCATTGATGAGATCGGATCGCCCGGTGGTGACCAGGGTGTCGAGCTGCTGATCGGGACCGAGGCCGGACAGCAGTGGATGCTGCTGATCCAGCACGATGAAGTCCGCCCGCCTTCCCGGGACCAACGCCCCGACGGGTTGAGCCAGCGCCTGGGCGCCGCAAGTGGCCGCCAGGGTCCACAAGCGTTTACCGATATGGCCGCCCTGTTGCCCCACCAGCACATTGCGCTGGTTGCGGGTCAGACGGGCGGTCCATTCCAGCAGTTGCAGCTCGGCCGCAGCGCTGGTCACCAGGTTGCTGTCGGAGCCGATGGCCAGTCGACCCCCGGTCTCCANCAATCGATCGGCCGGGAAAACGCCATCGCCCAGATCGGCCTCGGTGGTCGGGCACAAGCCGACCACTGCATCGGATTTCGACAGGGTGGCGATTTCATCATCATTGGCGTGGGTGGCATGTATCAGGCACCAGCGCGCGTCGAGCTCGACATGCTCGGCCAGCAACTCGATTGGCCGCTTGCCGGTCGCCGCCAGGCAGGCTTCGACTTCGGCCGGCTGCTCGGAAATATGAATATGAACGGGCACTTCGGGGATGGCTGAAACCAGCTCGGCCAGGTCGGCCACATCCACGGCCCGCAACGAATGCGGCGCCATGCCAATGCGATGCAGCCCGTCCGGATCCATGGGCCCGCCCAATTGCTCGATCAGCTCGCCGAACGCATGACGACCAAGAATGAAGGGTGCCTGCTCGGCAGTCGGCGCCTTGCGACCAAAACCGGAATAGCGATACCAGACCGGCAGCAGCGTCAGACCGCAGCCGGCCTGTTCGGCCGCACTCAACAGCGCTTGACTGGTTTCGACCGGATCACATTCGGCCAGCCTGTGCGGGTAGTGAAACTCGCCGGTGACGGTGTAGCCGCCCTCGATGAGTTCGCAATACAGCCAGGTTGCCAGGGTTTCCAGGTCTTCGGCACTCAGCAGCCCGATCGCGCGGTACATCTGATCGCGCCAGGACCAGAAACTGTCCTCGTCGCTGCCGTGCCGCCCGGTCAATCCGGCGATCAGGCGCTGATGGGCATGCGAATGGACATTGGGCATGCCGGGAATCACGACGCCGGGCAAGGGGCGGGCATGCTCATCGGGCTGGGCATCGATGCGCTCGATGATGCCGTTGGCCGCCACTCGCATGACGACGTCCTGTTGCCAGCCATCAGGCCCCAGCAACCACGGGCAACGATAATGCTGTGCGGTCATTTCGGACGCCAGGCCATCAGCGTCTCGAACAAACGCCGAAGCAGGGATTTGAGGGGAAATGCGCGGGTCTCATCCCAGTCTTGCGGCTGGTCTTCATCCATGTAGCACGCCTGCGCGATTTCCAGTTGCAGGGCGTGAACACCCTGAACGGGACGACCATAGTGACGGGTGATGAAACCGCCCTTGAAACGGCCATTGACCACATGACTGAATGGGTTCTGATCCTGCAACACTTCGGTGACCAGCGACTGCAGATCCGGTGCGCAACTGTTGCCGTCAAAAGTACCCAGGTTGAGATCCGGCAGTCGGCCATCGAACAGGCGTGGCACCCGGCTGGCAATGGAATGCGCATCAAACAGGATGGCAAAGCCATGCTGTGCATGCAGTCGCTCAAGTTCTTGTTCAATCTGCTGATGATACGGTTTCCAGATGCGTTCGACCCGTTGTTCGATCTCGGCCCGTGTCGGGGCATGGCCATCTTGATAGAGCGGTTCACCCGAGAAGGTTTCCGTGGCCACCAGCCCGGTGCCGGCCTGTTGGTAAAGGGGTCGGTCATCCGGCGGACGGTTCAGATCCACCATGTAACGTGAGTCATTGGCCCGTATCAAACCGGCGCCAAGGTCCGTGGCGAAGTCGACCAGGCGATGGACATGCCAGTCCGTGTCGATCAGCCCGCGACCTTGTTCGGTCATGGCCTGTTCGATTTCTGGATCAAGACGCGTCCCGGCATGCGGCACGCTGATCAGTAACGGCGCCCGTGCAGGATGGAATTCAAAGCTCATGACGACATTCTACCCAACCATGAAACCAGGGAGCCCGTGAACCCGCCTCATTCACCACCCCACCTACTGCGGCGACGGAAGGGTGGCGAATAAGGCGGGGTGAATGAAAAAGGGCCCGGAATGACCGGGCCCTTGTCCGTTTTCGCCTGATCGGCGTTTGGGTTGCTGATCAGAATTGGACTGCGCAGACCGCCGGTGAATCGACGACATCAAAGTCGATTTCGGCGAACAAGTCGGCGCCCGGTACGGGAACGCAATCGCCAACCCATGTCGGCGAGGTGCCTGTCGGCGCCTGCAGGATGATGCTGCTTCTTTCGAAGCTGGCAACACAATCAGTGGCCTCTTCGAACGGGTTGGTCGGATCATTGGTCCTGAACATGCCGCAATCGATACCCGAGGGTTCACTGAGAATTCGATTCGGCTCACTGCCCTGAACGTTGACGATCAAACGATTGTCACCGGTGTCTTCAAGCGGCGGACAACCATCCGGTGTCGGCTCGCCCGGAACCCGCACATCCTCACCAAAGACAGTCAGGCGGCCCTCGGGGACATCGGAATCAGTCGTGAAAGTACAGACTCCGGTTCTCGGGAAGTCGCCGTCGGCGAAGCCGGTTCCACAGCCAGCCAAGCCGTATGTCACTTCGGCCGTGGTCTGACCACTTGCATTGGTTGCTCCCGGGCTTGCCGTCAATTCCAGAACACCGTCGGCAGCCTCGCATTCACCCGAAATCTGGGCTCCGGAGACCGGCGTGCCATCGGCACTGAGCAGTGTCAGTTGAATCTCGCGGGTCAAGGTGCCCAGGACCGAATCGATAATCTGGGACGGGTCCACCAGTAGAGTGGCCGAGCCCGGCGGGTTGACATTGACCTCGACCGGAATGGTATCGCCAACCTGGAAAGTGATGACCGCACCATCGCCCTCGGGCACCATTCCATCGGTGGTGACTTCGGTGATCAGGCAGCCACCCGAACCGGTAGCATTCTGAGTCAGGGTCGACATGGGCTGCCCATCGAGACTTCCGGTCGCGGTTCCATCGGTAATCGAACCACGCACGAACAACCCTTCGATTGGTGCACCAAGCCCATCGCGCACACACAGCTCAACCGAGGTTGTGGCATTGCCCGGAATCGTCGCCGGAGAGGCGGTCAGCCGCAATGGCGTAACCCCGCCAAAGGCGGTAGAACGTACATCCGCCACGGTCTTGATCGGATCGTTGGAGCCGCGCACGCCCTGTCCCCAGACCACGATCGACCGGCCCAGTGCATTGACCGGATAGGTCAACTGAACCGTGCCACGACCGCGATCATCCAGTGCAACGGTGTTGTCGATCACGCCGACCTGGGAGCGACCGATCACCCACGGAATGACGAACCCGTCATCAACCGGGCTGCCGCTGCCGTCATTGAGATTGAACGGCTCGGTCACCCTCAGCGTGCTTTCATCAATCACGCTCTCGACGAAACGAACCGCCTCGTGCTCGCGATTACCGGGAACGGCCTTGCCGAACAGGGCAACGGTATCACCCACTTCAACATCGTCATCGGCAAAGTTGGGGTCGTTGGTGAAGCCGACCGGCGGATCGAATACGCTGAACAGGGTTCCGCCTTCCTCGGGGTTGCCGTCAACGCCGGAGAACACGAAAATGCGCGGCGGCGGACCTGCCAGGGGCGAGTCGATCTTGCCGAAGTTCACCACTGTGCCGGGCAGGACCGGGTTTCCGACCTGGTCGGTGCCCAGGGCAGTCACGGTCAGCGAGTAGGTGCCATCCGGATCAGGCGGCAGTAACACGCCGGTATCCGGATCGAATTCCGGCTCCAGACCGGTATCGATGCCAAGACTTGAACTATTGACGACGATGGAGTTGAACGTCGGGCTGACCAGAGTAAGAGCAAACAGGCGCCCGTCACCGACCTGGATGGTGGTTTCGGTCGTCAATGGGTCAATCAATTCGACATCGACATTGTTGTCGGCCCGATCCACGGTTGCGGTCACCCGATGCGATCCGGGTACATCGCCGGCATTGAGGGCGAAACTGGCAATCCCGTTGACAGTCTGGACGTTGATTTCGGTGCCCGAAACCGAGCCGTCGGCGCCCGTGCCCGTCAAGCGAGCACCACTGCCTTCGGGCGCATCAAGACTGAGGATGACATTGTTCCAACTTGCGCCATCGGCTTCGGGGTCGGGCACCTGGTTGCCACCGGAATCACGCACGATCAACTGGCCCTGCTTGGTCGTCGAACCCCCGGAGCCGGTGACATAAACCGGACTGGGCGAGACGTCGAAGTCCATTTGGGCAGGCAGAAAATCCGCGGCTCCATCAATGATGTCGATGACGAATTCCGTTGAGAAGGCCTCGCCGGTTTCGGCATCGATGGCCAGCACATCCACAGCCAGTGGACCCGGCTGATCAAAGCTGTGCACGAAAATCGTGGATACGCCGGCAGTCAGGTTGGCGGTGCCTGAGCCGAGCAGAACTTCGAAATCATTTTCATCCGTTTCAGGATCATCCAGGGTGGAGAACGCGCCCCTGGAGACCGGTGAAACCGCGACGGCCACTTCCCCATCGGCCACCTGGCCAGCCTGGCCATCGGCATCACGATAGCGAACGGTCAATTCATTGATGAAAGGCGACCCGAGAAATATCGGAACGCCTTGCTTGTTGGCCGGCATGGTTTCAGCGCCCTCGATGCTCAGACGAGCAGCATCTTCGGCAGCCGGCTCGACGGTCATGGTGATACTGGCAGTCAATGTGCTGCCACCGCCGGGATTCTGAGCCGATGCGTCGAGTTGAACCGTACCCGACTCCGACCCGGACGTGAAGTGGAAGCGGGCGACCCCTCCTGAAGTAGTGGCAGAGGCACTGGAACCGGCCTGTTCCGGCGCGTCAACCGGCGAAACAACGCCAAGCGACGAATTTTCGCTGGCCAGGTTGATCGTGGTTCCGTCCGACACCACGCCTCCGGTCGGGTTGGTCATACGTACATTGACCTGAACACTGAACGGACTGTCGGCACCTGGCGATCGATTCTGCGGATTAGCGGTTACCGTGGTCCGATCAGCCGTGATGGTCAGACTGGCCGAGCCACCGTCGCCAAGACTGTTGTCCGAGCTCCCTCCCCCGCAGGCCGCCAGTGCCAGGACGCCCAGAACGATCCCTAGATGTCGAATCATCTTCATTATGGAAAATTCCCGATTGATTGATTTTTGTGGTTTCATGGCCCCGTCCAGCCTCCCATCTCGTTTCAGTCTGTTGCGATGCGTTCGTCAAGGATCGACGGCGTGACGAAGATCAGCAATTCACGTTTCTGATCGTCCGTGCCACGGCGACGGAACAAGTGGCCGAGCACGGGTACATCGCCCAGCACCGGCACCTTGGTGGTCTGGAAATTGCGCTCTTCCTGGAAGATTCCGCCCAGCACCACGGTCTGGCCATTCTCGACCAGGACATTGGTCCCCAGCTCACGGGTGTCGATGGACGGCACCGAGCCGCCTCGTCCAGTCTCGAAGATTTCGCCGACGGTGTCCTGCTTGACCGTCAGATCAAGTTGCACGCGATTGTCCGGCGTGATCAATGGCGTCACGCGCAGCTCGAGCACGGCTTCCTTGAACTCGACGTTGACCGCACCGGCCTGGGTGCCGCCCTGCAACGATTCAAACGGTATCTCCACACCCTGCTGAATGTAGGCTTCGGCCTGGTTTGCAGCGATCACACGCGGCGTCGAAATCACCTCGCCGCGACCTTCGGTTTCAAGCGCACTCAACTCCAGGTCGAGCAGATAGTCGGCGGCCAGAATGCTGACCCCCAGGCTTCCGGCCGGGTTGGCCACGGGAAGGTTGACGTTGAGTCGGTCATCGAACGAAGGCGTACTGATGCCTGCACCGCGACCGCCGGGCTCGGATACCGGCAGGCTGGAACCGCGATCCGTGCGGCGGTTGATGATGGCCATGTTGTTCATCTCATCCAGCGCCCTGCTGCCGCCGGAAGTGGCAAAGACATTGCCACGTGAATCCTCGCGCGCCGCGGTGACGCCGAAGCGCACGCCAAGCTGGTGATTGAAATCATGGCGGGCGATGACAATGCGTGACTCGATCAGCACCTGGCGAACGGGACGATCCAGCTCGGCAACCAGTTCACGAACTTCATCGATCTGCTCGACGGTGTCAGTGACCAGCAAGGTGTTGGTGCGCTGATCCACCGTCACCGAGCCGCGCGATGACAACACGCCTTGTTCGGCATCGGTATCAGCCGAGGCGGCGCGAATCAGGCTGGCCAGGTCCGAAGCATTGGCATAGCTGACCGAGATCATGGCGGTGCGTAGCGGCTCGAGCGTCTGTCGCTCTGCTCGCGCCCTCAGGATCTGTTGTTCGCGTTCGGCAATCTCGGCCGCCGGAGCGATCCAGATGACGTTGCCGGAGCGACGCATGTCCAGATTCTTGGTTTCAAGCACGATATCCAGCGCCTGATCCCACGGCACGTTGGTCAGTCGCAGGGTCAGAGCGCCCGTGACCGAGTCGGAGACCACGATATTGAGCTCGGAGACATCGGCGATCAACTGCAGAACCGACCGGACCTGGATGTCCTGGAAGTTCAGAGTGACGCGACTACCCTCGTATTCGCGCTCATCGAAAAACCGCAATTCACGATCACGCGGCGGCTCGGGCGGCGGACGATTGATCTCGATGACAAGCTGATCGGCAGTCTGGTAGGCCAGGTGTTCGTAGCCGCCGGAAATATCCAGCTGCAGGCGTACATTCTCACCTCGCTGCTGGGGTGTGATCTTCTCCACGGGCGTGGCAAAGTCAGTCACGTCCAGACTCTGCAGCAGCCGGTCCGGCAAGCGGGTGTCGAACAGATCAACCCGCAGTCCGCCGGCACGCTCATTGACGCTGATATTGACACCGCCCTGGTTCAGGTCGACCAGGATGCGACCTTCACCATCAGAACCGCGCCTGAAATCGATATCCTGGATTTCGAAGTCCGCCGCGCGCGGTTCCGTGCGTCGGGCCGCGGCGGTCGGCGTGGCCGCGCCGGTCTTGATGGTCAACTGTACCTCGTTACCCGTGACGCTGACATCATGTGGCGCCGAACGGGTCATGTCGACGACCAGCCGGGTGCGGCCTCCTGCGCTGATGGTGGTGTAACTCTGGGCCGGGCCTATGCCAACGGAGACCCGGTCACTCGACACTCTGGACGAGGTATCCGGCAGTTCCAGCACGATCCGTTGTGGTTGGTCGGTCAGAAAGACCGTCGGATTGGGTGGTGGCGAGTCGGTGGTCAGCACAAAGCGGACCTCACCGTCACCGGGCTCGACCTGCACATCGGTCACCTGGGTTGCCACTGCCGACGAAGCCAGCCAGAACAGCCCGAAAAGAAGCATTGCTGCCTTGCCACCGCTGTTCATAAATTGTCTCCCATACATGGCCTTGAGTTTATTGATTGTGTTCATTTCGTTCGGATCCTTGCTGCCTCGACGCATCAGTCGGCTTCAGCCATTACCACTTGTGTTCTACGCTCGACCCAACCACCACGAGCATCCTCGAACAGTTCGACAAGGTCGACCCGGTCCGCCCGGACCCGGACGACTCGTCCATGATTGGTGCCCATGTAATTGCCTTCGGAAACACGGTGCACGACGTTTTCGAGATCCCGGACCAAGGCATAATTTTCGCCCTCCAGTTCCAGGGTTCCCACCATCTTCAATGTGTCCAGCGGAAAGGACTCCAGGAATTCCCGGCTGCGATCCGGATCCGGTCGAACACCATTTTCGACAAGCTCATCGTCGATATCTTCATCCGCACGCGCCACACGGCGCTGGAATGGGTCGCGCAGGTCATGCGCTTCGTAGGTCACGATCTCGGGAGAGGAAATGGGTGGAATCGGTTCGATTTCGCCACCCGGCGTCCGGAGCGTTTCATCAACCCAGCGTTCGAGATCACGGGTGCCGCGTTCGCAGGCCGTGGTCATCAAGGCAATCAGAATCCCGATCAGCAGCAATTGAACCCATCTCAACATCATCGACTCCTCCGACTGGCTGCCTCGCCGGCACCATTCTGCTCGGCCTCATCCAGGTACCGGTAGGTCGTCACGGTTCCTTCCATCCGTAGCCGCCCTCCGTCGACGGGCTGAAGTGAAATATCACGCATGGTCAGAATGACCACGCGTGACAACGAGGCCACGGAACTGACAAATGTACCGAATTCGTGATAGGAACCCACCATTCGAACACTGATGGGTTGTTCTGCATAGAAATCACGCATGACTTCCTGGCGCGGCTCAAAAAGCTCGTTATCGATACCCGACCCTTGTGCCATGCGCGAAATGTCGACCAGCAGGGCCGGCATCTCGGTTCTCGACGGCAACTGCTGGAGCATGTTGGCCAGCATGTCCTCCATCTCTTCAAGCTGCTCTTCGTAGGCTTCCAGATTGGCCGCCAACTGCTGGTTTTCCTGAAACTCCTGCTTGAGCTGGACTTCGGTGCGTTCGACGCTGACCAGTTGCGTGCGCTTGTCCTGAATCAGCAGGAAGTAGCCACCGACCAGCAACAGAACACACACAAAGCCGATCACGACCGCCTTGGTTCCGGTCGAGGCACTGCCGAGATTGTTGAAATCAAGGTCTCTTAATTCTGAAAGATCCATGCTGTCAGCTCTCCTCGTCCTCGTCTTCGTCTGCCGGCGACCGGACCTCAACAACCAGCTCGAACCGGTAGGCCTGATCCGCACGATCCTCGGACCGAACCCGTTCGACAATCCTCAGCCGAGGCGAATGCAGCCATTTGGCCTGCTCGATGTTGCGCATGTAGTCGGAGACGCGGGTTTCCGATTCGCTGTTTCCGACAATGGTCAGCTGCTCTCCGGACTGGCGAACCGTCGAAAGCGTCATGCCCTCGGGCACAGTCTGCGCCATCTGATTGAACAAATGAACCATCATCGAGCGATTCCGCTGAAGTCGTTCAATGACGTTCTTGCGGGCGATGAGGTTGTCACGCACCTGTTCCAGTTCCTCGATGCGCTGAATGTCGCGCTCGAGCTTGCGAATTTCACCGCGCAGGAACTGGTTGCGATTTTCCTGACCGGAAATCATCTGGTTCATGATGTGATTGCCCAGCATCACCAGCAGCACTGCAGCGATGGCCGCAGCGCCGAGTGCAATCAGGAAGTTCTTCTGTCTTTGCTGGCGAAGGTTCTCGCGCCAGGGGAGCAGGTTGATTCTAGCCATCAGTCAAACCCCCGCAAGGCAAGCCCGCAGGCTGTGGTCAGGGCCGGTCGGGCCTGCTCAAGCGACCGGGCGTTGATTCTGGGAGACAGTCGCAAATCCTTGAGCGGGTCGGCCACTTCGCAGGACATGCCGACCTCGTTGCCGACCGCTTCGGCCAAACCCGGGATGGACGCACCGCCCCCGGTCATGAACAAGGTACTGATACTGGAGTAATCACTGGAAGACGAATAGAACTGCAGGGCTCTACTGATCTGCTGGATGACATTCTGACGGAACGGCTCGAGCACCTCGTCCTCGAAACCGGCCGGAGGTTCCTCACCGCGCTGCAGAAAGGCTGCCTGCTCGGAATCCATTCCGTAGCGACGCATGCATTCCTCGACCAGTTGATGCCCGCCAAACCCGTGCTCACGACTGTAGACCGTGCGATTGCCGCGCAACACGATCATGGTCGAAACCGTCGAACCGACGTTGAGCACACCGATGGTCTCGGAGTCATCGATTCCGGCCCGCTTCCTGACCAGGTCGAATGCGTTGGCGACCGCGTAGGATTCGACATCGATCACCTTGACGCTCAGCCCCGCCAGTTCGGCCACCTCGCGGCGCGTATCGACATGTTCTGTCTTGGAGGCCGCGAGCAGGATTTCCAGCAGGTCGGCATTGCGCGGAGAAGGCCCCAGGACCTCGAAATCGAGGCTGACCTCCTCGCGCGGGTATGGAATGTACTGACCGGCCTCGACCTCGATCTGACCCTCGATATCTTCCTCGGACAATTCGGCGGGCAGATTGATGACCTTGGTGATCACGGCTGAACCGGTCACTGCCATGGCGCAGGTCTTGGCCTTGAACTCGCCGCGCTTGATGGCGCGCTTGACCGCCTCGGCGACCTGTTCGGGCTCGGTGATGCTGCCCTCGCTGACCGCTCCCTCCGGCAAGGATTCGACGGCGAAAGCCTCCACTCGATAACTCGAGCCGCTGGCCGCCAGCTGCAACAGTTTCACGCTGCTGGTCCCGATATCCACCCCGATCAGGGGCGGCGGCGCCGCGCGAAACAGTTTTGTCAGTATTTCGTTCATCTTGTTGTCATTGCCCTCTGTTCACGAGCGTCAGGCCTCAAGTTCATCATATTTCGTCACCCCACAGGAAAATTTTTGAACTCCCGGCACAGACTGGCTTTCGGACTGGGTTGTGCTAATCTCTGTTTGGGCCCTGTCATCCCCCGAATTCCGGGCACTTTTTGTCAGTCACTGCGTCCAAGAAGCCGGGTTTACCCGTTTTCCATATCTACATTTACCATATCTGATGGTCCGAATAAAGCCTTTAATAACATTTTCTATCCGCCTGTTTTTCCTGATTTTCACTCTGGCGGTAATCGGAGCCCTGACGATTTGGCTGGTCATTGTGCCATCTTTGCCTTCGGTCGATACGCTCAGAGACGTTCGACTTCAGGTTCCGCTGCGGATTTTCTCCGCCGATGAACAGTTGATGCTGGAGGTCGGTGAGCAGCGCCGCACCCCGATTGCCCTGGAGGATATGCCGGAACGGTTGCGTCTGGCCTTCCTGGCCGCCGAGGACGATCGCTTCTACCGTCACCCCGGAATCGACTGGCGTGGCACCACGCGCGGCGTGTGGCTGTACGCGCGTTCAATGGGCCGCGGCCGGGTGGCAGGCGGCAGCACCATCACCCAGCAGGTGGCGCGACGCTTTTTCCTGTCGACCGAATACTCGGTCACCCGCAAGCTGCGTGAAATCCTGCTGGCGATCAAGATCGAGCGGGAGATGAGCAAGGATGAAATCTTCGAGCTCTATCTGAACAAGGAATTTCTCGGTCATCGCGCCTACGGCGTGGGCGCCGCCGCCCAGGTTTATTACGGCAAGACAGTTGACGAACTCAACCTGGCCGAAAAGGCCATGATCGCGGCATTGCCGAAGGCGCCATCGCGCGACAACCCGCTCTCCAGCGGCGCCAATCAGGCAATGATTCGCCGCAACTGGGTGCTCGATCGCATGCTGCGCCTTGGCTATATCGAGGAAGACGAGCACGCCATGGCGCGCGCTGAACCCAACAACGCCCGCTTTCATGGACCGGTTCGTCAACTTCAGGCCGACTGGGTCGCCGAGATGACCCGCAAGGCAATCGTCGACCAACTGGGCGCGGAAGAAGCATATTCTGGAGGCTACAACGCCTACACCACCATTGATTCGCGTCTGCAAAGGGCCGCCGACCAGGCCGTCCGGGACGGCCTCCAGGCCTACGATCGCCGCCACGGCTGGCGAGGCGCCGAACAGCGCCTGGATGCCGAAACGCTCGAAGAGGCCGGCGCCATCGAAGCGCGCCTGTCGCAGATCCGGCAAGTGGCCGACCTGGTGCCTGCAGTGGTGGTCGAGAGCGGATCCTCGCAAGCGCGGCTGCTGGCGCGCAACGGCGCCGAAATCATTGTTGATATCGACGACCTGAGCTGGGCGCGTCCGCATCTGGCACTGGATGCACTGGGCTCCCGACCCAGCGAGGTTACCGAAGTCATTGATGTCGGCGACATCGTGCGGGTTCGCCAGGTCAATGGCCGCTGGATTCTGGCCCAGGTTCCGGTCGCCGAGGCCAGCCTGGTATCGCTGGATGCCGAAACCGGCGCCATTCTGGCGCTGGTTGGCGGGCTGGACTTCGGTCGCAGCCAGTTCAACCGGGCAACCCAGAGCCAGCGTCAGCCGGGTTCGGCATTCAAGCCGTTCATCTATGCGGCCGCGTTCGACAATGGCTACACGCCGGCCTCTCTGGTCAATGACGCGCCGGTGGTCATCGATGACCCGTCGATGGAACGCACCTGGCGTCCAACCAACTTCAGTCGCCGCTTTCATGGCCCCACCCGCCTGCGCGAAGCCATGGTCCATTCGCGCAACCTGGTCAGCGTTCGCCTGCTGATGGGCATGGGGCTGGACTATACGCGTGACTACATCAGCGAGTTCGGCTTTGCCCGCACCGATCTGCCCGACGGCCCGTCACTGGCACTGGGATCGGCCTCCATCACGCCCCTGGACCTGACCTCGGCGTTCGCGGTGTTCGCCAACGAAGGACATGTGATCGAGCCCAGATTCCTGCACCGAGTCAGTGATAGCAGCGGTCGCATCGTGATGGAGCCGCAATGGCGCAGTGTGTGCCGCAGCTGTCCGGAACCGGAAAGCCCGAATCAACTCATCGAAACCGAAAATGAGGATGAGGATCAGAGGATGGTCGGTCCGCGAAGAGTCAGGCTCGGCGAGAACGACCAGGAAGAGACACCAGCCGAATTGGTGGGCCCGGTCATTCCCGAGGCCGCCGAACAGATCCTCTCGCCGCAGACCACCTGGCTGGTTCGGTCGATGCTGTCCGATGTCATCACTTCGGGCACCGGCCGCCGGGCGCTGGCCCTGAACCGCTCCGACCTGGCCGGCAAGACCGGGACCACCAATGACCTGCGTGACACCTGGTTCACGGGTTTCGGCGGTGGCATCGTGACCACAGTCTGGGTTGGCATGGATGACAACCAGAGCCTCGGGCGCCAGGAACAGGGTGGCAGAACCGCGCTGCCACTATGGGTCGATTACATGGCCGTCGCCCTGGAGGGCCGCCCGGAAACCCCGTCCACCGCCCCGGTCGGCCTGGTCCAGGCGCTGATCAATCCGGAAACCGGTCTGCGCGCTCCACCCGGCGCCCAGGGCGCGATCCAGGAATGGTTTCATGCCGAAAATCTGCCGCCGATCGAAGCGTCAAGCGAAAATGGTCGCGATGAAGACCCTTACGATATTTTTTGAGTCGCGCCATGCCTGCCCGTAACAGTCAACGCAATCAGCGCCTGCGCCGCGAGATCGCCGCCGAGGCGGCGAGAATCATCGCCACCGAGGGCCAGCGCAATTATCTGGCCGCCAAGCAGAAGGCCGCCGGCCGCATGGGCGCGTCAACCCGCTCCGGACTGCCATCCAACCAGGAGGTCGATCAGGCACTTCGGGAGTGGCAGCAAATATACGGTGGAGACGATCATGATCGTCACCTGGAAGACTTGCGAGCCGGTGCGATCGAGGCCATGCGCTTTCTCGAGCCATTCGGCCCGCGCCTGGTCGGGCCGGTCGTTGAAGGCACTGCCGATCAGTTTTCACGCATCAGCATGCAGGTTTTTTCCGAAGATCCCGACGAAGTGGTCCGGTACCTGATGGAGCATCGCATTCCCTACGAACAGGAGCGGCGCCGGATCCGCTGGCACGATGGCGACTATCGTCACCTGGACGTACTGGTGATCGAGGCGGGTGATCACACCGTGGAGTTGCTCATGATGATCGGTCGCGATGCACTGCAGCCGCTGCCGAGCCCGATCGACGGGCGACCCCAGCGCCGCCTGTCACTCAACGAGCTTGAGTCTCTGACGCCTCCGTGACCGGCTGACCATTGAGCGCGCGGACCAACATCTGACGCTCCAGGGTTGCCTCGGCCCGCCCCGGCAACTTGACCTGCAGCCGAACATCACCGACCAGACGAATGTTGAACTGCCAGCCTTCGCCCTTCTCCGCCTCGAACACCGATGAAAGCAACACGACCTTGTCCAGGCATATCGTGAACCCCTGGATGTCGTAGGTCTTACTCATCACGATTACCGTCACCGCCTTCTGGCGAAGCGGCGGTCGAGGAGGATGTCTTCCCGGCGGCTTTTCGGGTCGCGGACTTGCCAGAGGCTTTCTTCTTGCCGGACTTCTTGTTTGACGCTTTTTTGCCGGACGCCTTTTTGCTGGCTGACTTCTTGCCGCCGGACTTTTTCTTGCCCGCCTTCTTGCTGCCGGCTTTCTTTCGGGTTGCCTTGTTCCTGCCGACCGATTGACTGCCAGCAGTCGTGCCGTCGGACGATTGCATTGCCGGACTCGATGACCGGCTGGCTGGCGCGGGCCTGGCATCCGGTTCATCGCTCGGGCAATCCAGATCCTCGAATGGAAATGGCCGACGACTGGCGTTGCCGGTCAGGTAGCGGGCGGTTTGCTCGTACCAGCCGGCCAGGCTATGCCCGAAGTCACCAACCGCTTCCGGCACCCGGCCTTTGATCAGCAGGCCAAACCAGCCGAACAGGCTGACGATGATCAGCAACGGGGTGGTCACCACAAGCAACAGGAAAAATAGCAGCATGGTTGCGCCCCTGATCCAGGTTGCCCGATTGGTCAATGCCTGTCGAGTGTCTTCGTCCATGACTGATTGCTCTCCGTGGTTTTGGCGCAAACTCTTAGTGTAGCGCGGTCGGTGGCCGGGTTAATACATTCATGTGCGGTTTAGCCGGTTGGGTTAGGATTGAAGCTGGAACGATTGTCGGTGAAATGCCATGCTTTATGGAAAGCTACCGCGAACGATCCTGGCTGTTCTGGTCATATCCCTGGCCGGATGTGCCAGTTACTACGAACCTCGCTACGGCCATGACGGGGTTTACTATGACGAGCCGCGCGCACACACCAGAACCAGCGCACATGTCGGCTACTACGACCCCCTGCTCTATCCCTACTGGTCGCTGGATTACTTCTACTTCAGCCGTCACTATCACCCCTATTCGGTGCTGATTCACCACCGTGACCCCTGGTACTACCCGTACCCGGGCTGGTACTACGGCTATCGGCCGGGCCCGCGCAGCCATGTGTCACTGAGTTGGGGCTACTACTATCCTTGGTACGCTCGCAGTCATCATTACCACTACTACCGTCCATGGCGTCCCCGGTATATCAGTTATCCGCGACCGAAGGAAGGACAAGCGCCCCACATGGATCGGGTCCGCCTGACCGATGAGCGTCTGCGCCATGCCGAGCGCCGTGAACGTGCGGCGATGGCGCGAGTCCGCGGCGATGGCGATGGTGCCACGGCTGATCGACCCAGACCGGTCGCAGCTCGCGACGAGTCGCAGCGGACCTCGGCGGCACGCGGCAGCCACGCCGTGCGCACCCGAAGCGAGCGTTCCGACGGCATCCCGACCCGATCGATCCCGCGTCGGCAGTCATCCGATCACTCGCATCGGCAATTGCCACGTGAGACTGAGCGCTCACGGTCCGGTGTCCGCGAATCACAACCATCCGAGCGCTCTCGACTAGAGAGAGGTTCGCGCCAGCCGTCTCGCCAGGCGCCGCCACGTTCACAATCGCGGCCACAGCGTTCATCCAGCGAGTCGTCCCCGCCTCGCCAGCAGCGCAGCGCTCCCCCACCACAACGCTCGTCAAGCTCGCCACGGCGGGAAAGCCGCAGCGAATCGCGCAGTTCTTCCAGATCTTCATCGCGGCCGTCGTCACGCTCGTCATCACGCTCGTCATCACAATCGTCGTCACCATCGCAGCGTAGCGAGCAACCGGCCAGCCGCAGCGAGAATCGATCACGGCACAGAGACTGATGGAGCCGCTCCTGCGTTAAAATGCAGGATTGGCTCAAGTTTTTGACTGAACATGCGCTACCCGGATTCGTTCGATGTCATCGTCATTGGCGGTGGCCACGCAGGCACCGAGGCCGCACTGGCCGCGGCGCGGGCGGGTGGGCGCACCCTGTTGATCACCCACAGCATCGACACCATCGGGCAGATGAGCTGCAACCCGGCCATCGGCGGCATCGGCAAGGGCCACCTGGTCCGCGAAGTCGATGCCCTGGGCGGAGTGATGGCGCGTGCGGCCGATCAGGCCGGTATCCAGTGGCGCACCCTCAATGCCCGCAAGGGACCGGCCGTGCGTGCAACACGCGCGCAGTGCGACCGATCTCTGTACCGAAGTGCGGTGCGCTCGGCGGTCGAGCGTCAACCCGGCCTGACGTTGTTCCAGCAGGCGGTGGACGATCTGCTGGTCAGGGACGACAAGGTCTGCGGTGTACGCACCGCCATGGGGCTGGAATTTCACGCTCCCAGCGTTGTGCTGACCACCGGCACCTTTCTCGGCGGACGGATTCATATCGGCCTGAGCAACCAGGCCGGTGGACGGGCCGGCGATGCGCCC
>SL_3KL_010_SEDDRAFT_10000127_pt1 | contig 50504 bp, 51 predicted proteins | sample SodLakKL_010_SED_2_FD_10381 | JGI IMG/M metagenome (IMG submission 10381)
GTACTGCGTGGTTCGTATTGTCGTTCGTTAACTAATGAATTATAATATTTTCAATTACAAAAAAGACGGGAAATTTCTCGTCTTTTTTTTTGTTTTTTTCGTTTTTTTCAGTATTTATAAAAAAATATAAAAATTTATTATTATGGAAGAAAAAAAAGACAAGTACATTATTTTCGATTCGGTGGGTGGTCATGGTAAACAGATATTGGCATTGCCCGTAATTAATGCATTAAAGAAAAAATATCCTGAAAGAAAAATTATTGTAACAACATCCTGGGATGGACCATTTTTTCATAATCCCGACATTCATAGGTTTTATTTACACGGTCAAGCACAATATTTTTTTGATGACTACGTTAACGAAGACACGATGATATTTAAACACGATGTCTACAACACAGAAGACTATATTTTAAAAAGAAAGCACATTGTTGAGGCGTGGTGTAATTTGTGTGGTGTGGAGTATGAAGGTCAAAAACCAGTACTTTACATTAATCCAAGGGAGTATGAAATTGCTTATGATAAAATTAAACCAGATCAAGGAAAACCAATTATGTTGTTGCAAACACATGGTGGTGGTCCAAAACAGTATTCAAAAAAATCTTGGGCAAGAGATATGCCAATGCATATAGCTCAAGCAATTGTTCAGCGTTACAGTAAGGACTATAGGATTTTACATATTAGAAGACCCGACCAACCCGAAATAAAGGGAATTGAAACACTTTCATTACCCCTTAGAGAGTTATATGCAGTATTTCTTTTATCAAAAAAACGTGTTTTTATGGATAGTTTTTCACAACACGTTGCCGCAGCATTAAATCTCCAAAGTACGGTATTGTGGATTGCAAACAAACCAGAAATTATTGGACACCCAGACTTACACATAAATGTATTGCCTGAAAAGAAATATGCTAAAGAATTTAATAAGTTTTCTTATTTAGAACAATTCGATATTAGTGGACAAGTTCAACAATATCCGTTTGATACATTGGATATTTTTAATTTTGCCGAAATCGTTGATTCTATTGAAAAACAAAGATAAGTGATTTAAAACCAAATCTTTTAAACCATACGTTATATTCGTATGGTTTTTTTTTGTATTTAGTCTTTGTTTATAGTTTCTAAAGTATTTATGTATGAACAAAAAAAAACATTATTATGATTGTTGATATTATAACATTAAGTGGAATCACAGCAAGTGATGGAACAACAATTGAGGCTGGTGCTGTTGTTAAGTTTGATAGTGAATTTTATGCTGGTTCTTCAGATATTAGAGTAAGACCAAGAATTTTTAGAAGTAGAGAATTTTTTGAAAATGGTTTTGATTCTGTTGGAACGAATAAAAAAATTGGAGAGTTTAAAATTCAATTATCTAACGATGACTATTATACACTCACACCATTAAACTTATATCATCACGTAGCCAACACACTTAACGAAATATTTGATGGTCAGATATTTGAAGTTTCTGTAACTGAAGAATAATACATATAACTATGGCAATGTTTTTGTGGATTTTGTATTTTTTTCAGTATTTATATTTGCATTGTCAGTATAAGACATTAAAACATCGTAAGGGACTTGCGAGTACACGTGTGGAGCGACAGTAAGACTTCTAACTCTTCGGAGCAGTAAGCAAGTTGCTATGAAGCACGAAGCCCATTTGTCTTTAGCAAATGGGTAGTTCACAATATAGAATAACTAAAATAAAAGGGTTACTAACTACTATGAGCATTTCTTCAGAAGAAAGAATCGAGCTAAAAAATGAAATTAAAGACGCCGTTGGTGATTTAATCGAAAATTTAGAAACCAGAACTTCTAGTCAATTTAATATAATTGATTATAAACTAGATGCTATTGAAAAACAAACCACACGAACTAACGGCAGGTTAAGCGAAGCCGAATCTAAATTAAAAAATTTGGAAAAAAGTGAAAAAGATCACATACTCAGATGCCCCAACAATCAAAGAATTAGGGAACTGGAAGATGTTACATTAACAGCAAAAACAATAAAAAGAGTGTTGATTCAGGGTTTGGTTTTAACGGGGATTGTGATGACGATTATTTTGGGTCTTTTTACTTTATTAAATTAATGGGTTATGGAAGGAATTGATGTTTTATGGGATATGTTAACAGGTGGCTATACCAAATGGGAGATGATCGGTTATGCCATTTTTATTCTTATGGGAATGTTTCTTTTTTCTTATTTAGAGGTTGAAAACAGGGATAGGGAATCAAAAAACACACCCAAAAAATTTAGTTGGAAGTTTTGGATTTACGATAATATAAGAAGATATATTGCATCTATATTATTAGTTTATATATTATTTAGATTTTCTCACGAAATGATGGGAAGGGAGCTTGACGAATTCACCGCACTTATGATGGGGTTTACTGCTGACGGTATTGTTGGTATGAAGAAAAAATCGATAAATGCTTTAAAGCAAAATCGAGAAAAGTATATGGTAAAAAATAAAGAAGAATGAATTTTTTTATTAGAAAAAAAAGTACGTTACCAATATTAAGAATTCCAATTACGGAAAAGGTTATGGAATATTACAACATCACTGAAGAGATGTTTGAGAATGTGGCCATTACTTTTTCGATGGTTAATGCTGAAACAGGTTTTTTTAGAATAGCCAATGTTGCAGCAGATTTGGAAGTTGTTGATGAAAGAATTGAACGTGCTTATGTTGGTAAACCCAAACACAATTTAGTTTATAAATTTAAAAAACGAGAAACCAATGAAGTCGGTTATTTTATTGGTGAATTTGTTATTGATTTTTTAGGTGAAAATGGTTGTGGTAAAATAAAATTTCCTATTAATGAAGACCTTCAAATAATTATTTCCGATTCAATTACAAAAACTACTGTAATTTAATTGCTATTCAAGTTTTTTTTTCTTATATTTGCAAAAACATCGTTTTATGATTAATGATGAAGTGTTTATTGTATTATGTACGAGGAAAGGAAGGTCTACTTGGTATTATCTTGATTTTCCGTATAATAAACAATTAGTTTCAAGAATAAGTAATTTACCTAAAGACGAAAGGAAGTTTTTGCCTTCACAAAAACTTTGGTTGGTTAAAATTGGTGGGTTGCTTGAATTACTACAGTCTTATCGTAAATCCAAAAAAATACATTTTGATTTTGGAGTTGAAGAACATAGACAAACATTTATTGAACTATTAAACAAGCATAAAGAAAAAGAAAAGGAAAAACAACAAGCCATTGAGAAGTTGGCTAAAGACAAAAAACATTGGCTTGATTTTAAAAAATATATTGAAAAGAATTATGAAAAATATTCTGATGAACTACATTCTTACTTAAAACCAGGAATTAGACTTTACAGACACCAAATAACTGCAGCATTGTTTGCTAATAAAGTCAAAAATGCTTTAATATCTCACGAAATGGGGTTGGGTAAAGCGCAGGATGTTGATTCTAAATTACTTACACCTAATGGTTGGATTAGGATGGGTGATATTCGAAAAGGTGATTATGTAATTGGTAGTGATGGTAAACCAAAAAAGGTTTTAGGTGTTTTTCCACAGGGTCTGAAAGATATTTATGAAATTTGTTTCAATGATGGTACATCTGCAAGGTCATGTGATGAACATCTTTGGAATGTAAATACATATATTCGCAATTGGAGGAAAAATCCTTTCATGACGAAAACTCTTCGTGAAATTATGGATAGTGGTTTACAGTTTGAAAATGGGAATAATAGGTGGTACATACCGATTGTTAAACCAATCGAATTAGAAGAAAAGAATTTAATAATTAACCCATATGTATTAGGTTGTTTATTGGGTGATGGATGTATAACCGTAAGAGATAGTATAGGTTTTTCAAGTATTGATAAACAAATTCTAAATGAGATTCAAATAAGATTACCAGAGAAACATAATTTAGTTATTAACGGTGAATCACATAAAGATTATTATTTAACTGCTGATGGTAGGAATAATTTAATAAATCAAGAATTAAAAAAACTTAATTTAAAGGGTTGTAATTCTCATAATAAATTTATACCAAATGAATATAAATTAGGTTCTATATATCAAAGACTTGAAATGCTACAAGGGATATTAGATACTGATGGACATTCAAGAAAAGATAGTATTGTTGAACTAACTCTTGTATCGAAACAATTAATTAATGATGTTCAGTTTATCGTAGAGTCATTAGGTGGTATTGGTAGGATTAGTGAAAAATGGGTTAACTATAATAGTGAGAGAAGGTTATATTGGAGAATAAATATAAAACTTCCACCAGAGTTTACACCATTTAAACTTCAAAGAAAAATTGAAACATTTGTTGCACCAACCAAATATCCACCTAATCGTGCAATTACAGAAGTTAATTATGTTGGAGAAAAAGAAGCACAATGTATTTTAATCGATTCGGAAGACCATTTGTACGTAACCGACCACTGTATATTAACTCACAATACTCTTAGTTCAATACTATATGTGGAAATGAATGGTTTTGAAAAAGTTTTTGTTATAACACCAAATTCATTAAAATTTAACTATTTTGGTGAAGTCGAAAAATTTACGAATAGTAAAGCACATATTGTTGGTTGGAAGAAAAACAAATACACAATAGAGGAATCAAAATACATTATTGTTAATTACGAATTCTTCAATACCGGTAAGAAAGAAAAGATGGATGAGAAATGGAAGTCCTTGGGGATTGAAGTAATTGATTCTTTAGTTTTGGATGAATGTCATCGAATAAAAAACACCAAATCAAATACATATAAGAACTATGTGAGGATATTCAAAGATAAAATTTTTAGAAACAGTAAAGCAAGTAAGTTGTTTTTGTCTGGTACGCCAGCACCAAACAGGGCATATGAACTTTATACCGTAATGAAAGAAATATCGCCATTGGATTTTCCAACAAAAGAATTCTTTTATAATTATTACTGTGGAATGACATATGATTATATGAATGGTTGGGGGTATGTGGTTGATGAAGAAAATACCAAATTTGAAGAATTATTTCATAAAATCGCACCATACACACACAGAAAAAGAAAATCAGATTTGGATGTCAAACTTCCAGAAAAAACATATCAAAGGGTTTTGTTGGAAATGAGTGATGCCGAATACAAAAAATATCGTGCAATTGAGGATTCTGTTGTTGATGATATTATGGGTTCGTCTCCGGGAAGGCATTTATCAATAATGGGCGAGTTAAGACAATATCTATCACAAATAAAAACAAAACCACTATATGGTTTAATTACGGATATTTTAGACAATACCGATGAAAAAGTTGTTATTGTTGATGTATATAAAAAATCTTTATATGATTTGAATGAAATGTTTGATGGTGTTGCTGCATTACATACTGGTGACCAAACCGTTGATGAAAGAAATGAAGTTGTTAAAAAATTTCAAGATAAAAGTAGTCACATCAGAGTTTTTTTGGGGTCAATTCAAACCTGTAATTATGGACTTACTTTAACACAATCAAGTAAATTATTTTTATTAACCCTGCCATTTATACCCGGTGAGTTTGATCAGGTTTCCGACAGACTTCATCGAATAGGCCAAAAACAGCCAGTAAACATCTATTCATTGGTTTATGATAATACTGTTGACACACATACATATAGTTTGATTGAAAACAAAAGAGAAGAATTGTCGGTTGTAATGGATAATGAAAAATATACAAATCAAACCGTTAATTCGGTGTTCGGTGATTTGGTTAAAAAACTACTTAAAGGACATGGGAAGTAAATACCAAAAGAATATAAATCCAGTAAATGACATCTTTTTAGATATGATGATGTCGGGCTACGATTTTAGCTCAAAAAAATCACATCAAGAACTATATAGTATGATGTTATATGTGTTGGAGGGTTCGTTATATAACGAAAGTGATATGAGGTTTTTAGAATTTGACATAAAAACACAACATAATGGTTCGTTAGTTAAAATTGTACCAGACAATATTATTTGTGCTTTGTGGTTTAGTGGTATTATTGTGGAAAACACGTCCAAAGTAGTTGAAGAAAACAAGTTTGTATTTGACAACAAATCGTTTTCATTTAACAAAAAAAGGAAAGTATTAAAAGTTGCAAAAATTAAATAAAATATTATGGATAAGAATTTAAAAAAACGCATTGACGAATTAATGAAAATAAAGTCATTTTTGGATGGCCACAATGACGATATTAAGTATTTGGTTAATGTTGAAGCCGATCCAAACGTGAATTATGCCAAATGTTTTATACATAAACCCGGAGAAAAAAAGAGGGTTATTGAGGTGGAATATGAACCGTTTATGTATATGAAAAACTTAAGTAAGTTTGGTATTGAATTATATCCCGAATATAATGACGAACAGAAAAAAAGCAAAATGCATCAATTCGGGATTGATATTCAACCACTTAAAACGGGTGGCCATAAAAGATTGGTCGATGGATATTGTTATAAATTAACATCAACCAAATCCTATAATTCCATAATAAGTTTTTTGAAGGAAGGTGGATTCAACCCATATGAAAAGAAATATGATGAAGATGGTAGGGTTGCAAGAGATGAAAAAGGCAGAATAATTTACCCAAATCGCAATTACTTTTATGCTCCCAAATATGAAGAACAATTTTTTATTTCTACAGGTATTAGACTTTTTAAGGGAATTGAAGAATATAATGACATTCATAAATTAACATTTGACATCGAGACAACTGGTTTGAGATACGAATCAACAAGAGTTTTCGCAATTGGTGTTAGAGACAATAGAGGCTTTGAAAAGGTTATTGAAGTCGATAAATTGGATGATGATGCATCTGAAAGAAAAATCATAAAGGAATTTATTGATACGTATTTGGAATTACAACCGGCAATTATTTCGGGATATAACTCAGAAGAATTTGATTTCGAATATCTTATTGGTAGGGCAAACAAGAGATTGGATTTTGATTTGGAAAAAATACAAACGACTTTCAATAAAAAAATTCCAATGAAAAGGATTCCAAATATGTCGGTGAAATATGGTAACACTGCCGATAAGTATACCGCAACAAAGATTTGGGGAACGTCAGTAATTGATATTATGCACGCAGCAAAAAAAACGGCTGCAATTAACACTGATTTAAAAAATACTAAACTTAAATACATATGTAAGTTTGAAAATATAGCAAAACCCAATAGAACATATATTGATGGTGATGAAGGTAAAATCGGTAAAATGTATGTTGAAAACAAAATACATATGATTAATGAAGACAATGATTATGTTTGTTTGCCGGATTCACTGCAAGAAATTGGTGAAATATTATATGCTTTGTTTAAAGAACGTAATAAACAAAAAATTGATGCAGAAACTTACAAAACCAAAAGAAATAAGGTGTTGAAAACCAAACAAGGCAAAGAATTTGTTGATTGGTTTATGAAACACGCAAAACCCAAAAATAGGGTGATTTTCATTAGTGGTAGGGAAATTTTAAGAAATTATTTGCTTGATGACTTGTGGGAAACAGAGCAAGTAGACGAACTATATAATCAAACATCATTTATGTTGGCAAAAATAATTCCAACAACATATCAAAGAATATGTACGATGGGAACTGCAGCAATTTGGGAGTTGTTGCTTACTGCCTGGAGTTATGAACACGATTTAGCAATACCACATCCCGATAAAAAGGTGAAATTTAGTGGTGGTTTGGCAAGGTGTTTTAAAAGGGGTTATAGTGAAGACATTGTGAAGATTGACTATAACTCACTTTATCCGTTACTTCAGTTGACAGATGATGTGTTTCCGATTTTTGACATTACTGGTGTAATGAAAATGATGTTGACATATCTAACCACAACCCGAAACATTTATAAAAAGATTGCTAAAGACATAAAATTAAATGACCTTGAAGAAGTTCTTTTTGAATTAATTGACACTGATTTGTTTAAAAAGTTCAATGAAGATATGATTACCAAAAAAGATCGTGGTCGAGCAAAAGTAAAACAATCGCCTATTAAGGTGTTAAATAACTCACAGTTTGGTAGTCTTGGTTCAGATGTATCGTTTAAGTGGTCAGATAATATTTGTGCGGCACGTATTACTTGTTTGGGGAGATTGGAATTGAGACGTGCCATTGATTGGTTTCCGAAATTTGGTTGTGTTCCATTGCTTGCGGTTACTGATGGTGTGAACTTCCAAATGCCCAAAGAAACAAATATTGTCATAACCGATAATGAAACATATGTTGGTGATAAGAAAGGTGGTATTGATGAGATGTGGAGTTATGGTGGTGATAATGGTATTGATGCATTGATTAATAAATTTAATGCCGAAGAAATGAGGCCACCGCATATGGAAATGGGTAATGATGGTGTTGCTGAAAGTTGTCTTAACTTATCTCGTATTAACTATGCCACAATGTCAAAAACCTTGGATAAAGAAACACGTAAATACAAAACAGACATTAAATTAACGGGTAATACAATTAAATCAAAAACAATGCCCGAATACATTGAAGAATTTTTGGATAATGCTTTTGAGTTGATTTTAAATGGTGATGGAGTTGGTTTTGTGGAGTATTATTACAATTATGTTGAGGATTTGTTTTATGAACGCATACCTTTGAAGAAGATTGCCAATAAAAGTAAAATGAAAACAACTATTAAGGGTTATTTAAATCGTGGCACAGATAAAAACGGAAAACCAAAAGCAAAACAAGCACACATGCAGTTGATTATAAAAGACAGGGAAAGAGTTGCTCGTGAATTGTTTTATGAAAAAGGTATTGAAATTTTACGTCAAAAAAACGATGATTTTAATGAAAAGTCATTTAAATTAGGTGAATACGATTTAATGGATTTGCTTGAATATTTAAATAATGAAGATAAATATGAGAGTTTAACAGACCAAGAAAAAGAAGAAATTAATAATTTGGTTTTTAATGTTGTAACCGATTATATGCCACCAGAACCCGAATTAGATAGCACGATTTATTATTACAATGTTGGGTTTAGAAAGTCACACGGCGATGTTAAGGAAATAAAACACCCTGAAACCAAAAAAACAATGTTTTGCTCAAAACTTTTAAGAAATGATGATATTCAAAAAAATCCTGATATGAAGGATTCATATAACGTTGATAAATATATTAGTGCATTTAATGAAAGAGTTAAAACAATTTTGGTGGGATTCAAGCCCGAAGTTGCGGAAAAGATTTTGGCAGAAGTAGTTAGAAAGAAAAAGAAAAATAAATACGGAAAAAGTGTCGAACACGTTGAATTGGTTAAAAATCAATTCACAAACGAAGATTTAAAACTACAATCATTTGATAAAGATTCTGTTGAAGAAGCAATGTTTTTGGAACCAAAAGAATTGGGGTTCTGGAATGCATTTGGTTACAACCCCAAACTTGTTTGGGATGGTTTTAAGGAAAGTAAAGAACGTAGGGTTCATACTGAAATATATGAACACGCACTCAAATATTTAAACCAGAAAATGCGTGAACAAGGCAAACCCGAAATTAAATCGGTTAACGATAAAACAAAAAAGGGTGATTTGATATTGTATAAGTTTTACGATAAGTATTCTCTGGGTCAAAATAAGGGTAAATACGTGAAGATTGTTCGAGAGGATATCCAAATACCCAAATCGGATTACGAACTGAATTTGGATGCGGAAAATCATTCTGTGAACAAAAAAATTGATGATTTGAAATCTCCCGATATGGATGTTAAAACAAACGATGAGGTTTCGGATGGTTTGAAAAAATCTGAATTGTTTGTTGAATTTAAAAAACAATTTAAATTACCGGAAAAAATGTCGATGTCCGAATTTTATGAAGCCGTTGATGGCGGTGAAAAAATGTTTAATGAATACATTGAAATGTGGGAAGAAGAAAATACACTTGAATTTGACATTGACGATTAATAATCTGTCAGTATTTATGTAAAAAACTTTATTATGGAAATAAAAAAAATTGGCAGAGTAGATGAAATTGTCAATGCAGACAATAGCTTAATAGGTAGGGAAAGAATTCCCACACATGGCACAGATAGAGAATCGGATGCTCCAAAAACAACAGACTATAATGCAAATATTAGTAGACAACCATTCAGATATGATATGTTGGGTCGTTTTGGTTTTACATTATTCCCGTTTTTTGAGGGCAAGGAAGATGATGCTCAAAATGAAGTAATTAGTGAATTGCAGGAATTTTTTAATGAAAAACATATCGAAACATTGAAAATGTATTATAAAAATCCTAGTAAACTAAAAAATCATTATCGTGTTGCTTCAAGAGAAAATTTTGATAAGTTGCCTGACGAAATCGAAGAAAGGTGTAAAAATATGGCGATTGGTGTTATGGAGCTAATACAACCACATATCGAAAAAGCACTTGAGGGCGTTGAAAAGAGTATTGATGAAGGAGTGGTGTTTGAAGACACAATTATGAAGGAAAAAAAGAAAAAGTGGATTGAAAATAAAACGGATGATAATGAATTAAACGATAAGGAAATAAAGAAAATTGCGGGTTTGTTAAATAAAATGAAAAAAGACGACCTAAAAGACCTTATTAACTTACTTGAAACAAAATAAAAACGTATAATGGCTAATAGTGAATTGTATGGTAAAACCTTTCAAATACCCAACGATGTTTTAGAACGCATAAAAAAACATCTTGTTAGCCATCCCGATGTTGATGGTAGTAAAAGAGCCAAGTTTTTATTGAAAAATGGTACTATCACATATCAATCACTGAAAAGGTTAAAAAATTTTTTTGATACATTTAATCCACAACAACAAAACCAAGTTCAATATGAACTTGCTGGTGGAGATAAGATGAAAGGTTTTGTTGAATCTACGTTAAATGCAAAAAGAGATGCCGTTACTAGGTCCAAACAAATAAAAAACGATGCTGATTTACCAAATAGATTGGGTGTAAAAGCACAAAAAACACCAAGGCTTGATGAAGATACCAAAAAAGATGTTGATAGCGTTGCGTTGGGGGTTGTTGTTGATGGTGACAATCGTATTTTATTGTTGAAAAGAAACTATGTTAAAGATGGTTGGGGAAACGGCCAATGGGCTTTAGTTGGCGGTACAATTGAGGGTGGTGAGGATTCTGAAGAAACATTAAGACGTGAAATAAAGGAAGAATGTAAAATCGATGTGGATAAAGTAATTAAAAAGTTTTCAATAAAAAGAAATGACATAATTGAATATATTTTTTTATGTACGTATTCCGGTCATCCCGATAAAATACAATTAAATGACGAACATATTGAGTATGGATGGTTTAAACATTCAGATATTAAATATTTGGATACCGTGCCAAATTTGAAAGACTATATTTCAATTTCAATCAAAAAGTATGATTGATTTGTATTTATATGTAAATAATTAAAAGATTTTAAAAGTACGAAACAATGAGTAGATTATTAGACGGTTCTTTGGAGTTCAGAAAAAAGAATATTACAAGAAATATTTACGACAAAAACGATTATTACAACATCGGACATTCAAGAGCATTATCAGATGGTGATGAATGGGGTAAAGGTCGTTTAAATAGTTCTGTGGGGTCGCTTACAGACATCAATAAAAGAAGTGAATTGACGGCAAAAAACAAATTCAATTCAAACAACCAATATAATAGCGAAACCGCATAAAAATGTTAAGGGAAGTTAAATTTTTCTTGAATAAAATCAGAGGCTTTTTAAATGAAAATGCCAATACAAGTACTTTTGTTGAAGCAATCAACAACAGAAAGTATTTGTATATCTATTATAGTGGAGATGATACTATAATGACGGGCTATCGTATCATAAAACCATATGTAATAGGTGCTACAGGTGCTGGAAATACTGTATTAAGGGCTTGGGAAACCGAGGGTAATAGCGATAGTTTTTATGGTTTGTCTCGAACAAGAAGAAAAGACCATGAATATTTTTATAGCGATGGAAAAGAAGTTCCGGGTTGGAGATTATTTAGAGTAGACAAAATAACTTCGGTATATCCAACAGGTCGTTCTTTTAGAAACGAACCGTTGCCGAGACTATATAATCCCAATGATAAACAAATGGTGGGTGGTATTATTGCTTCGGTTGAAAAAACACAAAAAAGGGTGGATGTTAAAGACAAATCCAAATTGGATGACCCAAGTGTTGTTAAATATAAAGGCGGTAAAGACAGGGAAGTTACAAAAAAAGATATTGAAGAACTATATGATTTAGTAAGAAAGGTTAAGAAAAGAAGACCATCGGATTATGTTGTTTATTATGATGAAAATGATGATTTGAACGTTGTCACCGAAAAAACCAAACATAGAGTACCAGAAGAAAACATTGTGGGTAATTTAAGGGAATTATACTTAAGTATGGTTCAACCAAAAAGACCAGATGATAGGTTTCACAAACAAAAAAGAAGTGAATTGGAAAGAGAAATAGGAAAATAATTTATCTTTTTTCAATTTTACAAGTATTTATAAAAAACAATAAAAAAATATAATTAACATTGAAAGTTATGAGCAGTAAATTAAATTTTGATCCTAACATATTAAAAGAAGAAATGAGGCGTAAACGAGAAGAAAAAGGCCAGCAAAGTGGTGGTAACGCAGATAATTTCTTAAACGAATTGTTGGAATCCAGAAAAACAGGTAGGCCAACAAAAGCGGTTAATCGTATTAAAAAAATTGAAAATGAATCGATAAAACATTCCAATCAAAAATATAATAAGGGCGATAAACCGATTTTTAATGAAGCAGATGAATCAACACCCGAACCAACCAGAAGAAAAGCTAGAACTGTAGATTTTTCTGATGACAATAGGGAAGAGCAAATGTTTAGGGATTTTGAGAGTTCAAATAATCAAACACTTGCCGAACAAATGGAAAAATTTAATCAAAAAGGAAGTAGTTTACCTCATCACACACAACAACCCCAAAGTAGGGGTGGTGATGGTTTGCAAACAAGATATTTGCACGAAACAGTTGATGAATATATGACAAAAAATTATGCACCATTAATTGAAAACAGTATTAAAAATGTTATGTTGGAAACATACGCTGTTGAAACAATTAAAAAGGCTTTGCTTGAAAATAAGGATTTATTGAAAGCGGCGGTGATTGAAGTCATAAAAGATTTAAAAAGGAAAAAAACCGAATAATATCTAACTCATCTTTTTTTTACCGTATTTATAATATAGTTAACACTATTTTATTGAAAAATCATTATTAATGAACTATATTATATATTACATATGAACTATAAAGAATTTCTAAAACAACTCGATGAAATTAAGTCGTTTAGAGGTCGTATTGCTTTGGCCGATAAACATTTCACAAGAATTGGGTCGGGAAGCGGCAGAATCGTATATTTAATTGATGACGATAAAGTTTTAAAACTCGCTAGAAACGCAAAAGGTATTGCACAAAATGATGTTGAAAGTGATGCTGGTATGATTGGCAGATATGATGACGTCATAACAAAAGTGTTTGATGCAAGCGATAAGGATTGGTGGTTGTTGGCAGAAAAAGCAAAAAAAATAACACCCAGCAGGTTTAAAGAATTGGTTGGTTTTGATTTAGATAGTGTTCGTAGGTTTATGATGAATTACATCGAGCAATCAAAAGGTGGTAAACCAATATTTCATATGGAACAAGAGCTTGTGGATGAGATGTATGAGGACGAATTCATTATGGAGTTAACATCATTTGCTGATGATTACGCACAGTCTGCGGGTGATATGGGAAGACCATCAACATACGGTGAGGTTATTAGAGATGGAAAACCCACAATCGTTCTAACAGATTATGGTTTAACTGATGAAGTGTTTGACACACACTACGCACCAAAAAAAAGGCAAACCTATAAAGTTTTTGAAATATATGGTGGATATGGAAACAACGATTGGCTTTCAGATATTGGAAATGTATCACAAGATGTACGACATAGAATGAAAGCATTTGTGCCAGATGGTGTTGGTGATGGTTTGGGGTTGGTTAATGAAGTCACGGAATTTAAAGACGATATTTCCACCGTATTAGAAAAAGAACGCACCAAAGAAAACATACCTGAATTGTTGGATGCCTACCACAATTCAGTAAACAATATACATACAATTGTTAATACAATAGATAACCCCCAATATTTTTATTTAAAATTACTTGATTTACAAGAATTTTTGAAAAATTCTTGGGTATTGGACAGACCACAATTAAAGGCTGTTGTTGAAAGGGTTAATGAAGGTGGTTCTGCAACATATAGTACGGATTACGGTATTGGTGATGGTTCGTATTATGAAAAAAGGGGTGGAGAAGCGTTTGACGTAATACCAGAAGATTTGGAATATAAGCGTGTTAGTGATGCAACTGCTGATGAATATGTTATGGATGAAAACATCCAAAAAATGGATAAGGAATATGTAAAACCCGGACATTTCACCGAACAAGACAGAGAAAATGTATTGGAAATAACGGGTGGTGATGCCCATACATATGATGTTGCTAAAATATATGATTTTTTTATGCAAATTACAAATCCAAATTTGGAAAGAACGGATGTTGATAAGTACGATAGTCATATAAAAGAGCAGTTGAATGAATATTACAATGAATTGCGTAATTACAATAAAAATGTTATACCAATAGAAGGTAAGGAAAATTTGGAATATGGTATTGAGTTGGCAACTGGTTTGAAGTATAGAAAAGAAATAATTGATTTCTTAAAAAAAATTCCATCTGTTTATCTCAGAAATTTAAAAGAAGATATTCGTAAACCAAGGACACCTGATGAACTTAATTACGGTCCGTTAAGGAATAATTATATACCAACAATAAAACATCAATTAAATAATATTGAGCGTTTGAGTTCAGAAAAACAAGGCAAGATTTTTAAAAAAATATTTTCGAGCAAAAACGATACGTTTGAGAAAGTCGCTGAACAAATAGATAAATTAGACATATTGTTTTTAGACCATGAAGGTGGTGTTAAGGAACTAAGAGATAAAATAAATTATGAGGTCGAACACGATGAAGCAAGAAAATTGTATGATGATGGTGAAATTATAGTTGTGAGTGTGAAGTCATCAGACGCAATGAAAAATTTGGGTTGTGGTACTCAATGGTGCTTTGCAACCGAAATTGGTACTGGAGAATGGGAAGAATATTCACAAAATAAAAACGTAAATATCGTATACAATTTCAACGAACCTTCGGATTCAAGAAAAAGAATGGTTCTTTTATTACCTAGTGGCGGTGTATATGATATGTATAATGATGATTTGGAAGATGGGATGTCATACTTTCAAGAAATTGGTGTTGAAAAATATTTAAATGCTGGTGAAAAAGATGCTGTTGATGCCGAAGAAGAGTTGGCTGAAAGAAAAAAGGCGTGGATACCTGGTTCACAGGCGGTTGAAGTAAAACCTGAATGTAGGATTGGTGGCTTGAATGGCACATCAAAGGCTTGTAATCAAGGCGATATTGATAATTTAATTTTTACAACAATCAAAGAATATTTTGAAAATTTAAATGAAAGAAAAAAGGCTTGGATGTCTGGTGCTAAATCTGTTGAAGTAAAAGATGCTTGTAGATTAGGTGGCAAGGGAGATGGTACATCAAAGGCGTGTAACCAAGGCGATATTGATAATTTAGTTTTAAAATCGTTAAACGAAGAGGATTTATTAGAATATATTAAAAAAAATATGAAAGATGTTAGTGAAATGGTTGGTGATACAGCCGAATTGGATGCTCCAACCAAAACGAAACCCCCTATATCGTATAGTGCGGTGGTTATTAACGATTCATCCAAAGACAGACTAATAAAAGCATTCCAAAAAATTATACCAAAAGATTGGGAAATTGTTGCCGATCATATGACCATTAATTTGGGTGAAATAAAACCTGAATTAGAAAAATACGTTGGAATGAAGGTTAGGTTGGAAGTAAATTCTTTTGCAATGGATGATATGGTACTTGCTGCGGGTGTTGATGGATTTGAATCCGAAAAAGAATACCCACACATAACAATAGCCATCAATAAAAAAGCAGGTGCGTCATCAAAGATGTCTAACGATTTAAAAGATTGGGTTGATATGAAAAGACCTTTAATGGTTTTTGGATATGTAAAAGAAATACCATTTAAATTGTAGTAGTTGTATTGTTATGAGGAAATTAGCTTTTTATGATTTTGATTCTACTTTGGTGGAGTCACCACATCCAGAATATGGTATTGATGATTGGCAAGAATATTATGGTGAAGAATATCCACACATTGGTTGGTGGAGTAAACCCGAAAGTTTGGATTTGAACGTTTTCGAATTCAGAACAATACCAAAAATGAAGCAACTCATTAAAAAAGATTTATCAAACCCAACAACATATGTTATTGTTTTAACTGCCAGAATTGAAAGTCTTAGACCATATATTGAAAGAATATTAAAGAAACTTAGTTTTGATGTCGACATTTTGGATATGAAATCTGATGGTCGAAATAAGGGGGAAAAGGTTTTGGAATACATAATGAACAATCCAAACATAAAACAAGTTGATGTGTATGACGACAATTACGAAAGAGAAATTCTTTCATATAAATCAATTGTTGATGAAATACCTGATGGGATTGATTTTAATATCTATCACGTCAGTAATGGTATGCCAACGAAATTAAGTGAGAATCAAATAAAGATTAAGTCATTGGTTAATGAAACCATTGTTCACTATTTACAAAACGGTAAATAAAATTACTTTATAAGTATTTATAAAAAAATTGATTATGATTGATATGCGACATAAACCACCACATTTACCTCAAATGTCAGCACCTTTTGATATTGTTGTGAGTGAATTGGAAAGAGAGGGAATTAAATACAAAAAGGGTTTGTGTGACCCCGATGATTTGGAACCATCACAAGGTTTTACGTTTTGTGATGCCAAACACATAAAGCAAAAACCGATTTGGGTTGGGGGTGAAGATGATGATACCAATGCAATATTGGATGGACATCATACATGGGTAAGCGCATTATCAAGTGAGAGGCCGGTTGAATACATTAAAGTATTTTTAAAACCAAAAGATGCTTGTAGGTTACTCAATAAAATACAAGACATATATGAATATAAACAACAAATAAGGGTGGAAGAAATTGTTACGCAATCAAGAAATATTAACGATAGAAATGACCCTCAAAGAGATAAACCAATTGAAGATGATTGGTTATCGGAAATCGAATCACTAAATGATGAGGTTTTGGATGAAAACAAAGACAAACCCAAAAATAAAGAAAGTGTTGTTGGTTATCGCAACAAAGATATTAATGAAAATTCTGTGATTGGAAATTTTTTTTCGTTAACCCCAGAGGTTGGTTATGATAAATACGAAATTGAGTTTGATAATTTGTTAAACACAAGCACGTTGGGAATTCAATTTTTCGATGGTCAAGTACCAACAGATGTTTTGGCAAAAATATGGTTTCCATACATTAATTTTGAAATAATTGCCAATAAACATGGCGTGGATCCCATCAACATAAAAAATCGTTGTATTACGGAGAAAGCAAGAAAAATGGGGTTTGATGGTATTAAATACGGTGATTCACTAGTACAGGGCATAAAATAAATTTAATTTAATTACATAAGAATATGAAATATTTTAAAATAAGAAACGTAACAGATTCTTTAGGGAAAAGAGAGATTAGGTTTAATAGTGATTTGGATGTTGAATTTATAACTGGTTTTGTTAAGGACAGCATTGTGCTTAAGCCAAATCAACAACTATATATGAAAACCAAAACGCTCCCCATAACATTACACAAAATGAGGTTGCAGGGTTTGATTAGTATTGTTGAAGTCGATTCAAAAGAATATGAACTTGAATTATTAAAACGTAAATTGCATTATGAAAAAGCAGTTGAAGACGCAAAAAAAATGAAAAAAAAGGAAGAAACCAAAAAAACTACAAAAAAAACAACTGCAACTAAACCTAAAGGACCTGGAAGACCACCAAAAAAGAAAGTTGATGATGAAGTAGAAAAAAACGATGCTACCGAGTCTATTGAAAATGAAGGTGGTGGTGAAACAAAAGAAGAAAGTACGGATTAATTTAAAAAAAATCTGTTTTTTTTCAGAATTTTCGCTTTAAATACGTATTTATAAATAAATATTAAAAATTATAAAAAAGTATAAAAGTGAAAAAATGAAAAAAGAAAAGGATGGCCGTATAAGAGTTTTATTTTACAATTTAGATTCTGCTGGTGTTAATTATTTTAGAACACTTACCCCTGCAACGGAATTAGAGAGAATTGCTGAAAATGATTTTTATGTTGAAATAAACAACAAAATCGATTTTGATGATGAAAATACAATTGAATACTTGAAATCGTTTGACATCATCCACTACCACCGTCAATTACATCCAAATGACAAAAAAATGTCTTTATTGAGAAAGCAACTTAAAGAAGCCGGTGTTGTTTTGGTTATGGATATTGACGACTATTGGTATCTTGATAAAACCCACCCATATTATTTAATGTCACTTGAAAAAGAATTACATAAAAAAATAGTCTTTAATTTAAGAGAAGCTGATTATGTAACCACAACAACCGACCATTTTGCTTATGAAATAAGGAAGGTTACAAAGAAAGATAATGTTTTTGTTCTACATAATTCAATCAATCCTGATTGGATGAAACAATTTGAAAATAATTGGAAACCAGACCCAGAAGGCAGGGTTAGAATTACTTATATGGCGGGTTCAAGTCATAAGAGTGATGTTCAACAATTAAGAACGGTTGTAAATATGTTAAATGCTGACCGAGAACTCAAAGACAAATTCAAGATAATTATTGCGGGATGGGACACCGAAGGAAGCACAACAGAAACAGAATTTAATTGGGATTTTGCTGAAGAATTGAAGGAATTGGGATTGTGGGATAAAAAAATGATTAGAACAATAAACCAATCAAGAGGTGATGTTGATTTGATTTATGGAATTCCTGACGAGTTAAGAGAAAAATACAGGGATAAGGTCGTTAAAGTCAATAAAAGAGACATTACTTCTGAAGAATCTGTTTATTGGGAGTATGAAAAAATTCTCACAAACAACCACAACATCATCACCAACGAAGACTATAAACAATGGTTGATGAATTTTGACAGACACGAAAAATACCCCAATGAAGGTAATTATGCCAGGAGGTGGACACAAAAAGCAAATAGATATGCTAATGTTTTAAATGAAACGGATATAGTAATTGCTCCGCTCTCAAACAATAAGTTTAATAATATGAAAAGTAATCTTAAGCAAGTTGAGTGTTGGAGTAGAAGAATTCCTGTGGTTTGTTCTGATGTGATACCATATAATGTTGATGGTGAGCATATGGAAAACTGTATTTTGATACCAGATAAAAAAAATGCGTTTAAATATTGGAAAAAAGAACTAAAAAAACTTATATTAGACCCGGATTTAAGGAATAAAATTGGTGAGGGTTTACATAGAGATTTTTCGGAAAAATATCACTTAACAAATGTCACAAAAAAAAGGGCAGAAATTTATAAGGAAATTGTGAAATGAAAAAAATTAAAAAATTTTTAGTGTATTTGTATTTTTGGTTTCAGGTAAAAATGACAATGCTTATGATTTACATTTCAGTGGCATTAAGAAACTCTGAAATTGCAATACTGAAACCACCTTCGGATGATATTCTTGAAAAGCAAAAACAAATTCAAAGAAGAAGACATCATAATAAATTGCTTGAAAAGTTTTATGCCGGACAAAGAGATGAAAAGTATGTTCAAGATTATTATGAATTGCTGAAAAAAGCCGATAAGTTCATTAGAACAGCAAGTCCACACAAAATAGCTGTTTCAGCAGATAGTCACGGTATGTTGTATGCAAAAAAGGATAGGTATGGCAGAAGATATGAACACTTTGGATTTTTTGATGAAAAACATAAATATGCAGGAAAAACATTAGGAGAGGTTATTGATGCCGAAATAAAAGAAAGAAGAACCAATGACGATAATTTTGAATTAATATACATTTTTGATAACAAACAAATTGAGGTTGGTTTGGGAAGTATTTTTGATGTGGTAGAGGCTGATGAAAAGGGAAGGTTTATTGTAAACGACCTAAAAAACACATCCAAAAAATACAAATTTCCCATTAAAATACATAGGGATAATGAAAAATGTGTTAACAAAATCGAACAACTAACCGAATATTTACACGTTAAAAAAGTTGGTTTTGAATTTAGGAGGTTTGAGTTTTTCATACCACTTAAATACAGAACAGCAGATTTTAATGAAGATTCAAAAATATTTAAAGACATTGTTGATATTAAAGAAATTCATATTAAAGACCAATATGGTGAATTAATTAGCTTTGGTGTCACCGATTTTGACAAAAGAGTAATATATAACAATACCCACGAAGTTTTAAAATTCAATGGGTTTGAAATGGAAAAACTAAATTAATTATGAGTAAAAATGATTTTTTAAAAAACTTAAAGGAATCACTTGAAAAGGGTGAGTTTAATTCAGAAGCAGCACAAAGAATTAATGACATCGATAAATTAGCGGATAGGAAAATAGGGGGTAGTGGTGGTGATGTGAATAAATTACAGGAAGAAGTTGAAAGCAAATTAGAGGGCAATAAGAAGGTTGTTGACGAAGAAGAAGTAAAACAAAAAAATGCTGATTACGAAAAAAAGATTGAAGAATTAAAACGTAAGGATTTTATAAATTCAAAACATGCGGCATTAATCAATCAGTATGAAGCCACCATAGAAATGATGGGAAACCTTAAAGAATTTATTGTTGAGGTTGAAGAAATTCTTGTTGAAGACAATGATGATGACATTAAAGAAACCATTAAACAAATAAAAGAAGTTTTTAATTTTTAGTTGCATTTTTTGTGGTTTTAACGTATATTTGCCATAAAATTAATTATTAACAAAAAAAAAGAAATTTATGGCTAATTACACAAAAACATCGGATGAAACCAATGAACTTTTTAAAGAAGTTTTATCTAAAACAACAATCCCAAATTGGATTGATTTTGAATTGTTGAATAATTCAAAATTAAAACAACTATATCGCATAAGTAAATTAAGCGATCCAGTTGAAGTGATTTCGGGAGTTAATTTTTTAATCATCATCAATGAAGAAATTTTCGACCAACTACCTATGGACCAGAAAATTATTGCTTTGGATGAGTGTCTTACGGGGGTTTCGGTTAATGAAAACGATAAGGTTTCGTTAGAAACCGAAGACATTAAAACACATAGTGGTGTGTTGGCAAAGTATGGTGATGATCAGGTCATCAGATTTAAAGAAAGTGTTAAGAGTTTGTTTGATGAAAAACAACAAAGAGAAGAAGAGGAAAAACAACAAAAAAAGGAAGCTAAAAAGGATAGTTAGTAGTTTGTTCAATAATATCCATTCTTTCAGAAAACCTCAATATTGTGTATTGGGGTTTTTTTGTTTGTAGTATTTATAAAAAAACCGTATATGAGGTCGATTAATATAAAATTTCCACTCAAAGACGATACCGTAACCAATTCATTTTTAAAGATGAATATGAGCACTAAAGATGCGTTGTCGTCAAATTTATTGTTTTTACTTCTAACCGAAAAAGGTGAGAGGTATTACCATCCAGATTTTGGAACAAATTTATTGAAGTATATTTTTGAACCCAACGACAGTTTAACGAGTGCGGATGTTGAGGCTGAAATAAAACGAACAGTGTCTTTATACATTCCAAATTTAACGGTTTCTAGGGTGGAATTTAATTATTTTGATAACGACCAAGAAGTTGAAGTCGGTGGTGGTAACCGATTAAACGTAAGAATAAGATTTACATATCAAGAAGACGCATTTTCTGAAGAAGGCGTGCTTGATTTAGATTTTTAACAAGTAAAATATGGCAACAGACAGAACAACAAATATTGTAAGATACAATAGTAGAACATTTGGAGAAATAAGGGAAGATTTGATTGAAATGATTAGAAAATCATATCCCGAAGTATTAAAAGACTTTACGGATTCAAGCATTGGTTCATTATTGATTGAACTCAATGCGGGGGTTGGTAATAATTTATCAATGAATACCGATAGAGTGTTTCAAGAAACACAATTGGAATATGCACAAAAAAGGTCTTCAATTGTAAATATTGCAAAAAATCTTGGTTTTAATGTACCGCCACGAAGACCATCTGTTTCAGTTGTTGATTTTACTGTAACCATACCGGTAAGGGGTGATTCACCAGACGAATCATATTTTCCTGTTTTAAGACCGGGGGCTTCAGTGGTTGGTGGTGGAAAATCATTTGAAACATTAGATGCAATTGATTGGAATTCACCAACAAGTTCGTTGGGGGATCCCAACAGGTCAATTATACCAAATTTGGATGCCAATGGTATTTTACAGTCTTATGACATAACAAAAAGAGAGGTTGTTGTCAATGGTTCGACAAAAGTGCATAAAAGAATAATTGCAAGCACAGACGTCAGACCGTTCTTCAGTATAACACTGCCTGACCCCGATGTTATGGAAATCGATAGTATTATTTTGCTTGAAGGTACAAGCTATGGTTCAACAATTGATTCTGCAGAGTTTACGAAAGACGAAAATCGTTTTTATGAAGTAGAGTATTTGGCACAACAAAGAGTTTTTATTGATGATGTAAAAAGAAATGAAGATATTCCTCCGTCAGAAGGATTGAGATTGGGAAAGTGGGAGTATATAAACAGAAAATTTATAAAGGAGTATACACCAACTGGTTATTGTAAAATCACTTTTGGTTCCGGTGACCCGGATTTGGATTTCTTTAGAGAAGGATTTTTAAAAGAAGGTGTAAGTAATCGTTTTTTCCTTGAAAACTTTTTAAAAAACACGGCGTTGGGTGAGAAATTAAGTGCAAATCACACACTTTTCATTAGATATCGAGTTGGTGGTGGTAGTAATTCAAACGTTGGTGCTGGAAGCATTAATACAATGGGTACATACACATTAAATGTTATGGGTTCAAGACAAGAAATAAATCGTTCTGTTGAAAGAAGTTTAACAGTTGAAAACCCAATTCCCGCAATTGGTGGTAATGACGGGTTGTCTGTTGAACAAATCAGACATTTAGTGAAATATAATTTTTCTTCTCAAAACAGAGATGTTACACTTAATGATTATTTTGTTCAAGTTTTTAAGATGCCGGGAAGATATGGTTCACCGTTTAAAGCCAATGCATTTAGAAAAAACAATAAGGTGGTAATTTCTATACTTGGATTGGGTACGGATGGAAAACTAATAAATGCATCAAATACGTTGTTGAAAGAAAACATTGCAGAGTATTTGACAGAATTTAGAATGGTTAATGATTATGTTGAGATAAGAGATGGTAAAATATTTAATCTCGCATTTGATATCGAACTTTTTGTCGATGACCTTTCGAACACACAAATTTCAACAGATGTGATTGAAGTTGTTTCTGATTATTTTGATGTATTGAATAATGAAATGAATGTCGATGTTTATTTGGGACGTTTGGAAAGAAAAATCCTTGAAGTGAACGGTGTTATTAACATACTCGACATAAAAGCATTTAATAAATTTGGTGGTCAGTATTCAAACAATGTAACGTCACAAGAATTATTAAGTCAAGAAAGTGGTAGAATAAGGTTGATTGACAACACATTATATTCAACCAAAGATTCGATGTTTGAGATAAAATTCCCAGAAAGAGATATTAGGGTGTTTTTGAAAAAACGTAATCAATAATGGAAAAAATAAAAAAAACGATCAAACGAAAAATGAAAATTCAAAAAAAGGGTGGTGATTATAACATCACACCCGATTTGGATGCCGTGTACAACATAAAGATATTGTTGACGGGAAAATCATATGATTGGGGTTCGTTTGATATTGACGAAATTTTTTATAGAGCATATAATAAAGAAAGTGGTGGTCTTAGAAAATATTCTAAAGACGATTCTGACTTAAGAATAACGGGAACTAAAAATTAATAAAATGGGCATTTCAAAATTAATTAAAGAATTAACCACTTGGACAAAGCCAAGCGATTTGCATTGGATTGAAGTACAAAATGATAAAAAAGAATTTTCTGAGAAAGCGAGACTTGATGAAAATTTTTTAAAGACAGTTGGACTTGTTTCGGGCAGTTTGGGTGTTGTGGGTAGTAACACAATAGATTATGTTATATTCCCATTACCCAATAATAAAAATTATGTAACGGTTAGTGTGAGTATTGAACCAGAAACATTTCAATCAAGTCAAACACCACTACCAGTTGGTGCTCGACCAAAACATTTGATTGAGCACAGAACTTTTTTTAGTGAAGGTTTTGCTTCACAATTTAATGTGAGATTAAGGGAAGATAGGTTATTATTGGGAAGAATTCAAGTTAATGATGCAGGAGTTGTTTCTATACTGAATCAACACACATTTCCAAGAAGTTTTTCAATAACATTTATTTCAGAAAAGTAAAGAATAATATGCAACATATAATAACAGGCGAATCAACTTCAAGATTAAGTGAGTTAAAACGATATAAAGTCACTAATGTATTTGCACAAAAATATATTGGTGGTGGTAGTTTTACTTCAAATGGTGTTGATTATAATAGCAGTAGTGAAAATAATGTTGTTGTTTATTATATCGATGGAATAAAATACCGTGATATATACAAAAAAAATGGAATAAGAACTACATTTGAATTCACACCACATCCAATGGATGTTACGGACGGTAATTTGGTTAAAAAACACAACATGGGACCAATTATTGGAAAACCAAAAGTGAGTGATGATGTATTTATCACAAGACAAGAAACATCCGCATTTAATGATATTTTTTTATTGGAAAACATAGATAATTTATCTGAAATCACAACATTTGCGGGTAGTAATTATTTTAATGTAATACAAAATAGTTAAGATATGGCAATAGGTGTATATGGGACTGTTAGGGCGTCAGACGTATCGTTTGAAGATATAGATATTTTCTATAACTTCACCCCAAACAGAGAAACCGAAAATAATGAAATATTTAGATTGGATCCGACTGATGTTTTAACAGAATTGACGTTAGGTGAAGATGATGAGTTATTTCAAGACGGACAGGAAAATTTATTGGAAGGTCTTTATAATTTAAGATTGCCAGCAACGATTTTTAATGAAATCGGAATTTATACAATATTCATTAAACCCAGAACACATATTTTGGAAATTGCTGATTGTAATGTATTGTCATCACTTCCAACCATTAAGGGCATTGTAGTGAACAGAAATGATTTACCTGAAAGGTTGGGTGTGAATAATGCAATACAAGGTTATAGGATCGAATATATTGATGAAGAAGGTGATAAAATAAGAAATCTTTCAAGATATGTCGTGACTTCAAACAGGGTTGTTCCTGTAAATGAAAATGTTGGCAATACAAATCAGAGTTCGACCCGATATAGATTTGATGAAACCGGAACACTAATGTTTTTACAACTAACACCTAGCACCACACCAAACGTAAAACCCAATCAAAGGCCGTTTATTGGCAATCCCGGTGATGTGATTAAGATTTCAAACACGTTTTTTACTCCTGTTGTAATTGAGGTTGATTTGGTTGAAAACACCGTTCAATCATTAACAAACCTATTGATGGGTGAACAAATTAAGGATGTGAATAACGGTATATTAACATATTATGATGAAAACAGGGAGATTATGAAACAATATAATCTTTACCAGATTAAAGATCAGGTTGGTGATGTTCCGTTGTTTGAGGTTAAAGAAATCAGAGACAATATTGATGTTAATCAAGATTTTGATGACATAACCGATATATAACATAAAATGTAAAACCATTTAATTGTGAGTAGAGTAAGAGTTGTAGGAAATGATTTAAATAAAAATTTAATAGGCGAAGACTTTAATAGTGTTACGTCTGAAACCATATTTTCATTAGGTAGGTTTAAAGTTACGGCAAATTTTGACCCCGTTGAAGTTATTGACTACAGCAAAAGATTAAGTAGTTTTAGTCGGCCAATAAAATTGGAAGATTTTAATGTTGATAAAGCAGATTTAATACAGTTTTCAAAAAACATTACAACCCCTATTTTAAATGTCGATAAATCTGACTTGCAATCATTTATTAGGTTTGGTTCTGCGTATGATTTTATGATTACCACAATTGAAGGTATTATTGAAGAATATCCAGGAAGTTTATTCATAAATTCAAAGAAAAGCAGGGTGGGAAACACCACATTTTTTGATTATCAACATAATTCACTTAACAACGAATCAAAGTTTAAGGTTCAAACAGTTTTTATTGAAAATCCGTTTGAGTTGGTTTTTGATAAAGGAAACAAGGAAAAACCCGATGATAAAAAATTAAACAACATAAACCTTTCATTTCAGAAGTATGTTGTGTTTTCAAAGGAATTAGACAAAACATTTCCGGTTATAGGGTTTACTGGTGATAGTGCTACAAACGCATTTATCACCGTAAAAGTTAGCGGTAATCCGTTTAGGGATGTTATTACTCCATTGGATGATGGCGTTATTGATTTTCACATCAAACCCAATAACGATGTGTTTGAATCGTTTAGACAAAAATTAACTGAATATCAAAAATATATTTTATCGGAAAGAAATGAAGATGGTTTTGAGTTTGCTTTAAAAGAGCCTAGTTTGTTGGATGATGGAAGTATTCGCTATTCCACAAGAAAGTTGATGTGGAGAACATCAGATGGTTATAATTTGGATGTTAATACATCGGAACAAAAAAAGGTGGTTAGGGCGATTTTAAATATTGCAAACAAATATGATAATTTAAAAACCGATTTAATGGTGAGGTTATTGACACCAACATCATTAAAAAAATATGATTTGACTGATGATGAGAAAATCAGCAAATTATTGAGGGTATATGGTCACGAATACGATGAAATGAAACGTTTTATTGATGGGTTAGTACACATCAATAGAATTTCATATGATAAGAAAAACAATATTCCTGATCAGTTATTGGGTAATCTATCAAGAACCCTTGGATGGGAACATTTTTCGTTGTTAGACGAAAAAGAGTTGTTACAATCATTTTTCAATGTTGATGATAAAGAAAGAAATTTAAATGACGATTTTTTTCCCGCAGAAATTGATATTGAATTATGGAGAAGAATTTTATTAAATACCAATTATTATTGGAAAACAAAGGGAACAAGACATGCAATAAAATCAATGTTTTTATTAATTGGTATTCCCGAACCATTTATTGATATAACTGAATATATATATACTGTTGAAGGTAAAATTAATCCAAACAGGGTGGAATTGTCATTGCGTGATTTTCCAACAGAATCCCTTCCATACGATGAAGAAGGTTTTCCTGTAGCACCATTAGAAAATAATGATTTCTATTTTCAGGTTTCCGGTAACACAGATTATGGTGAAACATATATGAATGTGTTTAGAGATGCGGGATTTACTTTACGCCAAAGAGTTGATAATAAAAAGTCTTGGGTTGAGGAAGGTGCTATAACAAGAAGACACACAACAACACCACAATATTATCAAGGCGATAGTAAGTTGGTGTTAAACACCAAAATGATTGATGTGGCATTGGATTCATCGAGAGGCATTGAATACGATGTATTTAGATATATTAGGGATGTGGATTTTCCATTAAGTTCAACAGGCTTTACATTGGGTAATATTTTCGTTAATATATCTGCGGGTTTGACATCAAATGAACAAGGTACTTTTGATTTACCAGCAAATTATGAACCAGATGCCGGAGATATTGAAGTAAGACTTAATGGTATTTTATTGAATGGTGAAAAATCGTTTGATGGTGATGATGTGGTTGTTAGTGGTGACACCGATTATATTGTTGATGAGGTGAATAAAACATTTTCGTTTACCAACAACAATGTTGCCACACAAAGTGACACACATAGAGATGTTGTTCAAGTAACCTATTTTTCAGAAACAAATCCGATTTCGGGTGTGACCATTGAATATATTGTAACTAAAATTGACCCAAAACTATTTGATACCGAAATCGAACTACCTTTTGAACCACAGGGCGACATACAATTAACTGTTGATGGTGTTGCCTTAACAAAGGGAACGTCACAATTTAATGCCGATTATGTTGTTGATGGTAAAAAAATATTCATACAAAACAATAAAATACTTTCATATTTAGATGAAACGTCATCATATGTAAAGGTCGCATTTATGACTTTATCGGGTAATACTAGTTTGAGAATGAGAAACGATATTGTCAGAGTCGATAGTTTTACAGGTGGAAGGGTATTTTTTAGTAGTGTTGCAAACAGATTTGTTTATCGTCTTCCACATAGAATTCAAAACACTTCAGACATAAAGGTATTGGTTGATGGTGTGATGTTAGAGCCGACAACCGATTACACAGTAAACCCAAACAATCTAAGAGAGATTAGGCTGCCAAGAACAATTAAACTCGGTAGTGTGGTTAGTTCATATTATTTGATTGCCGATGAAGATTTCTTTGAACCAATGTTGGATGATGAGTTTGGATTGGGAGATATTAGTGATTTATCGTTTTTAGAGTTTATCGAACTATTGCACGAAAAAACCATTAATGCTGCAAATAGAAAAACAATAACTGATCATAAAGGTGGTTGGTATCCAACACTTTTAAGTATTTATATGACGTACCTAAGAAGGGGTAGATTAGAAGAAACAAATCCACTTCTATCGAATGCATATAATTTTAATGACTTATATTCGTTCTTAAAAAAATATAATACGTTTTTCCAAAGATTTGTTGACCAATTATTACCAGCAACAATAATAACAAAAAGATCGGGGTTGGTTGTTAGGAATACGGTGTTTACACAACAAAAATTTATGCATAGACGAGGTGTTAATTTAGATTTGAGTTTAAAATATAATGGTGATGATGGTGCGTTGTATGTAAAAAAACAACCAGTGGATGAATTTGAATGGACAGATGACAGTGTAAGTGTAATAACAATTGGTGAGGCAATATAATGAGAAGAAGAAGATACATATTAAGGAGAAAACGAACCCTTACTTTGGGGGTCGAAACAAAAACTATTACAGAAGAATTCAATTTATTGGATGGTTTTCAACCCGCTGATGAAAATCTAGAACCATTCCCAACACTAACACGTGATGGTTTATCGAGTTTAACCGATTCACAATATGAAAACAGGGTTTATGAATTTTTAAAACTACATGTTGGTTTACCAAACCAAAGAGAATTATTATTGGATACTGCTGAATTTACACGATAGATAAATTCCAAATAAAGTATTTATAAAAAAAGAAATAATTAATGGCATTCATACAAAAAAGAGACCCGGTAGTTGTTAATATAAAATTAACTGATAAAGGAAGGGAGTTGTTATCGAAAGGTAGATTAAACTTCACTAAATTTATGGTTGGTGATAGTGAAATTGATTATAAATTTCTCGAAAAAACCGATATTGATGCAACTCAAATGAGTGTGTTAAGACCTAAAGACAGTAATCCAAATCTTATTTCGGGATTGCCAAGGTTTTTGGGTGGTGATGTTTTTAATGATATTGATGCAATACCAACAATACAAACACCAATAAAAAATACAATTAAAGGTGTTGGGTTTTTTGATATTGATGAATCAGAGAACACCGCAACATTAAGAGCATCAAGTGAGTATGTGAAACAACCAGATGCTATGGTTGAGTTAAGTGATGTTAGTGGTGGTAAGACCTTACAGTTAAAAAAAGCACCAACATACCAAGCATTTATTGATGAACCATCTGTTAATGACATAATAATGGTTAGGTGGACAAATGTTGAAAGTGTTGATACCACCGGTTATGAAATTGATTTAAGCAAGCCAATGCCGATTTTGTTTTATAAAATCCAAGATATTGTATCGGGAACTTTAAATGCAGATAATTTGGTTGTTGAAGTTGATAGGGAACTTCCTGATTTTAATGGTGGTGGAGCAGGAACGTTTGCTGGCGCAGTTATTTTTAGTTCTGATGTGATTGCAGGTATTGATGAAGAATTTTCGGTTGATTATGTCAGTGAAGCGGTATTGAGTTTTATTGAAAATTTTCAATGTCCGACAATAAAATTTCCTTTTTGGAGAATGTCGATTTTATTTACAGAGAATATTGCAGGTGTTAAATCTGATGAAATGCAATATTGGGATTATGATTCAAATGTTTTGGGTGGATTTGTTTCTTACATACAAAATCAAGAACCCGAAATAATGAAATTGGGGGTGATTCACTATACCAATCAATCACCATCTAATGTTTATGCGGAAAGGTTTCATATTGACACACCAACCCTACACATACCAACAATTATGTGGCACAATAAGCAAACAACAGAAATGGGTGTTACTTTAAGTGCTCGTGGAAATCAAAAAATATTAACTAATTCAGATACTTCTTTAGGTACGAGATATTTTGATTTAGCAGATAAAGACGGATTTGTTGTGGGTAAAATATTTAACGACCTTAAATTATTTGTTATTGAAGACCAGGAATTGTTATTTGCGATGTCTTACAAATCAAATAGGTCTTGGACACTTCCAAAACCAAAAATTGCCGTTAATGCAGGTATTTATGATTGTCCTGAATGTCAACTTGATTTTGAAGTTGGTGTTGTTGAAGTCGATCCGTGTGAAGATTTCGATGTATTTGTTTCTACACCAATATCAATTACATTTAAATTGAAAGCGAGCATTACTGATGGATATAGAGACGATGATATGTATTTGAGAAGTTATAGAGGTGTTTGGAGAGTTAGAAAGGTTGTTGATGGTTCTGTTGGTTCTGTTGTTGCGGGTGGAGATATTAACAGAACATTAACGGATAACGTACTTAGTGATGAACAAACAATTAACATTGAGTTGGATGCGTTAGCAGATAACGAAGAATACAGATTTGAATATGTGAGAACCGAAATGGGTGTGTCACCAAACCCATTAACATCTGCTGATGAAGTTGAGTTTGTTAGGGATTGCATTATACAACCAATTCAAGGATGTAGAGTGTATCAAGGCGGTACTATTCCAACACAAGCAATGAATGTAACCACCACTTCAAATGTTACAGTGGATATTGAAACATTGGGTGGTAGAGACGAAGCCGAATTAGAATAATTTAAGAATAAAAACATAAAAACAAAATGGCTGAAATAAAATATACAATAAGTGATGGTGAGACACCCTTCATTGCGGTATTATACAGAATGCCTGGTTTTATTGCGCCGGGAACATCACCGTATACCATTGTTGATACAAAAATGCATGGCAATGAAGTCATTGGTCAAGAAAGAACATTTTCTGGTCTTCAAACAGAAAGAACATATTATTTAAGGATTTTTGATGGAAGGGGTTGTTTGCATTTTAGTGACGCAATATTTATTCCGGGTGCAAATGATGATTCAGCAGCAAGACAATAAAAAAATAATGGATTAAAATATGGCAAAATCAATAAAAATATCTGGCATAACAGGAAACATTGGTAATGTTAGTGAAGGTGAAATCATAGCAAGCGTAAGGTTGAGTGGTGAAACCGAGTTCATTTTCTTTGGTGTTATGGATGAGCCAACTAAAATAATAAGCGTTAATGAAACCGGTACATATATTGTTTCGTTAACTGATTTAGGTGTGCCCGAATGTACTGAAACAAGAGAAATATATATTGAGGTTGAGGATCCGTGTGACGACTTTAATGTTGAAATTGAAGTACCCGATCCCGAAGAAGTCACACATACCGTTACATTTAGAGTTAGAGACGAAAGTAATAATCCATTAAATAATGCGGAAGTGCAGTTTGATGGCAAAACAAAACAAACAGGCAGTGACGGACTTGTGGTATTTGAAGATGTTGAGGCTGCAAGTGCAAAACAATACACCGTAACTAAAGATGGGTATGGTAGTGTGACGGCATCAATAAGTGTTAATTCTGATAAATTTGTTAATGTAACGCTTCAAGAAGCACAATACAAAGTAACGTTTAATGTTAAAGACGAAAGTGAAGAACCAATTGAAAATGCAAAGGTTGTATTAAATGGTCTTGAAAAAGAAACCGATGAAAATGGGGTTGTTGTGTTTGAAGATTTGGTTGGTGGTACATATAGCTATTCAATAAGTAAAGTAGGCTATTTGGATGTTAGTGCCATTCCGTTCTTGCTTGATGAAGATAGAACGATTGATGTTACATTAAATGAACAAAACATAACAACCAACCTTAAATTTGATGGTATTACTGCTGATTTAAGTAGTGGTGAAGCATATAGAGTCTCATATAGTGTTAGAGATGAAAGTGATGTCGTAGTTGCATCGGACACATTTAATTTATCGACTTCAACACCAACACGAGATAGAAATCACACATTCCCTGCAGGAATAAACTATACATTTAGGGTAGATAGCTTTACTGTTGTTGAGGATACGCCACCAACGTTTCCATTTGCAGAATCTGCAGCAGCTAGGATTGATGGTATTACTGGTTGGAGATTAATTGCCAATCCACCATCAGCAACATTTGGTCAAGATCAAGATTTTGATGTTGAAATAAGAAAAGCAGTTAACGTTTAATTAGTTTATTATGAAGAAATTTAGTTTATACGCAACATATTTATTAAAATCTAAAGATTCATATGATAGTGGATATGGTTATACAGATTCAATTCACTGTAATTACATTAATCGTGTTGATTTGGATGAAATTGGTTTTGATGAGTTAATATTGTATTTTAATAATGTCGATGTGTTTAAGTTTTTAAGTGTTAGTGGTGGCACTGGCTTTACAGCAAATGAAGTATTTTTATTACTACAAATAGTAGAAAACGAACCAATAATTAGTGATACAGCAAATATTGGTGGATATAGGTTAAACGACCCCGAATCTGATAAATGGAGAATTTTCGAAGTAACCGACCAAATAGAAGACCACACCACAGGTGATACCATTACTGTAGAAGCAATGGGCACAAGTGTTTTTAAATTTCCATTCACACAATATAATTCATTGCCGTTTTACGATTTAGAGTATTTAAACTATCCCGGACAAGGAGAAACAGATATGTTGTCGTTTGGCGGCGAACAATTCTTCTTTGGAAATGTGGATGCGGAAGTTGAAGCTATTGCACACACAATGGACCTCCCAATAACACTTCCTATTAATGAGTTTAACACTTCAACAAACAAAACATGGGATGAGGGTTTCGATGTTTTTGTTTCCGAAATTGGTTTGTTTGATGACGACAATAATTTGTTAGCTGTCGGCAAACTAAATAATCCAATCAGAAAAAATTCTGGAATATCCAGAACAATCATCTTTGGTATTGATTTTTAAGGATTTCAATAAAATTTTACATTTTTTTATTAAATTTTAATAAAAAACTTTTTTTCAGTATTTATATAAAAAATAATAAAAGAATGTAAAAAATTATAATAAAATGAAACCAAAATCAATAATCATAAATGGTGATTTACACTATGATTTTAAAGTAATGTGTAAAGGTAAGAATTTGAAAATCGGTGCAGTTATTGAAGATTTAATTGGATTGTATTTAAGTCAACCCAGAAAAATTCAAACAATGGTTGATGAAATGAAGGAATCAAAACAAATCGAAAAAGTTTAATCTATGGGAAAATATATTTGGTCATTAGACATAAGTACCACTAATATTGGAAGTACTTTATGGACTTATGATGCTGAATTGGTAGAATTAAAACACCTAAAATTGGTAACTGATAGGAGTGTTTCGGTAGAGCATAGAGACATACATAAAGCCGACATATTTAAAGAATATGCGATAAACTATCGGGATAAAGTAAGAGAAGATTTTGATGGTGAAATAGTTGCTGTTATTGTTGAAAAACCACTTGGTGGAAGTAATAACGCAAACACCGTTGCTTTGTTACACGGTTTTAATGGTATGTGTAGATACATCCTATACAACATTTTTAAAGTAAAACCAATGGTCATATCAGTTCACGAAGCCAGAAAATTATATTGCCCCGAATTAGTTAAAACAAAAAAAGTAAAGGGTGAAATAGAAGAAAGGTTATCTTTCCCCAAAGAATATAGAAACAATAAAAAAATGTATATTTGGGAAAAAGTTTCAAAAGAACACCCTGAAATTGAATGGTTGTATAAAAGAAACGGTGAAGTATCAGACCTTTCTTTTGATATGAGTGATAGTTATTGTGTTGGCGTTGCTGGTTTGAAAAAAATGGGTATTTATAAATAGCAAAAACGCAAAATTTTAAAAAACCCTTGCATTTTTGCTTGGGTTTTATTATTTTTGTGGGACGTTATAAAAATTACTTTATTATAAAAATGTTCTATGACAAAAGAAAGAATTGACAAGGCAATCGAAATTATTGAATATGCCATAAAAAATCAAATATCCGTTAGAGAAGCATCCACAAAACACGGATTTGCTAATACATATGTAAAAAACGTAAAAGCAGATGTTTATGAAAGATATGAAAATGGCACGCTAGATGAAAATTTGTTTGCAAAATTTAATAATGCATATCAAAGATATTTAGCGGGAAGTCTTTTCAACAAACCCGATGAGGTTGAACCAGAAGATGCACCTACAGACCTTCCCAAATCATCAGAAAATCAATCCATATTTACAGATAAAGGGGAGGGTGTTGCCGATTTTGAATGGCGTGGTCATATTGGTCACATAAAAACATTGGATGGATTGCTTAAAGCGTGTGATGTTGATTTGGATGTGTGGTCTGTGAAGGACTATGTTGTTAATAAATGGGATGTTACTTCTTGGAAAACTGGAAAACCAGAAACAAGACAAAATTTTCAAGTAAAAGCAAGACTTGAAAGGAAAGTTGACGAAATAAAAGCCAAATTACTTGAAGAAACGTTCAAAGAAAACGTTAAGAATTATGTCCCACCAACAATCGATGTAGAATCTTACCTTACATACAATCCCACAGAAAATAATCTTTTAGAAATTTCCATATTTGATTTACATATCGGTAAATTGGCTTGGTCAGGTGAAACAGGAGAAAACTATGACACCAAAATAGCCAGAGCTAGATTTGTTGATGCAATCCAAACCTTACTAAAAAGAGCGAGAGGGTTTGAATATGGAAGAATTTTATTTCCAGTGGGTAATGATTTCTTTAATAGTGATACTATTTTAAATACTACAACAAAAGGAACTCCACAAGACGAAGATTTGCGTTGGCAAAAAACATTTAGTGTTGGCGTAACACTTTTGGTTGATGCAATTAATTTGTTAAAACAATCGGGTGTTCCAGTTGATGTGTTGGTAATTCCTGGAAATCACGATTTTGAGCGCAGTTACTATATGGGTTCGTATCTAGAGGCTTGGTTTAATAGTGATGAACAAGTAATTATTAATAATGGTGCATCACCGAGAAAATATTATAGATTTGGTAAGGTTTTACTTGGTTTTACACATGGAACCGAAGAAAAAGAATCATCACTTCCATTACTTATGGCAAAAGATAGGGAATCCAAGCCGTTATGGAGTGAAACCGTATATCACGAATGGCATTTAGCACATCGTCATAGAAAAAAAACTGTTAAATACAGTACAGTTGACATAAAATCAACAGATTTGAATGAAGATTTGGGTGTTACTGTAAGGTATTTATCGAGTTTGACGGGTACGGAAGAATGGCACCATAAAAAGGGTTATGTGGGTCAGATTAAGGCCGCTGATGGCTTTATTTGGAACGATGAGACGGGTTTAATCGCTCATTTAAATACAAACCTAAAAAATAATAATGATTAAAAAATAATCACAACATAAATTTAATGATATGGCAAAGAAAAATCTTGCTAGCCTAACTAAAGGCGGTGAAACAACAACAAAAAGAAAAAGAGGTAGACCACCTAAAAAGAAAACTACCGAAACAACAAAAAAAACAACCACTCAAACAAAAAAAGAAGAACCATTATCTTTTGATGAGAGAGTGAAAGAAAAGGTTGATGGGTTGGTGGCCGATTTTGATTTAATCCCTAAAGATTTGAGGTCAAAAAAAGAAGAGAACGAACAAACCAGTGAAGAAAAAGCCGTTACAACCGAAGAAAAGAAATCAATGGAATGGTTGTCGGGTGAATTGGAAAAATTGGTTGGTGAAAATATGGAGTTGAAGAAAAAAATCGAGCAATACGAAAAACAACCCAACAAAGCATCGGGTAATACCGGTGAAGTTGAAAGGAAGGTTATTGAATTGTTTGGTGAACTACAACTAAACCATAAAAGATGGGGCAAAAACTTTATAATCGATCCACCATCATTCATACAGAGAATGACTAAGTTTTTTCCATTCCTTGAACACTATCGAATTGATTAATAATATTTTAATTTTGAGTGTATGATTGATGGTATTAGCGGTGTTGAATTCCATTCCATTATTGAAAACGTTTTTGGTGGTGATGTCAACGGCATTAACCAAAGTGAACAGTTGCAAGTAAACTGTCCTCGTTGTCAAGAAAGGGATGGTTTGTCATATCCAGATGGCAAGTATAATTTGGAAATAAACACTCAAAAAAGGATATTTAGGTGTTGGAAGTGTGAAGACCCCAGATTTAGTGGCAAACTAGGTCGATTAATAAGGATTTATGGCAACAACGTTGACTATGAAATGTATAAATCCTATGCATCAATTTTGGGTTCTGTTGATTGGGATAATAAAGAAAAGGACTATGTGCCAGTCACCCTTCCAAATGAGATGGTATATTTTTCACAAGCAGATTTGGATGACCCCGAACATTTTGAAGCATATAACTATTTGGTTAATGAAAGGCAAATTAGTAGGGACATCATTTTAAAATTTAGACTTGGTTTTTGCTTGACAGGTAAATACGCAAAAAAAATAATCATTCCATCATTCGATGCCGATGGTGAGGTTAATTATTTTGTTGCCAGAAATTACGGTAAAGGTAAAAAAAGAAAACCATATGACAATCCAAAGGATTCAAATAAAAACATAATTTTTAATGACGGTTATTTAAATTGGGACGGCACAATATACATTGTTGAAGGGGTTTTTGAAATGTTTAGTTTTCCGGTTAACACCACTCCAATATTAGGAAAGGAAATCCCGGAAGCATTATATACAAAGTTAAAACAAAACAAACCTAATGTCGTGGTTTTGTTTGACCCCGATGCGTTTGAAGATATGTTGAAAACGTTTTATTTGTTACAGACCGCATATATTGGTTATGAAGACAGGGTTAAATTGATGGAACTCCCACAAAAAGAAAATTTGGATTTGGATGAAATTAGGAAGAAATATGGGAAAGAAAAGGTCGTTGAATATCTGTATAACGTTAGAGATGTTTCAATTGACGATTACTTTAGAATAAGACTACACAATCCATATGAATATAAAACAAAAAGATTGGGATTATGAAAAGATAATTGGTTTGGTTTTGGATGGTGATAATGATGCAGAAAAAGAATTGTATCATTGGTGTGATGGGGTCGTTGGTTTATACCTGAAAAATAATTGGAGTGGTGTACGATACTACGAAGATTATGTTTCTGAAATAATTTTAAAAGTGTTTACGGGATTAAAAACCTACAACACAAAAGATAGTGGTAGTTCTAAATTTAAATCTTGGGTTTTAAGTATTGCTAAAAATCATATGTGTGATGTCTTTAGGCATAGTGGTGGAGTTAAATACACCACAATTGACATAAATGACATCACAGAATTTCAAACCACAATAACAAGTGATGAATTAATTGATAACAAAAGATATGTTAGCACAATATCTGATTTTGTGGGAATGGAGGATTTTGATTTGCTAAACATGAAATATGTTATGGGTTACACTTATAATGAAATCGGAAAGTACTATAACATCACAAGTACAACAGCATCCAATAGAGTAAACTATTTAAAAACAAAAATAAAAAATAATGTTGAGATATCAACATGAAAAAAACCCCCAATTATATGGGGGTTTTTGTTTTACCTGATTTCGATTTGTTTTCTTTTCGATTGTTTGTTAATTTTAATTGTTAGAACACCTTCTTGTAGAGAAGCATCAACATTTTCACCAGCATCATCAGGTAAGGTGTATATGGTTTCAAATTCACCGTATTTAATGTTGTTAATCATACGTTTTGTTTTTTCATCATATTTTCTTACGGCTTTAACTGTTAACACATTGTTTTTTAAATCTAAACCAATATCTTCTTTCTTTATTCCTGGTACATATATATTAAATATGTACTCGTTATCGTTTTCAATTAATTCATAATCACTTAAAGTGGTTAAATTCCAATGACCGTTGTCAAAAAATGCGTTATCAAAATCACTAATTAGTTTTAACATATTTACACCCATTTTTTATAATTTTTTATTGAAGTTATTTTTTAGCTCCCACAACACAAAACAAATGCCAAAAAATATTATTGTCAAATTGACAGTTATTATTTATTAAAACCATTGCGTTTTTAGAATTTTTGTGTTATTTTTGTAAAAAAAATTAAAACATATGAAAATAAAGAAAATTGCTCACATTGCAGACATACATTTAAGGAAAACGAATACAAGAAATGAAGAGTATGTACAAGTCTTTGAAAGACTGATTGAATCCTTAAAAAAAGAAAAACCTGATAGAATTGTAATTGTTGGTGATTTGGTAAATGATTACATCACACTTGATGGCGATCAATTAATAATTTCACATACGTTATTGAATTCACTCTGTGATATAGCACCGGTTCGTATAACTAAAGGTAATCACGATTTTTTGAAAACCAATTCAAACAGAACCGATGCCGTAAAAGCAATTGTTAAAACATTAAAAAATCCAAATATCGAATATTATGATGAAACTGATTTTTATACAGACGAAAATGTGATTTGGACAATTTGGAAACATGGTGAAAAAAATAACAATCCTTGGCTTACTAATAAAGGTAAAAAATATTTAAAAAAGAGGGAAGAATTTAGTGAGTACACCTTTATTGATTTATATCACGATCCAATAAATAGTTGTATTAGCGATAATGGTTTAAAACTTAAAAGTAAACAATATCGTAAACTATCTGACTTTAAAGGGGATTATGGATTTTTTGGTGACATCCATAAAAAACAATATTTGAACAAAGAAAAAACCAAAGCATATTCTGGTAGTTTAATTGCTCAAAAATTTTCAGAGGGGGATGATGACTTTCACGGTTATTTGTTGTGGGATATTGAAAATAAAACGGTTGAAGAACATCCCATTCACAATGATTATTCATATAAAAATATATTGATTTCACCATATACAGATTTTGACGATTTAGATTTTGAAATAGATAACCCAACCAAGCATATGAGGGTTAGGTTTTTATGGAGAACACTACCCTCATATCGCAATAAAGAAAATCAACAAAAGGTCGAAAGTTATTTGAAATCTAAATATGATGATGTAAAGATATCCCATAAAAACGAATTTATTGAAGATGATGTTATTGATGTACAAGATAATGAAACCTTAAACAACATAACAGAACAATCGGTACAGCAAGAAATATTTAAAGACTACTTCGAAAAAATTGGTTTAGAAGAAGAGCAAATAAAGGATATTCTAAAGTTGGATAATGAAATTAGTGATTTGGTGGGTGAAACCGAAAGTACTAACATTGAATGGGATGTTGTTAAGTTTGGTGGTCGAAATTTTATGTCATACGAAAAATTTGACATTGATTGGCGTGATATGGATGGTATCTTCCAAATCAAAGGAGATAATGCTGCAGGAAAAACAACATTGGTATTCAAATTTCTACCATATATGCTATACGGAAAAACACCAGAAACCGAAGCAAGAATGAAATTTGGTGATTTGAGGTATGTTAATAACAGGAATGATGCAACACATTGTGAAGGTTATCTTGTTTTGGACATCAACGGTGAATACTATGGTATTAAGAAAAGAACTGACATACAAAAGAATAGGTCGGGTGAAATAACTGCCACACCAACCAAGTTCAGCTACTACCTATTAAGTGACCCGGATGAAGATATGACGGATGATAATGCTTTGGAATCTTTAGATGAGGACAGGAAAGAAAAAACTCAAAAGAAACTTCTTTCTGTTATTGGCACATATGAAGATTTTATGAGAACGGTAATGACGACATCTGATACGCTGAATTTAATTTTATCAAACGATATGGCGGTGTTTATTGATTCGTTGTTGTATGAAAGTGGTTTGGATGTTTTTGATAAAAAGTTGGATGCGCTGAAAAAATACGAAAAAGAAATTAATAAACAAGGTCGTATAATATGTGATGTTGATGCAACCAAAGAAAAAAATGAAGAATTACGCAAAAAAATTGATGAGTTAAACTCGGTGGTTAAAGAACACAACGAAAAATTAATACCAGAAATCAATAAAAAAATTGGTATTGGTGAAGATTTTATCGAAGAAAAAACCAAATCACTATTTCGCATCGACCCCGAAATATATAATTTAGATGTTGAAGACACAAAAAACAAAATTATTGAATGTGAGAGAGAAATTAAAAATCTAAAAGCCAAAAAAACTAAATTGGATGATTCTTTAAAGGATTTGAAAGAAACTTACGATGCAGAAAGATTGAGTGAGCTTGAAGAAAAAAAGGCAAACCATAAAGACAATGAGTTTAACTTGAAAATGGAGATTAGGGGTTTTGATCAGGAAATTTCAAGTAAAGAACATTCAATTGAAGTTTTAAGGGGTGAAATTATTAGGCTTAAAGAAGAAGGAAAGGAAAAAAAGGAAAGTTTGATTTCACTTAAAAAAGATAAGGTATGCCCGTTTTGTAAGGAAAAGTTGTCAGAGGAAAACCAAAAACATTTTAAAAGCGAAATAGAAAAACTAAGCAAGAGAGTATACGAAATCGCAGAAGAAATTGAGGACAAAAAAACGAAGATTAAAAAATACGAAAAAGAAATAAGTGAACTTGAAGATAAAAAGGTTGAGTTTGATAAAAAAATTGAGGCCATTAACAATGAGATGGATGAGGTTTTGGTTGAAATTGGAGAAATCAATAATGATAAAAATGATGTGGAGAAAAGAAAAGAAATTGAAGGTGATTTAAAAACAATACCTTCAGAGCTTAAATCTTATGGTCTTGAAATTGAGGTGTATGAGCAAAAATTAACAAGTCACGAAAACAGCTTGAAACAAATTAAAGAAAATAAAAAAACAGAAGCAATCATTGAATCGGCAAAAGAAAGATTGTCAAAAATAAAGGATGAAAAAGAAACTCTACAGAACAAGGTTTATGAATTGAACTTGGAAATAAAGGAAAAACAAAACACTATTTCGATTAACGAAGAAACAATAACAAAATTCAAAGAACAAGAATATAAAGACGATATAGTTAAAAAATATAGGAAGTGTATTCACCGTGACGGATTACCAAGACAGCTTTTGATAAACAATATAATTCCAAAAACAAATTTAATATTGTCTGACGTATTGAAGAACTCTCAATTTAAGGTTTGGTTAAATCCCGATGATTTAAGACCGAAATTGGTTTATGATGAAAGACCGGATGCAGTAATTGATTGTTTGAGTGCTAGTGGTAAAGAAAGAACGTTTTCAAGTATTGTTTTAAAATTTTCTTTAAATCAAAACAACATAAAATCCAGGCCACAAATATTTTTATTGGATGAAGTTATGGGCAAGTTAGATAAAAGGGGTGTTGAAGAATTTGTTGAAATCATACACACAATTAAAGAACATATGAGAAGAATTCTTATTGTCGAACACGTTCATCAAATCAACCCAGATTATGTTATTGAAGTATTTATTGATAATAATGGTATTTCAGATGCAACAATAACTTAAATAATCTTTTTTGTGTTATGGATTTAAATGAATATGATAAATTAAGGCAGAAAATAAAGAATAAAGATTTTGAAGGCAAAAACAAACCACTGGATAAATGGTTGTATCGAACATCATATTTAGGTAATATTGGTTCAATATTTTTTGCGTTCTTTTTACTTTATCCCGCACTATATCGTTCGTTTTTGGTGAATGTTGGTGGAGACACATTAAGCACGTTATTGGCTGGTGGTTTTACTATCATTTTCTTGGTGATATTTGAGGTAGTTAAAAGATATTTGATTAGAAATTTCTTTCATGATTTGATATGGCTACACGATTTTTCAATAAAACCCAAAACGGCGGGATGGATGACGTTAGTTGTTTGTATTGTAGCAACAAGTTTTTATTTTTCAATTTCTGGTTCTAAAAATTTCGCAACCACATTCTTATATGACTTTGAAGAAACACAAATTGAAATGGTTGATGAAAAAGATAGTTTGCGAACTGTATATAAGCAAAGAAAACAACCATACATTAGAGAGAATGAGGATTTAAGGGAAGTAAACAGAACATTAAGAGAGAGGTTGGCTGAAACACCACTGAATTATTTAACTGCCAGAAGGGAGTATCAGCAAAGCATTAATGATAATGTTGCGGTTATAGAAAGAAATCAAGAACGCATTAATGAAATTGAAGATGAATTTATAAGAGAAAAAAATAGACTAGAAACTAGATATGAACAAGTAAGACAAGAAGATATCACACATGATTTCTACACAATGGTATTGTTTATCATTATTGTAATTATAAACGAAAGTCTTATTATTTTAGGGATTTATTTCAGGGAATATTACGAAAATAAGCTATATAACATAAACAAAAATAAGTTTGAAAGAATCTACCGTTTACGTGATAAATACAAAACATTGATTAGGTTTTTGTATAATGAAGGTAAATTGGGTATTGGAGATAAACTTATGGGTGCTCAAACACTCAAAGAAATAATTGAAGATAAAACAAACATCAGACATCCACAAAAATTTGTTAAAGATTTTTTTGTGAACACAGAAAAATTAGGGATTTTTGTTGTCGAGGGTAAGAGAAGATATATTAATATATCGTATAATGATGCGTTGTTGTTGATTGACGAATTTGATGATGCGTTTAGGGTGTTTGATGACTTAAACAATTAATGTGCTATGGAAAATGAAAACCAAAAGAAAAAAAAAGCTGAATTAGTTAAAGAGGCTTTGACGATTGTTGATAAATTAGGTGATGTTGATATGCGTGATTTGGAAGAGTTTATTATCGACATCGATAGAATATCAGCTAAAAATACAGAAGACATTGATATACCAGACACATTTATTATTGATGAAGTCATTGGTATTGTAAAAAAGGCCAACAAAATAAAGAGGAATGGGTTATGGAGACTTTGAATCTCGATAAGAAGACATATAAAACAAAAAACCATTACAAAACAAAAACTCCAAAAAGTCAAATTGTTATTGGTTCTACATTGAGGAAAGACAGTAATCACATTACAAGATTGCAGCACAAGGAATTAGGTACTTCAAAGGAATGGTCAATGTTTACCATAACAAGAGAAGGAAAGGTGTATCAACATTTTGACAGCAATTACTATTCAGATTTTTTAAAGAATAAGAGTGCCGATAAAAAAATAATTTCTATCTTGTTAGAAAATATGGTATACATATATAAGTATGGTGATAGTTACTATAACTTCATAAGAGAAAAATGTGATAAATCCAATGTCGAACACAAAAAATGGATGGAGTTTGAATATTGGGAAAAATACCCACCCAAACAAATGGAAAGTCTTGCAAATTTATGTGTGTATTTATGTAATAAACACAAAATAAGCAAAAACGTGGTTGACTTTCACCACCACCACAAAGACATCATCAGGTTTGATGGTATAACAATAAGGGGTAATCACATTAATGGAATTACCGATAACAATCCACTATTTGATTTGGGTCGATTACAAAAAATAATTGACCTCAACGAGTAATCAAATACATTGCAGCACCACCAACACCAATACCAAAATAGAATTTGTTTCTGTCAAAAAATACACCAATTCTATCCCAACCAGTTGGTTCTAAAATGTCTTTTCTTACTTCAGGAATAACATAACTTTCAATGTTATGTGTTTGTATAAATGGATTGGTGTGTGTTACTGAAAAGGCCACCGGATGTTCATCCCTACCATCTATTTGCCAATGAAATTCAACAAATGTTTCGTTGGGAAAGTATAGTTTCTGAAAGTAAAGGTTTGGCATTAAATCATCATCAATTAAAGCCACATTATCCACGAGAATTTCATATTCTAAATGCTCTTGTTCGTCTTTAAATGTAATCGTACTATCACCAACAATAGTTTCACCTGCATGTTGAAGACTATCAATTCTAATGTTGGCGTGTATTAATGCTGCAGCAATAACCCTTTTACTTTTATCCAAATCATTTATTCTATCAAGTAATCTTTGTTGTTCTTCTGTTAAATCCTCTCTAATTTCTTCAAGTCTTGATATGGTGGTTTGCATGGTTAATTTTTCTGCAACCCACAAGCCTTCTCTGTTTTGATAATGTCGTACACTATCACTTAAAGCATCTCTTAATCTAATTTCTTGATTAAGTTCGTTAATTAACGAATTATGGCGATTAGCAAAATAACCTGCTGCAGCCAAAATAATGACACCGATAATAATCAATGTCGTTAGATTTATTTTTAAATCAAAACTCACATTTTTCATAATACATATTTTTTTATTGAATTAAATTATCACGCCAATATCTGTAGAAAATATCGTAGTAAGATTCAATTAAATCAATGATTTCTTGATTATCCTCGTCTTCGGGAACAAAATCATCTAAATAATTAAACTCCACACCACTAGTTACTTCGTTGGGGGTTACTTTGTATACGAACTGTATAACACCATCTACATTTCCACCCCAAAAAACAAAATCATCATAAACTTCCAAATCAACAAAATCAATACTTACGTTAAGGTTTCTGAAGAAATCTAAAAACCTTTCTTCCTCCTTTTTTTGGTCGAATTTGGTGATTTTATTTTCACGCTCAACATCCTCATTAATTAAGGAGTTCTTTCGCATCCTTTTTACCATACCAATGGTATCTAAATGCATATTGTATGCTTTTTTATTTCTTCTCATATCCTTTATAATTGTCTTGTAGTAATAAACGATTTATTATAAATACATTTTAAAAGTTTTTTTGTTATGTGTCAGTATTTATAGATAAATATATTATTTTGTTATGGCTGATTTAACCAAAACCGATGTTAAAAAAATTGTGAAAGATGAAATTGATAGATTTGTTTCTAATGAAATGGATAAAGAAGTAAAGGGTTTTATAAAAAAATCAAATAGTCAAACAAGAAATGAATTAACGGATTTAATTGCAAATTCATTAGAATCAGTCTTTAAAACAATTTGGCAAAAAAGACAGTTCTGGAAAACAGACATAAAATAATTTATTTATGAAGCCAACATTAAGAAAACCTACTGAAATGGGTAAGAACATTGAAAAAAACTTTAGAATAGCTATGGACAATCAAAATATGTTAAAAGAAATCGACCAAATTTTAAGTGAGAAAAAAATGTCACTTAAAAAGAAAATTTTTAGTTTGGATAAAATGGAAGCGTTGGTTCATACCGATCCAAAACTATCTGCAGTATACAACGAAATGGCAGAAGATGGTAGGGAAAAATATGGTTANCATTACAACGAAACNATAATGAANATCATATTCAATGATTANGTACTCAATAGTCCAAAATATTTACAAAAATATAAAAAAATCANGCCAAAACNCAAAAAAAGAAGGGATAANGCTGGTATTGAAAAACTAAAAAAAGACCTTATGCCAATAGAAAAACGTAGAGAAGAAAAGAAAAAAGAAAAAAAAGAACGCACAGACGAAAACATTAATGAAAACGAAAGGGTTAATGTAAAATTTTTAGTACACCCTGATGACAACGAAGTTTTTGCGTATTTCCCTGAAATGAATTATGATAAAAGTGGGAAATTTAAGTCAGCATATTCACAAGTAGGACAACATTCACCGTGTCATCCCGAATATGCAAGGGAAAGTAGACCTGCCACGCCTGAAGAATATGCTGACTTAAAAGATGAGTTAGAAAATCAGGTTGGTTATAGTTTAAATGTTGTTGATGAGAGTTGGAGTCCTAATCCAACCGAACCGGCAGCAGGAAAACAAATACCAAATAGTAAAATTGTTGGCGAAGATATGGACGTTGAAGTGGATGAACCCAACGAAAACGAAGATTGTTTTGTGGAATCGGATGGATGGAAATTAAGCGTATCGTGTGCAGGTAAGTTTATTGGAGAATTTAGTGGTGATGATGATGATGCTTGGGAGGCAGTAAGACAATGGAAAGAAAAAAATCAATATTGGCCTAATACGTGGTTTATTTCGGACCATGGAAACGTATCGTTGGTTGATGATAAAGGTAATATCATTAGAGAAACAATGGATTCTGGGGATTTTCGTGGTGGAAAAACAACCAAAAAAGAAAAGGAAGTTGATGAATCAACAACTGCTGCTGCGGGTGCTACTGGAAGTGGTGCTGGTGCTGATTATACATACGCAACACCACATGCTTGGGCTGCAAAAAAACAAAAACCTGCTATGAAAAGACCTTTTTGGTATGGTGGTAGTGTTGTTGGTGAAGGAAAAGAAAAGAAAAAACCCTTTGAAACCGACCCCGAAAAAAGAAAAGAATTCAGAACAACCAAAGAAAAGGGTGGTGTTGAGAAAAAACCTGTTTGGCCTAGCGGCAAAAAGGTAAAACACAGCAACGCACAACCCACAATGAATGATAGGTATGAATATAAAGGTGGTGAATCTAATGTGTATGATGATCCTAAGTTCGTTTGGGATGGTGGTGAAAAAGTTAAAGGTGTTAAGCAAGACAGAAATATTGAAACATCAACCAATGTTTCAAAACAACCATTTTGGAAGCAAGGTAAGGTGGTGTCTGAAAATAAGGAAAACGTTTCAAAACAACCATTCTGGAAGCAAGGTAAGGTATTGAAGAAAACAGTTGCACAAGACGACAACATAAAAGATAAGAAACCTAGTGATTTTGGTAAAAAACCAAAACAACCGTTTTGGAAAGACGGTAAAATAATCAAAGAAAGTGTGGATTATCTTACAAACCCAAAAATATTTGAAGACTATCTTAAATTTTTATTTGAAAGTGAACGTGATGAAGACCGTATGTTGGATATCGTTAGTAAGTATGAAGAAATGACTGGTGGTGGTGAGCAGACTCCGAGTGAAGAAGATAAACAAGAATTTTTTGATACTTATGGAGATTTTTTGGATAATTATGTTGGAAAACACGTTAAAGATTATGACGAAAAAGTATTTAGAGAAGGAGATGATGCTGTTGAAGAAGAAACAGATGTCGATTCCAAATCAATTAATGTTAAAAAAGATGAAAATATGAATGAACATCATTTAGGAACTAGAGCAGAACAAATTGCTTTTGTTAAATCAAATATGGATATACCAAACATTGGTAAATCATTGGAAAGGTTAGATGACAGTGAAGTTGAAAGAATTTACAAAACACTTGAACAGAAAATGGGTTTAACCGAAACAAATCAAAGTATGATTGACACCGCACAACAATCAATGTCAAACAAAGCACAACCAACAGGGGATCATGGTGCTGGTTTGGAACGTGGTGTCAGTATGAATGAAGAAGCTAAATCTAAAGCACAACAAAAGTTTATGGGTGCTGTTAGAAGCGTGCAAAAAGGTGAAACCAAACCATCTGATGTTAGTCCTGAAGTAAGAAAGGCTGCAGAAGATATGACTAAAAAAGACGTGAAAAAATATGCGGGAACCAAACACGATGATTTGCCTGAAAAGGTGGATGAAAAGGAAAAGAAAGAGGTTTGTGAACACCATTTAGACGATAATCAAGATCGTTTTGATTACATCATAAAAGCAAATAGATTATTGTATCCCGGCAAAGAAAAAGATGCTTCTTGGCTTGATAAATATTTGAAAAACAGAGCTAAATTAACCAAAAGGGATTATGACCAAGTATTATACGACACCTATTTGGAAACAGAGGAAAAACTAAGAGAAGCAGGTATTAATCCAAAAGAACTTGATGTCGATGCAATCAATGAAGAACTTAAAGGGTATTCTACACAAAACAAAAAATTAAAGAAAATGTTTGAAGACAAAAGACCCGGTGCATTGGTGTTAAGAGATAGATTGGGAAGCGAAAACGAAAAGTTTTTTAAAAAAGATATGGATAAAAGTGCAACAAAAGAAGCGATTCAGGCTCAAAAGGATTTACAACATAAAGACCAACAAACCGAAGTAACCAATCCAAAAGAGCATAGTGAAAAAATCGAAAAGGAAGTTGTGGAAAAAACCAAGGGTGAATCACTTAAAAACGTTGGTGATTCTTCAAACAAGAAAGGTGATGAAATTCCTAAAAGAAATCATACTAGAAGTGAACAGAGTGAAGTTGACGTACATAGGTTAGGAATGGAGGATTGGGTTTATGATAATCAACCAGATGAAAGATTTGAAAAAAGGATGAAAGACCAAATGGGTGATGAGATGTATGAGAAAAGACAAAAGAAAATGGATGTTAGAGCTAAAGCACCTATGTATAACAAAGATACCCAACCCATCGATGCTGGTAATGAAAAAAATCAGTATAATAAATACAAGGCGGGTTGGAGTGAAAGAACTCCGGGCATAAATGAAACCGTTGTTACTGGTAGATACAAAAATAAATATGGTAATAATGATTATGTTGATTTTGTATTGAAAAACGTAAATGAAGCCGCCGAACCTAAAAAAGAATGGTTTAGATTGGATTTAAGTGGTTTGGGTAACCTTTATACCAACACTGTTAAATTAAATGAAGGTGTGAAAGATTTGTTTGAAGCATATGAGTTCTATGCCGATAAAGATAAAAACGTTTTTGTCGTTGAAAAAACAGAAATGCTTAATGAAAGCGATGAGAAAAACAAAAAGAAACAAGTTAATGAAGGTTTTAATAAAATGAAGCACCTATTTAATTATGATCCAAAGAGTTATATTAGAACTGATAACGTAAAAAAAACAAGAGGTTTTTAAAAAAATCATTGTTTTTTTGTAATAAATTTCATATATTTGTTTAAGTAATGGGGATTTTAAAATCCCCATTATTTTTACGAGTAATCGTATTTATTAGAAAACAAACGTATTATGGAAAATATTTTATTTGGTTTTAATGAAATTGCAAAAGCTGGTTTAAATCGAAACAGTTTTGGTTTGTTAAAGGACACTAAAAATTTTGCAAAAAAGAAAAAGGATGAAGAAAAGGAAGAAATCTTAAAACTTGATCCCAAAGATATTAAACAAGTTGATTTTCCCGACCATCTCTATTTTAGAGAACAAACACCCAAAAAACAAATTGTGTTACATCATACAGTATCTGGTAGGGGTGTTGAGGGTGATATTAATTGGTGGAAAGAAAATCCACAGAGAATTGCAACGGCAATAATTGTTAAATGGAATGGAAAGAAATTTCAATTGTTTTCAAGTAATTATTGGGCACATCATTTAGGGATTAGACAGAATTTCCTCAAAAGTCAGGGTTTTAGTGACTACAAAACAAGAAATAGGTTGCTTAATTCACAATCAATCGGTATTGAAATTGATGCTTGGGGTGGACTTGTTGAAAACAATGGCAAGTGGTATCCTGCTAAATGGGATGGTGGTAAATATGTTGCAAACACAAGAATAAGTCCTGTTGAAAACGTAACAAAATACCCTGAAGGTTATAGGGAGTTTTATGGGTTTGAAACATACACTGATGAACAAATTGAAAGTGTTAGAAAATTGTTGATTTATTTTAGTGAAAAACACGACATACCTTTGGGGTATAATAGAGGTGTGTTTGAGGTTTCCGGTGACGCACTTTCTGGCAAACCCGGTGTGTGGTCACATACATCATATAGACCAGATAAGTCAGATGTACATCCACAACCAGAATTAATTGATATGTTAAAATCGTTGTGATATATGACCAAAACTAAAGAAAACATTACGTTGATTGTTGACAGACTTGAAACATACGGAGATTTCATTGATTTATTATCACACTACATTAGTAGGTATTATATTGATGATGGTTCTTTCAATAAAAATGATGTTAGGAATTTTCATAAGTGGTGTTTTCAAAAAACAAGTGATGATTTTAAATTAGAGGGGATTGATTTTAGTGAAAACGAAACACTTGAAAAAAGAATTTTTAAATATAACGAATTTAATTTTTTCGAATTTAATGACTGTGATTTAAAAAAAATGATTGGGTTTTGGAATGATATGTTGAGTGTTGATAAAATAAAAAACAGGGAATCGATTCGAACGTTAATTGATTTTTATAAATTATTTGACCGATCCGTTGAAAAAAAATATAAAAAAAGTGAAATAAACGAAAAAAAGACTTGCATGATAAAAGAATAATTAGTAATTTTACTAACTCTGGTTTTGGGACGCAATCGGAGTATAAACAAAAACAAGTGGAGGCGTTAACATTGGTTAAGTCTATGAAACTTGAAGCCCAACCCATCGCCTCTG
>SL_3KL_010_SEDDRAFT_10000128_pt1 | contig 50383 bp, 39 predicted proteins | sample SodLakKL_010_SED_2_FD_10381 | JGI IMG/M metagenome (IMG submission 10381)
CTCGAACCCCAGAAAATGAATACGATCCGGATGGACCATTGACATTGTTCAGCAGATCAGCAACGACCGCCGACGGCAAATTCACAGCCTGGATTTTATTAGTGCCCTTAACCAGTAAATGTGACATTGCACCCAATCTCCCTTTCGCCTGTTCAGCCATTCGCCAATGCAGCAGAGCAGCATTACCGGGGTTACAAGGCAGAGCATTGTAACCAGATAAATCACCCATTCTCCCACTCCAACTCTCCCTCATCCTCAACCTTATTTCCCCTTATTCTCCCACTCTCCCACTCTCCCACTCTCCAAATCACTCAATCAATCATTCAATCATTCAATCACTCACTAATTCACTAATTCACTCATTCGCCTGCACACTCTTTTAAAAATTCCTATGTAGGATGGGTGTTATTCATAAAGCAGGTATTGGCCTCTTAGCTCTTCAAACTGAGCAGTTTCAAATTGCCAATCGGACGGATTTTCCTCTTTAATCCGTTCTATTTCTCTTGTGCCTGCCAGATGATACAGAAAATCATTTGTCTCAGCACCCGGAGTATGTTTCAACAAAAAGGCCATCACCTGCAAACCGGTTTTGACCGGATCTGCCTGATGATAATCTGTTATTCTGAGCCGGATGCCGTTACAAATTTCACCTTCATGTTTTGGATTTAAAGCCTTCCCGGGAATCGACTCCGGAGTAAAAACCTTTTTTTCAACTATCACTCCTGACAATTCCGATTGGAGCTGATCGAGTGATGATTGATTAAATTCGGTATCCGGTGCACCCAATATTAAAAACGGATCTTTGGTACCTCTTCCTTCCGACAGATTTGTACCCTCTATGAAACATGTGCCGGGATATGCATACGCGTGCTCAAACGTTGGCAGGTTTGGTGATGGCGGAAACCAGGGTAAACCGGTATCCGGCCACAACATACGCCGTTCCCAGCCTTCCATCCTGATGACCCGGTATTCAGGAACGGATTCAAGTTCAACCCAACGCTCCCCGATGATCATCAGTCCCAATTCACCCAGGGTCAATCCATGCGCAACCGGTATCGGATACATTCCAACAAAAGAAGTGAATTCCGGCTTAAGCACCCAGCCTGAAACATATTCGCCCCCAAGTGGATTAGGCCGGTCGAGCACCCAGACTTTTGTTTCAAATTCTGATGCAGCTTCCAGTATGAGCCCCAGGGTGGCATTATATGTATAAAAGCGGGTACCAACATCCTGCATATCAAACAATAGCAGATCTACACTTTCAAGCATATCACCGGTGGGCTTTCGTGTTTCTCCATAAAGAGAATAAACCGGTAAACCAGTATCCTGGTCAACACCATCTTCAATCAGTTCGCCTGCACCTGCATCTCCCCGAAATCCGTGTTCCGGTGCAAATAGTGCTGTGATATTCACCCCTGAAGCAATCAGTGTATCCAGCATATGGGTCTCCCCGATGCGTGCCGTGGGATTCATAACCAAACCCACCCTGTACCCTTCAAGCTCTACCAGATGAGAATCAATCAAGATTTCTGCACCGGTAAGTACTCTGTTGATATCTTTCGAATTTCGGGGCTCACAATCCGACAGAGTTATATAAAGAATTATCACCGGCAATACATACAGAAAAAATTTCATTTGGATCAGCAAGGTTGCGATTACATATAACTTACAGCAAACTTTTATGATATTGATTTTTATGAAACAATTCCCGGCCCCTTCAATTGGAAATAAAAAAGCGGGCTTATAGAAATTTATTACTGAAATTAACCCGGTAACAGTTCAGTTGAATCTGATTCTTTTTATCTTGCTACATTGAAGAAGGCTTTGAAAATCCCGGGATTTTGTTCGTATTCAACATCGAAACTATGACTATCTATTTGAGGTATTATTTTTTTGATATGGCAGAATGCGGACGAAAGAACATTTTATCAAAACCTTCTTGAAATTAATACAAATCATTTGAGTTACTGTATGAAACTATTTATTAAGATTCTGGCCGGTATATTGCTGTTCTTTATCATTCTGATTATTGGGCTGAATATTTATTTCACAGATGAGAGACTCAAAAGTATGATCGTACCCCAGATTAATCAGGCACTTGACAGGGAGGTACAGATTGACAGGATGTCGATGACTTTTTTCAGGACATTTCCGCGCTTCGGCCTTCAAGTCAACGGTTTCATGCTGCCTGACGATGAAGGTGAACCTGTCGCTGAATTTGATGAGCTGACTGCTTCTGTACGAATTTTTCCATTGCTCAGAGATGAGATTTCGATCTCCAGACTAAATGTCATCAACCCGAATCTTTTCTATAAGGTTTTTGCTGACTCAACGACGAACATAGATTTTTTGCTCACTGAAGATATTGAAGAACCTGAAGAAACGGAGCGGGGCTATACCATTCAGATACCACGGCTGGATATTCACAATGCCGGAATTTTTTATACCGATGCGGTTTCCGAATCAACCATCGAACTAACCGGCTTGAATGCTGATATCAGCCTCATCTTTTCTGATTTGATCGAGAGTACAGTTGATGCAAACCTTGAATCTTTTTCAGCAAATTATGGCGGAACTCAATATGTCACGAATTTGGCACTCAGCCTGCAGCAACAATCGGTCATAAATATGGATGATGAGCTTCTGACCCTGGCGGATGGAACTTTTTCAATCCGGGGGCTTGCACTTGATATCAGCGGCACATTCGGAAAATGGAGCAGTGAAGCTCCGGAAATCGACTTTCAGTTTCACTCAACTTCAGATAATTTCGGAGAACTATTGCGGCTGGCACCGTCCGAATATGATGAATATTTGCAAGGCCTGGAATCAAGTGGTTCCCTCACTTTCGAGGGGAATATTTCGGGTATACTTACAGAAGGAGAAATTCCGGGGTTCGACATTACAGCAGAGGTGACGGATGGATATCTTATGAACCCAGACCTTCAGGAACCCATAAGGGATATCAATTTTTCACTGATAGCCAATAACTACCAGGTTTCACTAAACAGGTTTAGTGCAACTGCTGCAGGTAACAGGCTGAATGCTTCGGGGTTGCTTGAAAGGCCATTCGATGAGGATGCTTCATTTTCCATGAATGTAGTCGGTGACATCGACCTTGAAACAATCAGCCAGTTCTACCCAATTGACCAGGTGGGAATTGAGATTTTAACCGGACTCCTGGCCGTCGATATGGATGCTGCCGGCAACATTCAATATCCTGAGGAAGCCCTTTTTAATGGCTCACTGACACTTCAAAATGGAGTTTTTAAGTACATTGAAGTACCCCGGCCGATTGAAAATATAGAAGCTGACCTGCAGGCAGACCAAAACCGAATCATTATCAATAAAACTTCTTTCAGAGCATCTGATAACAGGTTTTCCATGTCCGGCTCTATAACCGAGCCGCTTGCAGAAATGCCGTCGTTCGATATCGATGCGGACCTCGACTTTGACCTGGAGACGATCAAGGACTTTTATCCTATCGATGAAGATACTTTGATGTTGAGAGGGCAGTTAATTGCTGATGCAAGGCTGCGGGGACAAGCAGATCAATTTCTTCGTGCAATCCAGGAGAGTAATATCCGGTTTCAAAACGGATATGTCGCACACCGGTCACTGGGTGCACCACTTGAAGAAATCACATTCATCGCCGGATCAAGAAATACCAGGCTTACGATCAATGAATCAAGTTTCAGGACCGGAGATAACAATCTGTCTATGACCGGCACAGTTGATGACTTTCTTGATGATGATCCTGTTTTCGACCTTACCCTTGATGGGTCAGCAACATTGGCAGATGTTTCAACTTATTACTCTCTTGAACCCTGGATTAATGAGTTATCCGGTTTTGCTGTTATGAACCTGAATGCCAGAGGGCCGGCCGGCGATCCGAAGCAAATTAATCTGAACGGTTCGCTCAGGCTTAATGAAGTTCATGCATCCGGAGACTCGCTTGCACTGCCTGTCTCAAATCTTGAAGGAATTCTCTCTGTGCAACCCGATGCAATGACACTCGAACATTTTTTCATGCATTACGGAACTTCTGATTTCACACTTCAGGGCAGGCTTCAAAATTATCTTGGATTCATGCAGGAACACGAAACAGCAGCAACCATGCCTGCAATAAACGGATCCTATCACAGCCGGTTACTAAACCTTGATGAAATGTTTGACTGGGATGAGGAAGATGAGGACCCGCTCCATATTGAACTTCCGAATATGACCAGTACCGTAACAGCTCAGATTGACACTTTGATGATTTTCGGAGTTCCGATATACAATATCCGGGGCAGTGGCCATACCGGGCCGGAACAACTTGTCATCGATGAGGCTTCAGCAGTAATGTTTGATGGCACAGCTAACGGGAGGCTTGTCTGGGCAGTACCTCAGCCGGACTATACCAATCTGCAATTTATTGGGGAACTAAGTGAGCTACAGGTGAATGCATTCTTCCGGGAGTTCCCGATTTTGGGTGAAAACAGCCGGTTTGAACAGCATGTAACCGGTGGATTCAGTGCCAATGTGGATTATTACACTGAACTGGATGAGTATATCGACCCGGTCATGTCTTCTACCGTGGCTGAGGGTTCATTTGGAATGACCCGTGCAAGATTAAGGGGCCACCCTGTACAGGAAAGGCTTGCTGACTGGCTCGGATTCAATGAACTCAGAAGCATGGCACTTGATGAATGGGATGCAGAGTTTTCGATTAGAGAATCGGTTTTGACCCTGACCAATTTCAGGCTTACAAGTGATAATATCGGAATTGAACTGGATGGAACTCAACACCTCGAGACCGATGAAATTGACTTTACAGCCCAGCTTTTACTTCCTTCCAGATTTAGGAGCGGTATTGCATCCGTCATCAGTAGCAGAGCCGTGGATGCTTTGACAAGAGATGACGGTATCATTGTCGTCCCGATCAGAATAACAGGTACGATGGGTAATCCACAGATTTCCCCACGGCAATCCATCATTGAAGACCTGCTCAGGGATGCAGGCAGAGATGCATTGCGGAGGTTATTTGACAGAAATTGATAGTGGGAGTTCATAAATCGAACTCCTGCAATATTTTCCATAAAGTATCCGGATACCAGAAGCCGGCAATCTGAACTTCTTCAGGTATTAGGATACCGACCTTTTAAGAGGAGTTACCCCGAAAATTTTCATTTCGCACACTGTAAGTAATTATTAATCAATAGGTTTTAATTTTTGACAAGTGGAAATAAATTTTTTCTCGTTTCACTGCTCTGCCGTGAAATGGCACTCGGCGAGAGACGAGAATAAGATAGTTTTTGATTTTACAGAAAAAATGGGGCAACTCCTCAACCTTTTAACCCTTTTCTTTCTTACATACCCTTTCGTATCTTCCCTGCCACTTTAACTGACACTGCATATGCAACAAGCCGACAATTATTTTGTCTGGGATACCGATCCCGTCATTTTCACAATCCAGGAGTTTCAACTTCCGCTGCCGATTTATATCTGGGGACTGGTTCTCGGTGGAGTATTGATTTACCTGGGCTGGCAAAAATACATTCCATCTGATGAAAGAAAGAGGNCATCGGTTCCGGCATGGAAGCCCTGGGCAATTATCCTTGGAAGCTTTATTGCGGGCCAGCTGCCTTTTTTAATGATGGGCGGGCCATCTATCGATTCAATTGGCCCGATTGCACCAAGATGGTATGGGTTGATGTTTGCATCGGCCTTTATATTCGGTTACCTGCTTGGCTCTAAAATGCTGAGGGATGGCGGCCGCACGCCTGAAGAGATTGACCGGTTATTGATCTATATCCTGATCGCGACTGTTGTGGGAGCACGTCTGGGGCACATCATATTTTACGACCTTGAGTATTATCTGCGAAATCCACAGTTGATTCCTGCAATTTGGATGGGCGGGCTGGCTTCTCATGGAGCTGCAGTTGCAATTATCATTGCCATGTGGCTCTATGTGAAAAAGACTCCAAGAATGACATTCTACTGGCTTGCTGACAGGGTTGTTCCTGCTGTTGCAGTTGGCGGTATGTTTATCCGTATTGGAAATTTCTTTAATTCCGAGATATTGGGCCAAGCCACGGATGTACCATGGGCAGTGATATTTGCAAATATCGACATGATCCCGCGACATCCATCCATGCTTTATGAGTCATTGTCAACAATTATAGTCCTGGCAGTCCTCCTGACGATTTATTACAAATACAACAAAAGACCACCTGAAGGATCACTTTTTGGAAGTTTCCTGGTATTGCTCTTTTCCGGCAGATTCCTGATAGAATTTACCAAACTGCATCATTCCGACTTTGAAGAGGGCCTGATACTGAATATGGGGCAGTGGTTATCCATACCTCTTGTATTATTTGGCCTCTGGCTGATCATTAAAAAAGTAAACTGGAAGAAACAGGGGAAATAATACAGCCGGGACTTCGATGGGATTGACAAGACTATCAAAAATGAAGCTGCATACTTGCACTAATTCCCACCTGGTTGTCAATAGCTTCATCAAATTCTGATAACAGATTGATTCTGAAGCTGACCAAATCCGTTACATAATGCGTCAGCCCCAGTATAAACTGGTCGCTTCCGGAGTCAATTTCCCTGAAACTCAGATGATCCCACCTCGCTACAACACGGGTACTCTCATTAATTTTATATCCACCTGTAAAATAGTAACCCACTATAGTCTCTTCCGGCCCGCCTATATAATTTACAACGTCAAAATCACCCACAAGCAATTCAGCAGCAAAGATCCAGCTGTTATCTTCATAGCGAATATCTGCACCATATAAATATCGATGGCCAGCAACCTGAATACCGCTGGAACCAATTGTTGTATTATCATTATCACCAAAAGCTCCATTGATTCCGATCCGAACAAACCCGTCACCATCCGTTTCAGCCTGGTATGCCAACCTTCCCATATAGAAAAATTTGTTATCCGTGTTTGTATTGACACCGTTTCCGTTAAACAGGCTAAAATAGTAATGTACCTGGCCGAGGTCTCCAAAGATACTGGCACCGATCTCTCTCGGATTCAACATCGTTCCGACTAATCGTGCCCTCGATATCAAATCAGTCAATCCAGGGTGGGGCAATAATTCTGCACTGAATTGTGGTTTTTGAGCTCCCATTCGAATACGGAAACGTTCACTGTAATTATAACTCATATAAGCATCCAGTAAATTGGGTTCCCTGGCAAAATTGAATTGAAACCGGTAGTCAAATTGCCCGTCCAATACACCTGAAATACCTATTCGTGCATTTCCTGCCTGGAATGTTCTCCCTCCATTGAAATTGGTATCTTCAAAAGAATATCGGCCATAAGCCTGAATCAGGCCCGATACACTGAACGGTTCATGTTTTATTAGAGATAATAACCGAATGTCATTCCTCTCTGAATCATCTTGAGCAAATAGATGCACAGGGAATAGTATTAATACGCTCAAAAAAAATATGACTGTGGATACCAGCAAGTATCTTAATTTCATAGAAATGATTCTTTAAAAGTTAGTAAGTTTCATAGCAGATGAAGGTATCCAAAAAATGGCTAATCTTCATAGAAATGGCTTTTTAAGTTCTTCGAGAATTCAATGTCCCCTCAATATGGAAGAAATTTCGTTTCGATGGTTTTCACTCTATTATCTTGCACTTGGCATACTTCTTATCACCGGAGGCGGGTATATTTTTGCCCGGATTCAGGCAGTAACTGACTACATTAAACATGCTTCAAAACTTGAAAGGCCGCCATCCATGTGGGTGCGAATAGTGAAGTATTTTTTTATGTGCACCATACCATGTTTCATTCTCTCTTTTTTTCCATTCTCGTGGCCTGAATTAATCTTTTCAATCTGGAGCCTGATCATTGTTTTTACTACAGGACAATTACTGGCATACTGGAAACATACTTCTCAGGCGATAAAAGAAAACACGGATCAAATTCCCAAAAAAACCCGGTTCATCTCCTTCAATATGGTTTCGCTCGGTTTTATCATGTTTCTTCTCTTCTACCACCTGCAAACGAGGTTTGCGGTTTAACTTTAAGTCAGTTATCTGAATCACGGGTAACATTTTAAAATTTATTCTAACTGTGACATACAGTTGTCATTACTGCCATTTATATTCAGTGTATCAGTATTCACTGAACTTAAAACTAAAGTGCAAACAGATTGATCCGGTTTCAAAAAACATCAAACAGCGGTTTCTATTTACCAGATCATAAACTGGCTTTAGATTGCAGTCATAAAGAAGCGAATTATTTTTTCATCTCTCATGCCCACAGTGATCATATGCCACAAAACCGGAAAACTCCTGTTTACTGTACCCGTCCAACTTTAAAATTCATGCAAGAAAGGGGGTATAAAGGAAAAGCTGATATTCTCAATTTCTTTGAACCACTTAATCTTGGTTCAGTAAGAGTCACGTTATATCCTGCAGGACATATACTCGGATCTTCCATGATTTTTATCGAATCAGACGAAGGAACCCTGCTTTACACAGGAGATTGTAAAACACCTCCCTCCCCGGCTTCAGAAGGGTTCAGTTTGCCTGAAAATATCAATCATTTAATAATCGAAGGTACATTTGGACTCCCCATTTATCGCTGGAAACCTATGGAAGAGATCTCAGCCGAGATTCGAAATTTCACAAACAGAACATTGAATGAAAATTGTACTCCCGTTTTCCTGGCATATAACCTGGGTAAAGCACAGGAAATCATGCATCTCCTGGCACCATTAAATCACGCTGTTCAAATTCATAAAGATGGCTACAAACTTTGCAGTGTATACGAAGATGAAGGAATCAATTTAGGAAGTTATGAAGAGTATAATGCCGAAACTGGTGCAGGCAAAATCCTGATCACACCCTCAACCGCACTTTCAAAGGGATTTGCATCCGAAATCAGTAATAAGAAGATTGCTTATTGTTCAGGATGGGCAGCTGTTGAGCTGAACCGAAACAGATCGAGTGCAGATTATTGGATTACTCTTTCTGATCATCTCGATTTTTTTGAATTGATTAACGTCTGCAAACAGATCTCACCTGAAAAAGTGACGATCACACATTCACCAAATCCCGAAGTTATACTACACTATCTCAGTAACCTTGGCATCAATGCAGAGGCAGTATGAGTCGTACAGCAACATTCGCAAAACTCTGTAAAAAGGTTCAGGAAATTCGCAGATACAGAGATTATTCTGATACGGTCAGATACTTATCTGACTATTTTCAGAGCTTGAAAAGCACTGAAGATCTCGATCTTGCTTTAAGGTTTCTCCTGGAAGGTGCCTTTCCATCTCATTCAGGAATACAGACATCAACCAGTAGTTATACCATCTCCACCGCTGCTGCAAAGTTCTGTGATATTGATTATCAGCTTGTATTCAAACCGTGCCGAAAAGCTGCCGGAGATACTCCCGAGACGATTAAAATGCTGCTGGAGAATATCGAGGAATCGCGTAAGAAGAGAGAGCCCCAGGAACAAACCCTGCAGGAGATCATGAACCTCATCAATAAATTAAATCAGGTAAACAGCCGCAATGACAAACACCAGATACTGGCCACGGCATGGATGAAAATGTTGCCTGTTGAAATAAAGTATTTCTCTCAATTACTTCTGAAAAAATCTCTCCTCGAAAGCCCGGATACGAAACCTGTTTTATCAGCAATTGCTGAAGCATATGAAATCGAATACGAAAAAGTCCGGTTTGTTCATATGGCCACCGGGTCAGTTGGCAGGACGGCAGTATTTGCAATGGAAAACAGGCTGAATGAAGCACCGTTTCAGCTATTTCATCCGAAGCCTTATATGCTTGCCTCTCATATAGATGACTTTGACTATAAATTTGAAGGTTCAGATAAATATGTCGCCGAACCCGAACTTGATGGATTACGAAGCCAAATCCATATCGATAAAAACAGTGTAAAAATATTCTCAGGGAAACGAACAGACATCACGAATTTTTTTCCTGAAGTAGTTCGATTTTTCAAAAATAAAAACCTTCCACCGGTAATTCTTGACGGTGTTCTCTGTGTTTATCAGAATGAATGTATTCACCCTTCAGAACTACTCAGAAAAAGGTTAAATCATAAAAAATCTGAAAGTTTCACGGCAGATAAATTACCGGTACTATTCATTTCATTTGATTTATTATTCTTTGATAATAAAGCCCTCTTCGGGGAAGAACTCTTCAGACGCAGACAGTTACTTGAAAAGCTGGCAAACAATTATAAGCTGGCAATAACAAAACAGAATGTATTTACCGGCCAGCAGGATTTGATCAAACTTTTTAATCGTTCTGTCTCTCTCGGTAATAAAGGTTTAATCATCAAACAAAAAAATAGTACCTATGAATACGGGGAGCGTAGTATTTCATGGATGAAAATGAAAAGTTCTAAAAGTACACTGAATGCTGTGATCATGTACGCTCACAGAAGTAATCATCGAGAAAGTGTAGAATTTCCGGAATTTACAGCAGGGATCTCGGTAAAAAACGATCAACGATACCAGGAAGATTTCATTCCAATAGGAAAAATCATGAACAATTTACCTGATGATGAAACAGAACCTTTAAATAAAAAAACGAATGAATTGATTGTTGAACGCTATGGGCCAACACTCGGATTGATCCCTGGCCTGGTAGCAGAAATCAAATATGATCACATTCAGGTAAATAATCGAACCAAGGCTGGTTATAAACTCTATTCCCCCAAATTATGTAGAATCCGATGGGATCTCAGCCCTGATGATGCCTCCACCCTGTCGGACATTGAAAGAATGTACCATGAAGAAATAAGTCATTCCACGAACATAACTTCAGCAATAACAGGCAGATGATCTGAAGGATAATAACCATTCCGGAAATGACCCAGTATCGCATGGTTTAAAACTCTGACATTTTCAGAAACAAAAATGTAGTCTATTCGTCTTTGTTCAACTCCGCTTTTTACTTCAAAGCCTTCGAAAGTAAAGAGTGGGCCGACATGTGGATTTTCCGAATGATAAAAAGCATCTCTCAATGGCGGGTTCCCCATGGTGAGGATCTCATATACTGGATTATCTTCCCTGACATTAAAATCACCCAGAACAAAATAGTTTCCGTCTGAAGCCAGTTCTTCAATCTTCTGCTTGATGATCCTGGCACTCTCCTCTCTTGCAGTCTGTCCGATATGATCAAAATGGGTATTAAAAACATAGAATTCTCTGCCGGTTGTTTTGTCTCTGAACTTGCCGAAAGTCAGAACTCTTGGAAGAGCTGCATCCCACGACCGGCTCGGTTCATCCGGTGTTTCTGATAACCAAATCGTTTGTCCTGTCCCTTCAATCAGCTCAAACCTTACAGTGTTGTAATGCAGCGATGACAACTCACCTGCTCTGTCACCATCATCCCTGCCAACTCCTATCCAGTCATATTCTTCAAGCTCGTCATCAAGATATTCTACCTGGTGTATTAACCCTTCCTGTTGACCAAAAAAATCCGGCGCATAAAACCTGATCAGTGCAGCGACATGCTCTTTCCGGTTATCCCATGCATTTATCCCGTCATTCGGATTATCAAACCGTAGATTATAGGACATAAGGGATATCGAATCTTCCTGCTGGGCAGACTGATGCCTTTCATGGGCACATCCTGCTACAATAGATACAAGTAAAAGTAAAGTTAAACCTGTTTTTATCATGAATGATATTATTGATTTAAAAAATAAGTTAAGGAATACATTAAGCAATACACTCCAAAGAATCACCTTTCTTAAATTAAAACGGAACACTTGCTCTGATACGGTAATATATTTTATAATCCCTCTCGAAAAGTTCATTGTAAGGTTGTGCGATACCGACCGAGTGTACAAACCTGAGGGGCCCCAACCCGACAATATTCTTGATTTCTGTTCCAAAACCAAGCCTGCGATCCGAGATATTCTCTGTCTCGGAGACAGTCACATCCCACACACTCCCGGCATCTGCAAAAAGAGCAAGGGAAGTCGGGCCGAAACGCAGAAAGCCCAGGATCGATGTATTCAGAGATGGCAAAAATGGAGCTCTGTATTCGATGGATCCAAAAGCAACCTGTCGTCCGGCAATCAGACTCCTGTAACCTCTTACGCGTTCTGTTTGAACGGATTGTAATGTTTCAAATCCCGGATCAACCGGAAGGCCGATATTGTCAATCCTGGAAAACCCGATATAATCCTGTGGCAGCGGATCCCCGGTTTGGAACTGAAACCTGCCTGTTAAAAAGATCCGGTGAATTCCTGTTAGTTCAATGATTGTATAAGCCCCGGCATCTAACGTTAAAAAGGCTGTATCAGCACCAAAGAACCTTTCTGATCCTTTAACACTCACCTGCAAGCCATATCCGTCAACAGGATGAAGCATATTTCGATAGTAAGGCCTCTCTTTTTTGAGAATCCAGGAGGCTCTCAGGTCGAACTGCCTGGCTTTGGCCGGCTCAGGAAGTGAAACAGGAAAATCAACATTCCGCAGAGTAAAAGGATCAATCGACACATACCGAAGGCCTGAACCAATCCAGCTTTCGCGATAAGGAGCTTCAAACCGGTCAAGAGGCCATCGAACAGACATATCAGCACCGGTCAGATTATCTAAGAGCAAACTTCTACCATAAAAACGGGCCGGGCCCGGCACCCTGAACGCACTTAACGTGATTGTGGGATACAACTGGTTATTGATATATGAAAATAACCCATAACTGTTAGACAGATCACCAAATGAGAGGAGTCCTGCAGCCAGGAACAGATGTTTGGCAAGTGGTTCAGCCCAGGTGGTAACCCCGAATAAGCCATAATCATCAGGGCCGGCATAATACGGTAATGCAAGTGATACAACATGCGTGATATGATTCCAGGACCTGTAATCGTATCGCTGTTCGATCAGGCTTTCATCAGGGTCAATTTGCCAGGGTATGATAGTTGGCGGTTCATGTTTTCTCCATGTCGTATAAGCTTCTGTGATTTCAGGGTCAATGCGTTCCGATTGCATCCCTGCATCGACTAAGTATATATGCTCGCGTCTCTTCGTTTCAGTTGCTTTGATCACCAGCTTTTCCGTTTCAAGAGTATCTGATTGACCTAACCAGTCGAAAGCCTCTCCGCCGGTAAACAGGTTTGTAACGCGACGGGTACTGCCAGTTTCCAAATCGGTAACAAATACATTCGGCACCTCATCCCTTAATGAGGTAAATGCAATACTGTTGCCATCCGGACTGACCAGGGGCATTCGGTTATCAGTTTTCCCGTCATCAATGACCCATTCACTTCCAATATACGGATCATGAATCACCAGGTATCGGTCACCATTTATATCAAAACGCTGGAATACCAATTCATCCCTTTGCCAATTCCAGACAAGATTTATAACCTGGACGTCTCCTTCATGATTCGTAACCCTTTCTTCGAGTCCGGTATCAAAATTATATTTAAAAATATTTCCCGTACCCCCCTCATTGACGATGTATGCAACCTGAGTCCCATCCGGGCTAAATGCCGGTGAAACCGCTCGTCTGCTAAATGTCAATTGCTCTTCATTGAATCCATCCAGATCAAGCAGAAAAACATCATTTAGCAGTGAACTCTGATCTCCCCTCACCGTTCTTGAATATGCAATAAAATTTCCATCCGGGCTCCAGGTTATATCGTTCTTTATATTTCCATCAGCAGCAACCTGTGATGCCCTGACCGTGTCATTATCAACGATATATAACCTGCGAACCGGCCGCTGAAGAGAGGGCAGGGACAAGACCGCTATCCTGGACTGATCGGGACTATACTTCACATCATAGTAGTATTGCCCCGGCAGATTTTCAGGGTCAGCTCCCAAAGAGTCTACCCGGCCCATTTGAGATGCAAGCGTATTGTAGTATATGTTGACGTGTTTTCTCCATTCTTCATAGAATTCAGAATAGGATTTGTCAATGGTTTTTCGGAAAGCACGATCATGATCGTGATAAGTAAATAATCCCAGAGCTGATTCTCTCTGAGCCAGCATTTCAGCCAGTGTAGTATCTCCATACATTTCTGAAAAATAACGGACCTGCGAGTTTCCGGATGCATAGAGCAGGCGCTGGTTAAAGAGCGATTGCCCGTCTGTATAGGATGGGCGGCTGTCAAAAATGGCTGTCCGCAGCCACCGGTCACCTCTCTGTGAGTCCCACTTTTCTGTTTGATATTGAGCTAACCCTTCCGTCCAGATACCCGGGGTTGGATCACCGATCACATAATTCAGAAGTCCAAGGTTTGTTCTTGTCGCTTCAAAATGAAAGATGTGTGCCAGTTCATGGGCGATAACTTTACGAAGCCACTTTTCAGAACCGGTCCAAAGTTCAGCATATTCATTCAACCCAACCCAGATATTTGTGTAGCCATTACCAATCGGGACTGCAAAACCGTTGTTTATTTCATCTTCATCAGATAAATAGATACGTATTTTATCTTCAAATTCAACATTCAGGTTTTTGGAAAGCGCCCGATAACTTTCCTCTGCAATAGCTGCAGCATCCGCTTCAATTCCCGCTAACCTCTCAGGGTACATAATTTTGAAGTGTGCTGTCTCTGCAACCTGCCAGTTCAGATAAGGATGGTTTCTGCCATTGAAACTGTTAAATCCTTGTGCAACCAGGTCAGCAGAAAATAAAATCAAGATCAGGGTCAATAAAACGTTTCTCATGCTGACTAATGGATTCGGCCAAATTCATGATTATTTGATACTGCATTTTCGCAAAAGACAGACTCTTTGAATATATGAGAAAAAAAGAGGAATGGAACAGTAATGATTATTCGACTGACTCTATCATTAAGAAGTGACTTCCTGAAGAATCATCTTTCATCTTGACTGTCTAAATAATAAACTTGAACATTAATATTCACTGCAATTTTTACTGATGACTACCTGGTCACTGAAATCCATACCTCCACACGACTGGTATATATGCCTGGACATCGATCCGTATTTTGATCATGAACATAATCCGGAAGAAATTATTCATAACGGGTTTACCAGGCCCATACCCCTTGATAACAGAGACGTTGTCGTGACCACTCATTTTAATGGTGATGTAGAAAAGCCGGTTTTCCACTTTGAAACCATTGAAGATTTAGCAGAAGGTGAGGTTGATCAGGCAAACAGAATTTTATCCAGGATTTTCGGAATCAACCTGGATCTTCGTCCATTTTACGACCAGGCAGAAAATGATCCACTTCTCGGGCCTCTCATGAAAGAATATTATGGTTTAAAAAGAATGAGCCGTGCAACCCTCTTCGATGACATTGTTAACCGGGTAATTCAAATGAGATTATCTCATAAGCCAACAGCAAAAAAAATGGTTTATAAAGTGAGGGAGCGATACGGAGCTCACCTGGTTTTCCGGGGAGAAACATTACCGGCATGGCCCCGCCCCCATCAGCTTGCCAAAGCTGACCCTGCACAAATACGCAGATTGGGCCCTACCCTGAGAAAAGGTGAGTATATTACCGGTTTGGCTCAGGATATCATTGCAGGAGAAATTGATATCAGTTGGCTTGATACCGATGCAGAACCAGAAACCTTTTACAATACAATTTCCAGTATACGCGGGATCGGGCCAACCTCTGCTCAGGATCTTATGCTTTTCCGGCCGAGAACCGATGCTGTCTTTCCTGTCAATAAAAGCAAAGGGCAGGAAAAAGGTTTACGGAAATGGATTATTCTGAGCTATGATGGTGATCCTGATCACACATCAGATATGCAATTCAATCAATTGATACAAAACTGGAATGGTTATGAAGCCGCAGCAATCGAATTTCTATTCGCAGACTGGATGATCTCAAGGAAAAAATCCTAAAGCCTGTGAAAAAGCAACCATTAGAAAGGACAAGGGTTAGCTATCGGCTGGCCGAAATCATCGATTTCATCTGTAAAACAAAGCATCTCCCAGGGAATCCGCTTACTCACTATTCCCACGACATACCCGACTCCGTTATCCACATTTGAAATACCATCCGGCAACGAGATAATTTCCTCACTCAGGTCAGGAAAGAATTGCCACTCCGGGCCTGCTGAAGCTACAAAAACTTCTCTCTGCTGTAAGGTATATGGATTCTGTTCAATGTACGTTTCCAGGTATTCCCTTGCCTCACTCGGATTTAAAAGAACCGTATGTACTCCCTGCTGAGTAGTCAGTGAGAGTGAATCCTGGTGATGATTAAATGAAAATACAGTAGTCAGATCAGATAAATGATGATACAGCTCATGATTGGAATGTACATCAGCCAGGTTATCAACTCCTGTCACAACCAAAATTTCTTCCTGGTCTTCCAGATCAACTTCTATATATGGATCCGGAAAATCTTTGGGGAGTGTGACGTGTACATTACTGATATTTCCATCCGTATCTTCTGCTTTCAGAAGATACGTTTGCTCAGGTTCCAAATTCATCGTTGTCCAGAAGTTCCAGGCATAAGCACCCTGCCCGTAGTAGAATAGTGAATCGTTCATAACTGCGATTTCTCCACCCGCCCCGACATGTTCGAGGGTAACGGTTACATCCAGTGGCTCAGAACTTAAAAAATAGGAATCTCTGACCGGCATGATACGAACCCATTGAGTGTCTGCTGATGCATCCAGATACCCAAAAATGGAATAAGAATATCTGTCGTTATCCTGAAATGGTTCAAAAGTTTGGTCACAGCTAAGAACAAGTTTGGTGATTAAAACAAGACACAAAAAATATATCGAATGCCTAAACAATTTCATCGCGTCTCCATCTTAACAGAAAAATAAGGGGCGAAACTTAACTGATCGATCTGCCTTTGAGTATAAATATCGTAATAAAACATATTAGACTGATCATAGAAATTAATTGCTCCAGCCTGTATACTTATATCTGCAAATGAGAAATGAATACTGCGTTCTAATGACACATCAAGACGATGATAAGTTGGCAGCCTCCCCTGGTAAGGTTTCTCCATGATCATCCTTGGGTTCCCATAAAACCTACGAATATTGGGGAGCCCGTCGTCAAAGCGGATATATTCATCAAAACCCATAGGTTGTGTAAAAGGTAAGCCGGTTCCCAATTGCCATCGTACATTCGTTTTATACGGCCCTAATGTTATGCTGGCCATAGTGTTGAACTGGTGCCTGCGATCATGCGGGGGATGAAACCGCTGAACAGGTTCATCAAACCAGATCGTGAAGTGCTCTTGTGTTGTTTCATATTTCGTCCAGTTGTATCCATAGCCTGCAAACCCGTAAAATATCCCGCGGTTATATTCCAGGCGAATATCACTGCCATAGATAGTGCCATCTGCCATCGACAAATCTGTATTAAAACGGGCCAGGGTACTCCAGGTTGTGATCGGAAGATTACGTAACTGTTTGTAATACGCTTCGAATGCCACTTGAAATCCGCCTCCAAGCGCCTGTCTCCATCCTGCCATATAGTGCCGCGCTTCCATTTGCGCCCCGCCGGCCGGCGACATCATCCATGCTACAAATACCGAGCTGACATCCCTGATATCACTCAGCCCTGCCAGTGCCTGCCTGTAAATTCCAGCCGATACACTAAACTCTTCACTCTCACGTCCGAATGGATTCCAGGTAAATCTGAATCTGGGTTCAAAACTGGGATCATACTGGTCCATATAATAGGTAAATGCAGCTCCTGATCTCAGTCGCATTCGTTCACCGATCGGAAATGTAGCTTCCATATAAATACCTGAGCCCAATACGAGTTCCGTCTCATCCCGTGGAATCTGAAATAGTTCCTGTAAATCGTAGTTATACCATTTTAAATGAGCAAAACCGCCATATTCAAACCGAATATTCTGAATGTACCTGGTCAGATTCAGTTCCATATTCAGCCGGGTGATATCAGAATATAATTCCGGGTTCCTGCGGTCACCTGCAGCATTTGACATATGGGAAACTCCCAGATTTAATTCAAAAAGACTTGCAGCCTGTTCAGGAAGCATCATACACCGTCCACCCAGGACAAAATTATTCCACCGAAATAGATCATCTGACTCAAAATCCATTCTGCCCTGGTCAGCCGTTCTCATTATAGTAACAGAACAAACAGAGTTTTCCTGGCTGATATGGCTGAATTTAAAAAACTGACTGTTAAAACTAAGAGGTTGTTGTTCATTCATGAACCATGGACTCGTTTCCTCAATCAGGGATTTCCGTCCTGATAATATCCATGAAGAACTTCCGGATACTATCGGCCCTTCCAGATACAGTTCCCCTAAAAACGGGCTGACAGATCCCGAAGCCCGGTGCCGATACCTGTCACCATCTCTTGACTGTACATCGATCACCGATGAAATCCGGTTACTGTATCTTGACCCGAAACCGCCGGCATAAAAATCGACCCCGGATATCAGATTTTCCGGAAATGCAGAATAAAAGTTAACGATATGAAACGGTTGATAGATAACACTGCCGTCAATGAGTGTCATATTTTGAGATGAGGTGCCACCGCGTATATATAACTGGCCGCCACGATCGCCGGTACTGACCACACCGGGCAGCGCCTGTAGATAACTTGCTAAATCTCCTGAACCGGCCGGTGTCGGAACCCTTGCAATATCAATGGTTCTGATTCTCTGTTCCCCTCTTGCACGCATGATTGTACCACTTGCAGGTGCGATATGCAATTCATCCAGGATCTCATCATCCTGTATTAACTCAAAATTCAGTGTATGTCTTGTACCCGGATCGAGGTTAAGAGTATCCGTATGTGTGATATAACCGATATGGCTTATACTCAGAACATAACGCCCATCAACCGGGATGGTAATACCGAAATATCCATTTCGTCCGGTAGCAGTACCGTAAGTAATATCCTCCTCATCAGCGTGTTGTAAAATGAGATTTGCACCAATTAAAGGCCTGGCATCTTCCTGATCAACCACCATTCCCTGTATGGAAATTGACTGGCCAAACAGAGCATCATTCAATGAAATGCTGAAAATTAAAATGACCGGAAGATTTACAGTAAGGAACTTCATTAGGTCGACCCTGTATCCAGTAAGAAATTAAGCTATGTACATAGCAAAGAGTAATAGAGAATAAAAATAATACCGGCCAATTCATTATCCAATTCATGCCTGAAATTTCAAGATATGAAAACAATTTAGGGTTTAATTGTTTATGGAGATATGGCAAGAATTAATTTAGACGAATATACTCTCTTAAACCATACTGCCTGTTGCAAAGATGTGATACAAAAAAACCTCACCCCCCGTAGGAGGTGAGGTTTATAATATTTACTAAAATTATGGAAAGAATGAATCGCTTACATCATTCCGCCCATGCCTCCCATTCCGCCTGGCATTCCGCCACCTGGCATTCCGCCGGGGCCGTCATCATCGTCACCATTCTTTGATGGCTTATCGACAACGACAGCTTCGGTTGTCAACAGCAGAGCTGCAACGGAAGCGGCATTTTCAAGTGCTGTACGTGCAACTTTGGTTGGGTCTATCACACCAGCTTTGATCAGGTCTTCATACTTTTCAGTACGTGCGTTGTAACCAAAAGCATCTTTACCTTCAAGTACTTTTTGTACAACGATTGACCCTTCAACACCTGCGTTATTTGCAATAGCTCTCAATGGAGATTGCAGGGCACGGCGAATAATATCGAATCCAACTTCCTGGTCAGGTGATTCTCCTTTCACTTTTTCGAGCCCTTTCAAAGCTCTCAGGTATGCAACTCCTCCACCAGCCACGATTCCTTCTTCAACTGCTGCTCTCGTTGCATGCAGGGCATCTTCAACACGAGCTTTTTTCTCCTTCATCTCTACTTCAGAAGCTGCACCAACATAAATTACAGCGACACCGCCACTGAGTTTTGCCAGTCGTTCCTGCAGTTTTTCCCGATCGTAATCGGATGTTGTGCTTTCAATTTGCGACTTGATCTGGTTGATTCGGGCTTTGATATCACTTTCTTTGCCCTTACCACCAACAATCGTTGTGTTGTCCTTATCGATTGAGATTCTGTCAACCTCACCGAGAAAATCGAGAGTTGCATTTTCCAGTTTGTAACCGCGCTCTTCACTGATCACAGTACCACCGGTAAGAATTGCAATATCCTCGAGCATCGCTTTTCGCCTGTCACCAAAGCCGGGTGCTTTTACGGCAGCCACTTTCAGTGAACCTCTAAGCTTGTTAACAACAAGTGTTGCAAGAGCTTCACCTTCTACATCCTCAGCTATAATAAGAAGCGGACGGTTGGTCTGAATTACTTTTTCAAGAATTGGCAGAAGATCCTTCATATTTGAAATCTTCTTATCGAAGATCAGGATATAAGGCTCTTCAAGTTCGGTAGTCATTTTGTCACTATCGGTAACAAAATAAGGTGACAAAAAAAAAAAAAAAAGGTAAGTATCAGTGCTTTTCGCTTCTTCAACGGTAATTACGCCATCCTTACCAACCTTTTCAAAAGCTTCAGCAATTCTGGATCCGATCTCTTCGTCACCATTGGAAGATATAGTAGCTACCTGCTCAATGCTTTCGGGATTGTCCTGTACGTTTTTACTGAGCTTTTTCAGTTCGCCAACAACATGTTTTACGGCAGTGTCAATACCCCTTTTCAATTCCATCGGGTTCGCACCTGCAGTAACGTTTTTCAGTCCATTGTTGATTATGGATTGGGCAAGTACGGTCGCAGTTGTCGTACCGTCTCCAGCATTATCAGCAGTACGGGATGCAACTTCTCTTACCATCTGTGCCCCCATATTTTCAACCTTATCGGCCAGTTCAATTTCTTTGGCAACCGTAACGCCATCTTTGGTTACAGTTGGAGCGCCAAAGGATTTTTCAATCACAACATTACGTCCTCTCGGACCCAATGTTACTTTGACAGCATTTGCCAGTTTATCCACGCCTCGTTTCAATGAGTCACGTGCATCGGTATCGTAATGAATTAGTTTAGCAGACATAGTGCTTATATTAATTTTATATTCAGGTTAATTTTTTAAATAGTGAGTATTTACGAGACGACTCCAAGTATGTCACCTTCTCGCATAATCAGGTACTCTACACCATCAAGTGTGATCTCGGTGCCGGAATATTTTCCGTATAGAATGTGATCACCTTCTTTGACCGACATGTCAATTTTGGTTCCGTTCTCTACTTTTCCCGGACCGGCAGCTACAACAGTTCCGCGTTGTGGCTTCTCTTTTGCTGTATCCGGAATAATAATTCCAGAGCTGGTTGTCTCTTCAACATCGTCCGGACGAACCAGGACTCGATCACTTAAAGGTTTAATATTAGCCATAAATGACTCCTTCAATTTTTGGTTTTTGTTACTTGTTAATAAAAATCTTTGAAATAAGTTCAGGGCTTTACACATACAGACCCTCTTCGATTGATCTTTTATGCAACTTCCATACCAAACTCGATAAAAGTGAAAAAGAATTGGATTAGTTGCCCGAATTGCACTTTTCGACCTGTTTACCAACACATATTCCCGACAGATTCGTCGAAATTTCAGAGAAGCGTGCCATCTTGTTCCATCTGTGCTGTCAACTTTTCATATATGGCAGGCTCCCAGGCTTCTGCTCGTTTGTCATAATCGAATTCCGGGCCTTCTGGCAGATTATCGAACCGCTTCAGTGAGTTACTCAATTTTTTTCTTCTCTGCTGAAATGCGGTTCTTACGACTTTTTTCAAATTCTTGTCACGGCACATCAACTCCGGCTGATCAAATTTTAACACTACTACACTGCTTGTAACTTTTGGCCTGGGGTAAAATGCATTGGCAGATACATCAAATGCTATTTCCGGACTGCTCATTAATTGAACCTGTACACTCAATATTCCGTAATCCTTGGTACCGGGAACAGCTATAAGCCTTTCAGCTACTTCTTTTTGCATCATCAATGTAGCACTTTTCAACCGGTTTCTGTGATCAAGAATTGCAAACAGTATCTGGGATGTTATGTTATAAGGAAGATTACCAACTACATGGATATCTGCAGAATGATCTCCAGGCAACAGGTCATCCCAGGAAACTTTCAGTATATCTTCATGATGGAGCTCAAGATTCGGAAATTTTTCCTGAAGATACTCAATTGCCCTGCCATCAACTTCCACAGCCAGTATATTCTTGAACTTTTTTATGAGTTCAGCCGTAAGCATTCCGGTACCGGGCCCAATTTCTATTATGAAATCATTAATCTTTGCAGGAATTGTATCTGCAATTTTTCGAATGATGTTGCCGTCTTGTAAAAAATGTTGGCCCAGACTTTTTTTCGGCCTGATCTTTTTCATGAACTACTTGCAGATCTGATGGTTTTGATTAGTTTTAACTTAGTTAAAATGTAATAGAGCAACTAACCCCTTTTTGTTTATTTTTTTACATGGAAATAAAACCACTCGATACGGAACAGATCGGTTTAAAAACGCTTGAAAAGAGATTAATCAAAACCAGGTCAGATATTTCTCTCAAGATCGGTTTACCAAAAGAGATTTCGAATGATGAGCGGCGCCTGTCACTGACTCCCGGGGGCGTTTCAATCCTTCGTGCTAATAATCACGAAATCTATATTGAAAAAGGTGCCGGTAACGATGCCCATTTTTCGGATCAGGAATATGCTGATGCAGGCGCTGAAATCATTTACAGCCCTGAAGAACTCTACAAAAAGTCTGAACTCATCGTCAAAGTTGCCCCGCCTACCCAACAGGAACAGGAGTGGATGCAGCAAAACCAGGTACTGATCTCTGCTCTGCACCTCGGCAACATGAAAGTAGAATTTCTGAAATCACTGATTCAGAAAGGAGTTTCATGTATCGGGTACGAATTTATTATGGGTGATGATTCAGAGTTTCCAATCGTCAGGATGATGCACGAAATTACCGGATCCATGTCTGTTCAGATTGCTGCACATTACCTTGAAAACAGTAGTGACGGTCAGGGAATTATGCTGGGTGGAATCTCCGGCATTCCTCCGTCAACAGTTGTGATAATCGGGGCAGGAATCATAGGAGAATATGCTGCAAGAACAGCACTTGGTTATGGAGCTCAGGTGTTTGTTCTTGATAACGACCTTGCACAACTCCGGCGGCTTGAAAATGCTCTTGACAGAAGAGTTATCACTGCGACCGCAAATCATCAATATCTTTCATCTGCCATTGAACTGGCTGATGTAGTAATCGGGGCAGCAGTAACAGAAGGTGACCGCGCACCCTGCCTGGTAACGGAACCCATGGTTACCAATATGAAAGACAGAAGTGTAATCATTGACACCGTAATTGACCAGGGTGGGTGTATTGCAACAAGTGAGCCGACCAGCCATTCAAATCCTGTATTTAGCAAACACGGTGTTATCCACTATTGCGTACCCAATATACCCTCCAATGTTGCCCGGACAGCCACTTACGCCTTGAATAATGTGATTGTTCCATACCTTCTTGCTATCGGAGACGCCGGAGGAATCAGAGAAAGCCTCTGGAGTATTACTGCGCTTAGAAATGGAACTTATGTTTACAAAAAACATCTTACAAAAAAATCTCTGGCCAATCTTTTCAATATGCCTTATCGTGAAATAGAGATGTTAATTGCCTCCCAGATCTGAAATCAGTATGGAGGAATCGACTGTGTCGTCTGAATTGAATGAAAAAAATTACCGAAGAATTACACTGATAAACTGGTCATTAACAGTACCTTTGCTGCTGATATTTGCATGGCCATATTATTTCATCTGTGAATTGAGTTCTGTAGAAAAATATGTAAGCTATCCGGGCTCTATTCTATTTGCCATACCTTTTATGCTGACGATATTGCATGGCCATGTTACAATGGCTTTAGGCACACTACACAGACATCACTATTATCACTGGCTGAATGAAAATCCTTTAACTTACGGTCTGTTATTCCACGAAATATTAATCAGTACACGCTTCAGGCTGATACTTTTAATTACAAGCGGATTGATCCTGTTAACTGCAAGCTTTTTATAAATTCCATTTCATACACCAGTTTACCGGACGGCCATCAGGCTCGCCAGAGAACTTGACGTGGCATGACGAGTGATTTTAACCCAAAATAATTTAACCCAAAAAAGTCGTTAGACCTTTTTTGGGTCAAATTCTGCAAACAGATCAGGTACTCTCCATATTTTTAATCTCTTCAACCACAGAGGGGTCGAGAAGAGTGGAAGTATCACCGATATTTTCAAGGTCGTTTGCTGCAATTTTTCTGAGAATACGCCGCATAATTTTGCCCGACCGTGTTTTGGGAAGCCCGGGTACTACCTGCAATTTATCCGGTTTGGCAATCGGGCCGATGATTTTTGTAACCAGATCGTTGATCTCCTTTTTAAACTCTTCCATATTAGCAGGTTTTTTTTCACAAATCATAAATGCATATATCCCCTGCCCTTTTACATCATGAGGATAACCGACCACTGCCGTCTCAATAACATTACTGTGTTCATCAATTGCATTTTCGATTTCAGCAGTTCCCAGCCTGTGTCCGGATACATTCAGAACATCATCCACCCTGCCGGTAATACGGTAAAAACCACTTTCATCGCGCCGGCAACCGTCTCCGGTAAAATAATAGCCTTTATAGGCACTCATATAGGTCTCAAGGTAGCGTTCATGATCCCCCCAAATTGTTCGTGCAATTGATGGCCAGGGATGTTTAATACAGAGGTTCCCCTGCACATCATTCCCAGCAATTTCATTTCCTTCTTGATCCATTAACACTGGTTCAACCCCGGGTAATGGCAATGTCGCAAAACCGGGTTTCCCTGGAGTCACACCCGCGAGCGAGGAGATCATGATTCCACCGGTTTCGGTCTGCCACCAGGTGTCAACTATCGGGCAATTCCCTCTCCCGATATTTTTGTGATACCAGTGCCAGGCTTCTTCGTTTATCGGTTCACCGACAGAGCCAAGAACTTTCAGTGAACTCAAATCGTATTTTTGTACATATTTTAAATCGGCCTTCATCAATGCCCGGATCGCAGTCGGGGCAGTATAAAAATGAGTGACATTATATTTTTCAACAACCTCCCAGAATCTTCCGGGATCAGGATAGGTCGGTGTACCTTCAAATATAATCCCTGTTGCCCCATTGAAGAGCGGACCATAAATGATATACGAGTGCCCGGTGATCCATCCGGCATCAGCAGTACACCAATACACATCATTTTCCTTCACCTGAAATACATTCCGGAATGAATAGCTGGTGTAAACCATATATCCACCACACGTATGAAGTACACCTTTTGGTTTTCCGGTTGATCCGGATGTGTATAAAATAAATAGGGGATCTTCGGCGTCCATCTCCACAGCTTCATGCTTTTTTGATGCGTTCCGGATCAACAGATGCCACCACTCATCTCTGCCTTCCACCCAATTGACTTCTCGGTTTGTTCGCTGACATACAATAACACTATTTACTGTCGGGCAATTTTCAAGTGCCTCATCCGAAATATCCTTCAATGGCACGTGTTTGTCACCCCTTCTGAGGCCGTCATTGGTAATGAGCATTTTAGCATCACAATCCTGTATCCGTTCAGAAAGTGACTGAGCTGAAAAACCGGCAAATACAATCGAATGAACAGCACCTATTCGTGCACATGCTAATGCTGCTATCACCAGTTCCGGAGTCATCGCCATGTATATACAAACCCTGTCTCCTTTCCTGATCCCTTTACTTTCCAATACATTGGAAAAACGACAAACATCTTCATGAAGCTGCCGGTAAGTAATTGTTCGCCTGAAACTGTCAGGATGATTTGGTTCAAAAATAAATGCTGTTTTACTGCCAATATTATTCAGATGACGATCCAATGCATTTTCGGTAACATTGAGCTTTCCGCCCTCAAACCATTTAATATCACCTTTTTCAAATCCACCGCTTTGTACTTTTTTCCACCGTTTTCTCCAGTAAAAAGTACCCGCTTCATGTTCCCAAAAGTCCGCACGATGTTTTTGTGATTCTTTGTAAATATTCTTGTACTGATCAAATGATTTGATATTCAGCCACATAGTCAGATCTGTATTAAGTGTTTAAAGATTATTTATAAAAGCTAAAAAACTATGAATACCCTTATGTTGGGCTTTTTTATTGCGATTTTCAAGCTTTGATCCAAAAAAGTTATTCACTAACAGTGATTAACGGAATATAGATGAAATTTTACTTTTAAGATTTACCTGACAGAAATCGTAGAATCAAACATCAGCACCTTATAAACCCTATTGCATTGATTTTTTTTTGTAGCACTCATGAAGCTGACTTGTAATTCTTGATTTTCTTGTCCGAACATTTGCTTCTGAAATATTAAACAGTGCACTTGCTTCTTTGGTTGTTGTATCCGGTTCCTTCATGAAATGTGTTATTAAATCTCTCGATTTTTTGTCAAGTTCATCAAGGCACTCTTTGAGTATTTTCTCTCTCTCTTTATCCAGCAGGTTCTCAATTTGCATCGCCGGCTGAATTGTATCTTCTGCCGAATCCTCTTCATAAAGAAATCGGTGCTGGTGTTTTTTATATCTGAAATATTCATGCCTGCAAGCCTTAATCAGATAACTGAAAATATATTTTTCCTCTCTGATATTATTTTTTCTAATTTGTTCAAACACATCAAGGAATGCCTGATGAACACATTCCTTGGCCGTTCTGGGATCCGCACCCATTACGACCTGAAGATAATCTTCAAGTCGTGGGATAACTTCTTCCAGCAGTTCCCCTGCTCTCGATTCATCACCATCTTGCAAGGCATCCACCAATTCCGAATAATCGACTCTGGGCACAGGTTATCTGATTTGATCTTTTTTTATTTACCGCCTATGATAAGTAAAGAAATGTTACACTACTCGCACAGTTTATTTATTTCTTTTACTTAAATAGCTGTCTGTAGAACACAAAAAATACTGGTTAACTATATAAACACCTGATAACACTTTCAAATTTTTTAATACCTTATTTTAAATATAAAAAGAAAAAATACGGCTTTTCTATATACTTGTAGATTATTAATAATTTTTGACTTAGCTTATTTTTGTAACAAACATTATACTCGTTACTCTTGTAATCAACTTACTGTATAAATTAAATGTTAACGATAAATAAATGAACATAATCATGAATACTTCAATTGACATCAAAAAACGATTATCACCAATTTTCTCTATGCTTTTAGCAATAGGTTTAATGGCAGGTTGTGCTTCTGTTACAGATGCAAATATCGATCAGCCCGACGACGCACCGGCCAAAGTAACATCCGTTGACAATGAACTGAACGACAAGAATCTCATCAATGACGATTCGATCTGGGACAGCAGTATTGGCGACGACATGGACCCGATCATCGACCGGCCAACCAGCGGCGGCACATACCACGATTAATACCGATCCACAATTAACAGCTATAGTTTGGTATTTTGCTTATTTTTTGTCAAATATAGTTTAAGATTTATACCTGGCATTAGTCTGAGTATGATTACGGAATGACTTCTCATTATTTCCCAATAAGATGAATATTATTTATTCAGTCATATTCTTATGGTTTGCCAGTGGTATGACATCGGACCCCCTGGAACGTCAAATCCATACCTATTTTGACAATATTGAACAGCAGGAGTCGGTATCAGAATCACTCTGGTCTTTGGTTGACATTTTCCTTGATAATGATAGAAATGCGATCGGGGTTAAAGAGATTGGCACCGAGTTGAATGTGGATTGGATTGAATTGCTTGACCGGGACCAGGGTGCCCGGGCTTTAATCAACAAGCTGTCACATCATTTTGATAATGAACACCTGCACCTTTTTTTATTATTGCTGACTGCTTCAGAAGATGAAAGGCTTGAATATTTCTCGCAATTTTATCAGCAGAGTTCTAAAAATAACCTAAAAAACATAGCTGAATCTATCGCAAACAGCTCAACGATCCATTCAGAGGATCTGATTTGGGATAGATGGGATTTTTCTATTTTTTTAATGCTTTTTTATTCGAGAAATATTGAAGGTATTGATTCGGACTTTTATGATCGGGCATATCTCCACCTCACAGCTTTAACTGAGTACCAAACTTCGTATAATCCTTTAGTTAATGATCTGTTATACGCATCTATTTTTGAGAGTCTTTACAGCAGTGATCGATTTTATACGATCCTGAGTCTTTACGACGAGTTTATTTCTCTCGATAATTTCCCGAATACAATGACCAAGCGGAATCTTTACTGGAGTCTTGATTTTGCATTGTATCGCACAGGTTATATTGAATTAAGTCTCGAGGTTCAAAGAAAACAAACGATTCCCCTGACTGTGCATTCAGGTGATAAACTGACACTAAATACGATTCTGGCTGCTCACGGGGGGTACCTGTATACGATTGGCAGATATTCAGAAGCAAGGGAAATTTTCACTTCCGCTTTATCAGATACACTAAATCTGAATGCTACAGTTAAAACACGCCTGCTAAATAATCTAAGCCTTGTGTATTACAAACTTGGTGAAAGTAATCAATATATCGAAAATCAGATGAGTGCTCTTGAATTTGCGGTTGAAAGAAATGATTACAGTGACCAGCTTAATATTTACAGAAATCTTCATATTTATTATCGGAGTAACCGAAACTGGGATCTTGCACTTCAATACATCGAAGAGGCCATGCAGTTGTCAGAATCTACCGGTAATCTCAATGAGCTGGCCTCCATTATTATTTCAAAATCGGTGTACTACAATCAATATTTAAATGATCTGAATACAGCTTTCCAATTACTTGAAGATGCTTCAGAACTGCTTGAAACCATTACCGATTATAGGTTGAAAGTGCGGGCACTTTATGAGTTAGGCGGACTACATGAAAAAATGGGTGATTATTCAGAGAGCAGGGATATATATCTGGAAGTACTTGCCATAGTTTCGGAAAATAATAATGATCCAATGTATCTTGAAGCACTAACCGGTTTGGCGAACATCGAACTGCTGCAAGGCAATCTTGAGAGAGCCAGGCAGTACATCCGGGAATTTAATATTCATGATGTGACAGTTGCTGAATTCTATGTGCTTGTTAACGCAAGAAGAATTGAGGCTGACATCGCGTTTCAGGAAGGCCGATTGAGAAATGCTGAACAAATCATTAACCTGGTTTATGACCAGGTCATCGACAGATCCCGCAATACCACAGATATTGAAGCCGGTTACTGGCATATTGAAGATTCCTATCTCTATCTGTTTCAGCTTTACGCTGATCTGCTGCTTGTACAACATCGATATGACGACCTTACAAATATCCTGGACCAGTTAAAGACCATAAACGATGCTTCACTCCTTGAAAATCCGCTTTTACAGGCTGATTTACTAACAGAGGAACAATTAACTGAAAACAGAAGGATAGGACAACAGATCGATCAGTTGCGAAAAAGGCTGCTTGTGTCCGGAGACAGTGAACGGCTTGAAATTCAAAATGAAATCTCAACACTCACTGCACGCAGAAATCAGATTGCCCGCCAAACCACAACTGACGATTTATTTCAGGGCTTCAAAACCTGGAATATTCAATCCCGGTTAAATGGTGGAGAATTGATATTACATTCCACGAGGATACTGGATCATCTCTATTTAATCATGATTGATAATCAAAATATCAGGCTAAACAAACTGCCATTTGGCCCTCAGGAGGCACAGCTGTTTGAAAATGCAATAAGCGGTTTAACCACAGGTAATACCAACCTGAACTATTTGTATGATATTTATGAGTATCTTGGGCTGAATAAACTCCCGTCCCATACGAACAAGCTTGTTATCGCACCTGACAGTTATTTATACCAGCTTCCATTGGATGTATTACCAGTTGAAGAACCTGATTCAGATTTCAGCTATGGTTCTGCAAGGTATTTGATTGAGCAGATGGAGGTCAGATACATCAATAATTTGCAAGAGTTCATGCGGAATGAAAGAAAGGGTTTTTATGAACTTGATTTTACTGGAATAGGTATATCTGATTTTAGCCATACCGGAGATGGGCAGTTAATCTCTTTGCCAAAAGCACCCCATGAAATTGAACAAATTGTTCAGCGGCTTGACCGTGTGAAGAACAAGAAATCACTACTCGAAAACAGTGCAACTCCTCAGGCCTTCAGTTCCAGTGCAACCGGCTCCAGGATTCTTCATCTTGCATCACATAGTAAAATTTCTGAGAATGACCCGCTTTTCTCCACAATTTATCTTTATCCTGATGAAAATAGCAATGTAGATCACAATGAAATATCTGGACAAATTTTTGCTTATCAACTATTTGAAATGAATCTTCGAAACGACCTGGTTATGTTGAATTCATGCGAATCCGGGTCAGGTGATTATTTTCAGGGTTCGGGTATAATGGGCATCAGCAGGGCATTACGTTATGCGGGAGCACGAAGCCTTATCTTAAATTCATGGTCTGTTAATGATCAGTTTGCTTCAGACTTTGCAATAGAATTCTATACACAGCTCAACAAAGGGAGATCAAAATCAGCATCGCTTAGAAGTGCAAAAATTCATTTTTTGAAAAATAATAATGCTAATCCGCATTACTGGGGGCCATACATGCTGAACGGCGACAGTAACCCGGTTATTGAACCACGGGGANAAAATACAATGTTTGCTTTGTTGATGGTTTTATTTATCGCAGGATGTATTGCCACCCGAAAAAGACTAAGTGAAAATCAACAGTATTAAGATTGAATCAAAGTTCAGTCTACCTGCTTGCCAAAGCACGCAAATAACTCTGTGCTACCCGGCTATATGCTCCGTTTAATTCATATGCGTTTTGGAAAGCTTCTTTGGCTTCATCCAACCTGTTTAACTGAAAGTAGGTATTACCAAGGTACCAATAAGCCCGTTCTCTTACCAGCGGATCACTGTCATTAATCTCAATCACTTTCTCAAACCGGGCAGCAGCATCTTCATACATCGAGATGTTATAGAGAATCGAGCCTGCATTTATAAAAATCAGGGCTCTTGAACTGCTGTTGCTAATATCATCCAGCCTGTTTTCAAGAATACGTACTGCCTGTTGATGATGCCCATCATTTGCAAGTATAATAGCTTCACGAATTACTTCATCTCCACCGGAACCATCTGTAGTTCCATCAGCTGACCTGTAATAATCAAGTTCAATAGTTGTAATTGGTTGAATTACATCCGTTTCCGCGCTAAATGTAATCAATCCAAAACCACCGACGATTAATATGACGGCTGCAGCTGCTGCCAAAAACCAATTTGTTTTGTCATGGTTTGATGTGGAACTTTCCTCCACCAGATTATGAATTTTACTATCTTCTTCAACAATTCCCTTCAGGCTTGCCACTGTTTTTAAATAATCCAGTGCATGCTCATCCTGAATCAATTCGGCCCATAAATCATCTATCTGTTCTGCATCCAGCTTACCATGAACATATAGGTCAATTTTCCTCTCAAGTGCTGGTTTCATTTTTTTAAGTTTCATATGATTGCTATTTATTTAATCAAAAGTATAAAATATGATTGAGATTGTGTACTGAATCAAAATTGTTACAGATACCTTTCAACCTTTCAAACTGATAAATACCACTTTCTTTCAGAATACCTTTACAAACATGACAATAGTGTTACTTTTGATTACAAGACTGCCGGACATGGCATTTGTTACATTACCTAAAGATTAACTTTTTCTAATACTCTGGTGAGGCTTTTTATTGACTCAATTGACACCTTCTAAAGAACTAATTATCAATATTATAACAAGTTTTCCACAAGTTATTCACGCTTCAAGATTTGTTGTAAATTTTTGTAAAATAAGTTTCCTGGATTGAATCTGCTTTAATCAATTTTACAACCTGATGATATTAACCGGACCATAATTATTTAAGACTGACATTCATGTTCATAAAAATATTTTACGCAATTTTCTCAGTCTGTTTTATCGCCCCTATTTTAAACTACTCTGCTGAACCAGTTAAAACACTTCCTGAAAATCCGGAACTGGATTATAAAATTGGCCAGATGATTAAAGTCGGTTTTCGGGGTTTTTATATCCATGAAAGCACTCATATCATTCGTGATCTTGAAAAGTATCACCTCGGTGCTGTCGTTCTTTTCGACTATGATGTTCCTTCAAGGACCCCAGCCCGAAACATAGAATCTCCCAAACAACTCACTAAACTTGTATCCGATTTAAAAAAACATGCCACAGCTCCATTACTGGTAACTATTGACCAGGAAGGCGGACGGGTTGCCAGGCTGAAATCGGATCACGGTTTCCCACAATCTGTTTCAGCACAATATCTTGGGGATCATAACGATCCTGAAATAACCGACTCCTACGCTGAAAATACAGCCCTAATACTCAGGAATGCCGGTATCAATGTTAATCTTGCTCCCGTAGTCGATGTTAACCTTAACCCTGAGAATCCAATTATCGGCGGGATCGGACGTAGTTTTTCAAGTAATCCTCATACTGTAGCAAAACATGCAGAAATATTTATCCAGGCACATCACAGGCACAGTATTTTAACAACACTGAAACATTTCCCGGGGCATGGAAGCTCAAAAGAAGACTCACATCTTGGGCTTGTGGATGTAACCGATGTATGGTCGGAAGATGAGTTAGAACCATACAGAATATTGATTAATCACGGTATTGCTGATTTAGTGATGACAGCCCATGTTTTCAATGAAAACTGGGATCCGGATTTTCCTGCAACTCTGTCTGACCATGTTATTAATGGTATCCTTCGAAAGGATTTGGGGTTTGATGGTGTCGTAATTTCAGATGATATGCAGATGGATGCGGTCAGATCCTACTATGGCCTTGAAACAGCAATTGAGAAAACCATACTGGCTGGAGTCGATATATTGAGTTTTGCAAACAATTCCATCTACGATGAGAATATTGTACCAACTGTTCACGAAATCATTAAAAATCTTATTGATGATGGAAGAATTTCAGAGGAGCGTATCGATGAATCATATCGGCGGATTCGTAAACTGAAAATGAATATAGTTCCGGCCACGGAATAGCAACTTTGAATATGAAAATTTCTAACCGTCCAATTAAACGGGAGTTTCTATGAGCACTGATTATAGTTATACAATAACGGATCTTGAAAACCTATTTGAGAACGCTCAAGATAAGATCGATACCTATCGTTCTGTCTCTGATGAAACAGTGATGAAAAGAATTAAGGACGGCTCTTGGTCAATTCTTGAAATATGTGATCACCTTGTCGTATTTGGTAACCTGTACCTTAAAGAGATGGATAAGGCGATTACCAAATCAAACCCGGTTCCTCAGCAGGAAGGCCCATTCAGGCCAAGATGGCACTTCAGAAAAATGGCATCACTCTTTGAACCTCCTTACAAAATGAAGATGAAAACACTGCCAGCATTACAGCCATCTAATACAGAAAACCTGTCAGAAACTTTTGATGGCCTATCAGATATTCAGGCCAATATTCTTTATATCCTGGAACAGGCCGGTGCCAGCCGCTGGAATTTGAAAAAAATCAAAGGTAAAAATCCCGTTTACCGATTTTTATCGATGAATCTGATTGAATACATGGTCATGATAGACGTTCATCAAAGGCGTCATTTCTGGCAGATTGAACAGTTGTTATCTATTTTAAATGAAAACTGACTGCTTCAGATGTGTAATCAACACTCCCGGGCTTCTGGTGACGAGACGATTATTCCTTTGAGATCACATATTTGAGAATATCAACAACCTGCTGCGGAGTTTCTGTTACTGCAAAGGCTGCCGCATCCACTTCTTTTAAAGCATGAGTATGTTCCGGGGGATGCATAATAATGAGCTTTTTCCCAAGAGCTGATGCATATCCTGCATCAAAGGCTGCATTCCACTGCCGGTATTTCTCACCAAACCTGACAACAACAATATCTGCAAGTTCAATATGGGTGCGTGTGCGAATTGCATTAATTTTCGCACCTTTATGATCTTTCCAGAAATCTTTTTCTTCCTCTCCCAGTATTCTCACCCCGCAATCGTCACTCGCCGGATGGTCGGTAACCGGGGCATAAAAATTAACCGGTAACTTTTCCTGCTCAGACAATTGTTTTATCTCAGTTCTCCAGTCGGAGTGTATTTCGCCTGAAAGATATATATTCCATTCCATAGGTAACTTATTTCGTTAGTTAACATTCACTCTTATCAATTGGCTGACAGTCAATTTCGTTCACACTTCAACAATTTCCTCTGCTGCATCAAATTCAAGGAAAAATGTCGTTCCATGTTCTTCCCTGCTCTCGTACCAGATGCGTCCGCTCTGCTTGTCACTGAATTCTTTACAAATAGAGAGCCCGAGCCCTGTCCCTTTTTCATTTCCTGTGCCCTTCCGGCTTTCATCAAACGAGCCAAATAACTTATCCTGAATTTCATCAGGTATACCAATTCCTTTATCCCTGACCGCAATAATAACTTTACCATTTTCTGTCCTGGCATCCATAACTACATTATCACCGGGATAACTGAATTTTATCGCGTTTGATATCAAATTCTGAAGTGTGATTAAGAGCAGGCTCTGATCTGCCTGCACATGAATTGAATTATCAATCAAATTTTGGATGTCAATCTTCTTCTTCCTTGCATCACTTTTCATCATCAGAACCGCATCATCTGCAAGTTCACGTAAGTGGACCGGTTTCAATTCCGGTTTCAGGCCATTCATTTGACTTTGAGCCCAATTCAGGTAATTTTCAAGTGTTGAAATACTATACCTGAGCTTTTCATCCACTTTATTCAGTACCTGGTCCAAATCCAGCTCACTATTTTTATTTTCTCTTAGAATCAGGGTTAATGCATGCAATTGTGTGATCGGTGCCCGTAGGTCATGTCCCAATACAGAAAACAATTTATCCTTGGTTTGATTTAATCTCGATAATTCAGACTTCTTCATTTCCAGTCTTTTATATAATTCTTCAAGTTCGGTATGCTGAAGTCGCAATTTATTTGTTGTAAGCCTCTGATGGCGATACAACCTGAATAATAAAAGTGCTGCTCCAAATAATAACACGATCGAGACGATACCAATATATATTGCAGATCTCTGAGCTATCAGTTTTTCCTCAAGAAGTTCATTTTGCCGTCGTTCATTCTGTAATTCATATAATGTTTCAAACCTGGTAATTGCTTCTTCTCTTTCACGTAATTGCAGTGAGTCGGACATTGACTTATGCCGTTTCAGAATAGTAAATGCATCTTCATACAATTCAAGTTTTTCATTGGATTTCCACAATCTCTCAAGTACATCCAATTCCATTCTCATCGACCCTGACCGCCCTGCAATTTCAAGAGATCGATTAAACCTTTCAATTGCATCACTGTATTCACCAGTTAGAAAATGGACATCTCCAAGTCCGAGATTATTATAATATATACCTTGTTGAAGGTTAAGTTCTTCACTTTGCCTTAACGATTCCTGGTATGATTCCCATGCAAGTTCATACCTTTCCCTGTCCAAATGGATATTTCCAATATTATATAGAATCTGAATTGGACCGGTTATTGAACCTATTCGATTTGAATATTCAAGAGAAAGCTGATAGTATTCCAGTGCCTGCTCGTAATTTTCTTTCTCCCTGTTAAGAACTCCAAGATTCAGGTACGCCCGTTTCATGTCTTCATATGAATTGACCAGTATTGCCAGGTCCAGAGATTCATACAAATATTTTTCTGCAAGTTCGGGTTCCCCTTCTTTATTATACAGGTCACCTATATTATTATATACAACGATTTGAAGTGTTGTATCAGCTCTCTCCAAACCAATTTCAAGACTATTAAAATATCGCTCCACTGCTTTATCAAGCTCGCCCAACATTTCATAGACTACGGCCAGGTTCTGTTCAATTCCTGCTTCAAGTACCGGATCATTTTCTAACCGGACACGTTCAAGCACTTCAAGGTACAATGTGAGAGATTTGTTCAATTCATTATTAAAGCGATATGCAGTAGCAAGTAAATTACCTATTCTGAGACCATCATCACTTTTTTGATAATCATTGTACGCCGAACTGAGAATTTCGATAGATCTTGCATAGTGGCCTTGCGTCAGAAGAATATCACCCTGATAAAGTGCTGATTTGACAAGCCAGTCAGTCTGTCCGGTATTTTCACCAATTAACTCTGCCTCTTCGGCAAGTTGAAGTGCTTCAGCATAATTATTTTGAGAAATCAGGTTATCGATTCTTTCAAAAAATTCGCCGATTCTGAAATCATCAGAAATGTCATCTTCAATTACCACAGCTCCATCTAAATCTGTAGCAATATCTTTAAACCCTGTACTATTTGCCATTACCAAAAAAGTAAAGGGGAAAATAATAGAGATAATTTTCAGTCGCTCAGTGATATTCATTTTAATTTTTGTTACCTATTCGACAACCTATACTGACCCAAACAGATAAGCACTTCCCATCCACATGAAATCCAATATATGTGTCTTAAACGCCAGTAGATTTATAACCTTAAGAATAAAAAATTCTCACATGAAAAGAGTCTATCACATTCTTAATGTTTCAAATAATTTAGATATTTCTTTCTTTCATTTATTTCAAAATATAATTTTTGAAACTATTTGCATCTCAGTTTCGTCTGTTTATAATAGAGATGCAGGTAAATGGCAATTGCACATTATAACATAAATGAGATAACCTGGAATGCAGGAGATTTTAGAGTTAATTCTTGAACTATTAAGGAGAATTATTGAGGCACTGCTTGATCTCTTCACCTGATACCTGATTCTCAAAGCACCTAACCAACTGAAGAAAGCTCAAAAAAATAACTGATATAAATACCGAAACAACAGTATTTTAATCGCAACGAAGCCGATACACACTGGCCACCTACTCCCCTGCAGAGACATTTACACAGTAGTGTAATCAACGTTTTTATGTTGAATTTAATGTCGGGGCGACAGGATTTGAACCTGCGACCTCATCGTCCCGAACGATGCGCGCTGCCGGACTGCGCCACGCCCCGAAAAGCAAAACGGAAAATTACGAACTTAATTAAACACAATGCAACCATTTTAAACACATACTCTGAAACTAAGCTGAAACGTTAATCATTTGAATATGCTATTTTCAAAAAAACCTGATAGAACACAAACGAAAAAAGAAGAGATTGCAAATTCAATCAGCCATGTGATTGGATTGGCAGGTGCAATCATCGCTGCACCATTTCTAATCTATTATTCATCTGCAAACGGCGATGCTCTTACAGTAGCTGGCGCTTCAGTTTTTATCACAACAGCGATTCTTCTCTATCTTTCATCTGCACTGTATCACAGCTTACAACAAGGTAAAAAGAAAGAAATCCTGCAGATTATCGATCACGCTGCCATTTTTTTATTAATTGCAGGTACTTATACCCCATTTACCCTCGGGGTATTACGGGGAGCCTGGGGCTGGACTCTTTTTGGCTTGATCTGGGGTATTGCAGCCGGAGGAATTATTCTGAAAATATTAGTAGGGGTCAGATATCCCAAACTATCAACCACACTTTACCTGATCATGGGATGGCTGGCCATATTTGCACTCAAGCCTCTCATGGAAGCAATGACTATTCAGGGGTTGATCTGGATTGCTGCCGGTGGACTCGCCTATACTTTCGGTGTGATATTTTATGCCATGCCACAAAGACGATATTCACACTTCATTTGGCACCTGTTTGTATTGGCAGGTACCTCATTTCATTTTGTAGCCATACTGTTTTATTCCCATTAAGCAGGAAGAAATGTTGATAGTTTTTCGGAGCCTCTACACGGGATTGCTTATCTTTAAGCAGATGTTGGTTCTAAAGTGACAGGAATGAATGCATCAGTCATAAAGAATGATTGTCATTTACAGCAGCCTGAACACTGACATCATTTACTTCTAATCAATCAGATACAGAAAACTTTACTATGAAAATTACGCTGGAAAAGCTTGATGGTAAGCTGCATATGGAGGCAAATAATGAAGAAGGTGGCAAAATCCGCATCGATGGGACACGATCCATTGGTGGTATAGAAGGTGGCATGAGCCCGATGCAACTACTTCTTGCTGCTGCCGGTGGTTGCAGTACGATAGACATCATCAATATATTGGAGAAACAACGCCAGAACCTGAAAAATATCCATGTTGAAGTTGACGGTGACCGGCAAAAAGTAAGTACTTATTCAGAATTTAAAACTATCCACATGCATTATATCCTGGAAGGAGATCTTGATCCCGATAAAGTGGAGAAGGCAATCGAACTCTCCGTTGGCAAGTATTGCTCGGCATCAAAAGCATTGGAAAAAAGTTCCAGGATCACATATAGTTTTGAAATCCAGTGAAAACATAGATTATTTACTCAACCAAACTTTTCATTTGCTGTAATGAACTCATTCAGTCATAAATATTATCCGTATCAAACGTTTTTTTAAATCCGATCACTGTATGAAAAAAACCAAATTTGAAACTGATGCCATCCGAACACAAACCTCCACATCCGGGGAAAGGGAACACTCCACACCGCTCTACCTGACCTCAAGTTTTTTATTTGATTCAGCCGAACATGCCAGGGCTCTATTTGCCAATGAGGAAGAAGGGAACGTATACAGCAGGTATTCCAATCCCAATACAGACGAATTCATCCACAAAATGTGCAAGCTTGAGGGAGCGTCCTCGGGTGTGGCTACAGCGTCCGGTATGGCCGGTGTATTTTCAAGTATAGCAGCTCTATTAAAAAAAGGGGATCACATTCTCGCTTCCCGCTCTTTGTTTGGATCCACACATCAAATTCTCAGTGAACTGTTGCCACGATGGGGGATCACTCACAGCTATGCAGATATCAATGATCCTGATTCCTGGGAAAGTTTGATCCGAAAAGAGACGAAAATTCTTTTTCTCGAGACTCCCTCTAACCCGGGCCTCGATCTGATCGATCTTGAGTGGGCCGGTGAACTTTCAAAAAAGCATAACCTTATTAATATTGTAGACAACTGTTTTGCCACACCGTGGCTTCAAAGGCCTTTGGAATATGGTGCCGACCTGATTGTACATTCTGCCACCAAATTCATTGATGGCCAGGGCCGCGGTATAGGAGGAATCATTGTTGGCAAGGATGAGTACATTGAAGAAGTGTCGTTCTTCACCCGGCATACCGGCCCGGCTCTCTCGCCTTTCAATGCCTGGATGTTCAGTAAAAGCCTGGAAACTCTCCCTGTAAGAATGGATCGCCATTGTGATAATGCCGAACAACTGGCTGATTTTTTAGGACTTCATAAAAAAGTAAAATTAGTGAAATACCCATTTCATAAAGATCATCCACAACTCGAACTTGCCCGGAAACAGATGAAACGTGGTGGAGGTGTGGTCTGTTTTGAAATTGAAGGGGGATATGAGCAGGCTACACAATTTATCGACAAAGTGGCCATGCTTTCGCGTTCAGCAAATCTTGGTGATGCACGTACGATAGTAACACACCCTGCATCAACAACACACTCCAAACTTACAGATCAGGAACGTGAACGCGTTGGTATAACTCCAGGCCTGATTCGTATTGCTGCCGGCCTTGAGGCTATTGATGATATACTCGAGGATGTAGAACAGGCATTGTCTTAATATCAGGATTTTTGTTACCGAACTAAAAAAGGATGGTTTAATCTGTCTGGAGTTATTATGTCTGAGGATTCTGAAAATCAAAGAAAACGATCATGGGCAGAACCCTATAAAATTAAAATGGTTGAACCTGTCCGGATGACTACTACCGGTGAACGAAAAACCAGGATTAAAGAAGCCGGTTTCAATACTTTCCTGTTACGATCGAGAGACGTTTATATTGACCTTCTGACAGACAGTGGAACTTCTGCCATGAGCGACAGACAGTGGGCAGGTATGATGATGGGTGATGAAGCTTATGCAGGGAGTGAGAATTTTTACCACCTGGAACAGACAATTCAAAAATATTACGGGTACAAATATATCGTTCCAACCCATCAGGGAAGAGCTGCTGAACATATTATTTCGCAACTGCTGATTAAACAGGGAGATATCATTCCCGGTAATATGTACTTTACTACAACAAAACTTCACCAGGAGCTTGCTGGTGGTACTTTTAAAGATGTAATCATCGATGAAGCTCACGACCCCGGGAACCTGTATCCTTTCAAAGGAAATATAGATCTTGACAGACTCCGGGCTTTAATTGAACAATATGGAGAAAAAAGAATCCCATACATTTCTGTTGCCACTACAGTGAATATGGCCGGAGGGCAGCCGATATCCCTGAAAAATCTGAAAGAAGTCCGTAATCTAACCTCTCACTACGGTATTCCCATCATTCACGATATGACCCGTGTTGCCGAGAATGCCTATATGATAAAAAAACTTGAGGATGGACAGGCACACAGGAAAGTCTCGGAAATCGTAAAAGAAATATGTGATCTCACTGATGGAGCAACAATGAGTGCCAAAAAAGATGCTCTTGTTAATATCGGGGGATTTCTTGCAGTAAATGACAAGGGCCTGTTTGACAAAGCCAGAAACATGGTTGTCATTTATGAGGGCCTTCACACATATGGAGGAATGGCCGGACGTGACATGGAGGCTCTCTCTATCGGGATCAGCGAATCTGTCGATGAAGATCATATCAGAGCGAGGGTTGGCCAGGTAGAATACCTTGGAAAGAAATTGATTCAATCAGAAATACCAATTGTAATGCCGGTTGGCACACATGGGGTATTTCTCAATGCTAAGAAATTTCTGCCTCACCTGACGCAGGAAAAACTGCCAGCCCAAGCTTTGGCCGCTGCTATTTATGTCGATTCCGGTGTAAGGGCTATGGAGCGGGGTGTCGTTTCAGCCGGCAGAGATCCTGATACCGGTCAACAAAATTATCCAAATCTTGAACTTGTACGACTTACAATACCACGCCGGGTTTATACACAAGCTCATATGGATGTCGTTGCTGAATCCATTGAAGAAGTTTATTTAAACAGAAATAAAATCAGGGGCTTAAAATTTGTTTATGAACCCCGGTACCTGCGTTTTTTTCAATCCAGGTTCGAAGAATGCTGATAATATTGCCATTAGAAACAACGGTATCTCAACCCTTCGAATTTTAAACCCAAAATTGTCATTGGAACAATGGCAAAAAAGGTTTTACGACTTCTTTGGGTTAATATAAATTGACTTATTTCGATTCCGGATTATCTTACTGTAAACCGTTAAAACAAAACCTGTCATTTTATTGTCATGATACGATCCATTAAATTGTTTTGTCTGATATTGTGCTTCCCGATATTTGTACAGGGTTGCGGAGACGATCTGCCTGATGACCTGATTGCCTATACAAACGCCACCATATGGACCGGTACAGACCAGCCATCAATCGAGAATGCAGCACTGCTCATCCGTAATGGCACTGTTTTTGATGTCGTTCCGATGACTGAACTTGATTTACCGGATACTGTAGAAGAAATTGACATGTCTGATCGATACATCATACCGGGGTTAATAAATGCTCATGGCCACGTTGGAATTGCTAGAGGACTTGAAACCGGCCCATCAATACACTCTGAACAGAATGTATTGGATCAGTTACAATTATATGCGCGTTATGGAATAACCACGGTAGTAAGCCTCGGAGATGAACCACCGGAAGCTTTCACGGTTCGTGACAATTATAATCCCGGTGATCATGGAACAGCCCGATTATTTATGTCGGGGCCTGTCTTGAGCCCCTCTTCTCCTCAGGCTGCTTTTGAGGATGTTTCAGAGCTTATGCAGCATAATCCTGATTGGACAAAAATCAGGGTTGATGACAATCTGGGCCGTTCTCAAAAGATGAGCCCTGAAGTTTACAGGGCTGTCATTGAAGCTTCACACGAACATGAGATACCACTTGCAGCCCACATCGTTGCATTGGAAGATGCGAAAGGGCTTCTGGAAGCTAATGTTGATTTAATAGCACACAGTGTACGAGACGAGCCGGCAGATTCGGAATTAATTGACATGATGTTAGAAAGAGATATCTGTATCACCCCAACTCTCACGCGTGAAATATCTGTATTTATATACTCTGAGAGGCCGGATTTTTTTGATGACCCCTTTTTCTTACGATATGCAGATTCTGACGTAATCGATCAGTTACAGGAACCCGAAGTACAGCAGAGATATACCGGTACAACTGCAGATTATTACAGAGAAGCTCTTCCACTAGCCAAAGAAAATATGATGGCTCTGCACAATGCCGGAATCAGGGTAATTCTCGGTACTGACAGTGGCCCTCCCGCAAGATTTCAGGGTTATTTTGAACATTTGGAAATGGAAATGATGCAGGAAGCCGGAATGATTCCTGGTGAGATTCTACTCTCTGCAACCCGTTATGCAGCAGAATGTATGTTAATTGACGACCGGGTTGGCACACTTGTACCGGACAAACATGCGGATTTTATTGTACTCACTGAGAATCCATTTTCAGATATACAAAATCTCAGGAGTATTGAAGCAGTATATATAGGCGGTAATCAGGTAGAGATGTAATTCGGGGATAAAAATCGATTTCATTAAAAAAGGCATCACCTTTTAGGGAGATGCCTTTTAAAAAATTACAATACTGAATATTTCTGAAAATCAGTTATTAAACAATTTTCAGGATCAGTTCAGCAGTCCTTGCTGAGTAACCGGCTTCATTATCATACCAGCCGATCACTTTCACCAGTTTACCATCTACTTTGGTAAGCCCGCTATCCAGGATACAGGAATGGGTATTGCCGATAATATCTGAAGAAACTAACTCTTCTTCTGAATATTCAAGAATACCCTTCAGGGATCCTTCAGCAGCTTTTTTGAATGCGGCAAGTACTTCAGCTTCTGTTACATCACGACTAACAACAGCAGTAAAATCAGTTAACGATCCATCAGGAACCGGAACCCGAACAGCTCCGCCATCGAGCTTCCCATCAAGATGCGGCAGAACAAGCCCTACTGCAGCGGCTGCTCCTGTAGTGGTTGGTACGATATTACTTGCTGCAGCCCGTGCACGTCGCAGATCCTTATGCGGACCGTCAACAATTGCCTGATCACCGGTATATGCGTGAATTGTCGTCATAAATCCTTGCTCAACTCCAAATTCTTCATCCAGTACTTTAACCATAGGGGCCAGACAGTTTGTAGTACAGCTTGCATTGGAGTAGATCGTTGCATCTTTACTAATTTCACCGTCATTAACACCAAGTACAATCGTTTTCAGGTCTCCTTTACCTGGAGCTGATATGATCACTTTTTTGGCACCGGCCTCAATATGCTTTCCGGCACTTTTATCATCTCTGAAAATACCTGTTGATTCAACAACAACTTCAGCACCAAGCTCTCCCCACTTCAGGTTTGCCGGGTCTCGTTCAGATGATATCTGGATTTTCATTCCGTCGATCGTAATTGAGCTGTCATCGGCACTTACTTCACCGGGCCATGTACCATGAACAGAGTCGTACTTAAACAGATGAGCCAGTGTTTTGGGGTCAGTCAGGTCATTAACACCGACAACTTCGATGGTATCTTTTTGATATTGCAGGATTGACCGAGTAACAAGCCGACCAATACGGCCAAATCCATTAATTCCTACTTTAACTTTAGACATAATTAATTATCTCCTTATTCAATTCAAATTTACAGCTAACAGGTTTATTAGAAATCATTATAAAATAACGGATATTGCTCTCTCAATCCATTTTAGTTAGGAAAAAGCTGGGTTAAATTATATAAAATCAAATGGTAGCGCTTTTCTGATGTCCTGAACAGCAGGATTCATAAATTGAACCCAATCCACATATATGCAAATAAGAAAACAGAGATTAATCAGCCGATTATCACATCAATCATCCAGATCCACATCGTCCGGGATATCCTCATCGTCACCTATAATCTCATCAATTTCAGAAGTGGTATCTTCATCTTCGTCATCAGATTCTGTGACAACCGGGGCTTTTTTCTTTGTTTCTGCCCTTGCTCCGGCACGTTTCAACATCATGGCAATATCGGTATTATCATTATCGAGTGCTATGTTGAGAGCTGTGTCTCCGTTTTTGTCTTTCAGCTTCACATTTGCACCATTGTCAAGAAGATATTTTACAACTTCCGTATGACCCTCGCGGGCTGCGAGCATAATAGCTGTTTGCCCCCATCGCTGTTTTGCATTCACGTTCGCCCCTTTTTCAACGAGCATCTTTACAGCATCAAGTTTACCTTCACGTGCGGCCATTATGACAGCAAGATCACCGATTTCTACTCCTTTGTTGAGGAGGTATTTCATGATTTCGGTATTTCCATTCAGTGCAGCTCTATTCAGAGCCGTCCCCCCCATTTTTGTTTCTAATTTTGGATCTGCACCATTATCAAGCAAATATTTTACTATGCCAAGGTGGTTATTTTCTGCCGCAAAAATCAATGCCGTAGACCCATTCTTATGAGTTTCATCCAATGACGACCCACTCGCATGCAGACGTTTGATATCTTCAATTTTGCCGTTTTTGGCTGCCTGTAAAAGAGGCGAAAGCTCCATGGTGAATTCAGTTTAATTTGATTATAAATTGATATCAGTTCATTTCAATAACAGTTCCATCATCCGAATTCTAATCCGGAATGATGTATACAAACTTGAATCAGATTTTGTTCAGTATATCCAAAAATAATTACTATTAATCAACTGATAACTGAAATAGTTTACAACAGATAAGTTTTCAGATAATCACTGTAATTTTATATTCAGATCGTACCCGTTTGCAAAATCGGTTCCTTTTACCCTTTTTTTTCCCGGCATCTGAACTTCCACAAGCTCAACACTTCCCGAATTGCACCCTGCAAGTAGTTTACCATTTGTAAACACAAGTTCGCCCGGTTCAAGGTTTATGTCAGGGCCCCGGCGTGAGCGATAAATATTTAATTTATGACCATCATAATCAGCCCATGCTCCCGGAAACGGACTCATTCCGCGAATCTTGTTATGAACATTTTCAGAGCTATCGTTAAAATCAATTTTCCCATCATCAGAAAAAAGTTTGGGTGCCTGAGTTGCTTTATCATGATTTTGCGGAATCTTTGTAATATCTCCGTTGCTGATCATATCAACTGAATCAACCAGTAACTTTGCTCCCAAATCCTTTAAGCGGTTATATAAATCACCCGTTGTCTCATCCGGTCCGATTACAGTGGGTTTCTGCTTAATAATGTGTCCGGTGTCAACGTTCTTTTCCAGAAAAAACACTGTACAACCGGTTTCTTTTTCTCCATTTATAATAGCCCAGTGTATAGGAGCTGCCCCCCTGTATTTTGGCAGAAGTGATGCATGAAGGTTGATCGCACCATACCTGGAAACAGAAAGTAGATCAGGCGGCAAAATTTTGAATGCAACGACCACGAGTAAATCGGGATTTAGGTTCCTGATCTTTTCAATGAATTCGCTATCCCTGGTTGAATCTGTTTCTATAACAGGATAACCTAATTCAACCGCTTTCTTTTTTACAACCGACGGAGTTTGCATGCCACCCCTCCCTCTCCGCTTGTCGGGATTGGTTACTACTGCCAGGATATTGTGATCAGAATGATGAAGGGCAACCAGGCTTGGTACTGCAAAATCCGGCGAACCCATAAAAACAAGATTCAGCATCGATCTCAGGATTGCTTGGCAATGGTTTTTGGTACCAGCGGATATTCCGTCTCCAGTAAGCCACTGTCAATTTTCTGCAGCTTTGACTTATGAACTCTGCGTTTGAATGCACTCAGGTGATCGAGAAAGAGTATACCCTGCAAGTGATCATATTCATGTTGTATCACGCGTGCTAACCAGCCGGTAAATTCCTGCTCCTTCAAATCAAAATCCCGGTCCCGATAGGATAAAACAACGGATTCGTGCCGTTTTACGTCGTCACGAACTTCGGGAATGCTCAAACATCCCTCCTCCATTCTTATCACTTCCCCTTTCAGCTCTTTGATTTCTGGATTGATAAAGACGATTGGCCCGTAAGCAGGCTCTCCCGTTTCTTCGGCCATCAGATCGGCATCTGCGACAAAAATACTGATCAGCTCTCCCACCTGTGGTGCTGCAAGGCCAACACCCCTGGCATTATACATCGTTTCGAAAAGGTCATCAATAAACTTTTCAAGTTCCTTATCGATCATTTCGACCGGCTTGGTCTTTTCCTTTAAAACAGGATCATTATAGGTGACTATCGGTAATACTGACATGATTAATGACTTAAATCACTATGCAATTCTAAAAATTTCTGCAGGATCAAAGCTGCTGCAGTCTTGTCAACTCTTTCTTTTTCACGCCTTTTCATTTTGGGTACCCCTGACTGTATCATATTCTGAACTGCCTGTTTAGAACTGTATCTTTCATCCATTTTATAAACAGGAATATCCGGAAAAAGCCTGTTAAGCTTTTTAATGAAGCCTTCGACCATCTTAGTCGACTCATTTTCTTCTCCGGATGTGGTAAGAGGCCAGCCCACAACAAATGCGCGTATCGGGTACTCTTCCTGATACTTTTCAAGTTCAGAAAATACCTGTTCAGGAGAAAAAGTACCAGCAGGATTTGCAGAAGTACGAAGCAGGTCGGAACGTGCCAGTCCGACACGCTTCGTACCTACATCAATTCCTATAATCCTGCCGTAATTATTCAATTAATTATTTGAGCTTTCAAGTTCGTCAAGAGGTTGACGCAGAAACTCTTTCAGCAATTTACTCGGTTTGAAGTGAGTTTTCCTGTGAGCCGGCACATAGATAACTTCGTTGGTCTTCGGGTTCCTCGCCTTTGGTTTGGCTTTGGTTTCTTTTACTTCGAATACTCCGAAGTCCCGCAGCTCAATTCGACAGGTTGGGTCTGCATCCATCATTGTGCCTCTCAGGGCACCAATAACTTCATCAACCCAGGGTTCCGCCTGATTCAGGGGTACATCCATAGATTCTGCAACTCTTCGAACAATATCTCTTTTTGTGTAGGTGATCATATTTACTTTACTAACTGTTTTTTAAGTATTTACATATTTCTTAACGCCTCTGATGAAGCGCTGATAATATAGTGCTTATAGAAATAAAATTTTATAAAAAATAGATAAAAGTGAAAATTATTGTTTTTATTGAATTTGTAGTCAATATTTATTATGGCTGATGAGCCGGGGTTAAATCAGGTTCTTACGCCATAAAACCCGGCGGTTACACTACTCATATCGCATTACATTTTTGATACCGGGGACTTTTTTTATCCTATCAATGATTTTCTCGAGGTGATCAAGGTCATTTACATAAACTGTTAAAATACCTTCGAACATTCCGCTGTCGCTGCTGACGTTAATGCTCTTCATGTTCGTTTTCATGGATTTCGATAATACATCTGTTAAATCGTTTACGAGTCCCACCCTGTCTTCGCCAATAACCTTAATTGCACCAAAAAACTGCTGGCCAATAGTTCTTGCCCATTTAACATCGATAATTCTTTCACTGTCGGTCTGAATTAAATGGTGGGCATTTTTACAGTTAGACCGATGTATTTTCACGTCACCATTCCGGCTGATAAAGCCGATTACTTCATCGCCAGGTATGGGGTTACAACAGTTGGCATAAGTATATTTAACATTTGATACTTCTCCATTAATCAACAGGTCTTTACCGGTATCACTCCCGGACCGTGCTGTAGAAATAAATTTCTGCTGCAGTTCATCTTCAGTGAGCTTTTCATTTCTTTCTTCTTTTTGATCCCCTTCAAACCGCCCCATACTCTTGATCTGCTGAACTGCTTTAAAAAGATCATTTACATCAAATGCACCGGAACCGATTTTGTAAAAAAGTTCCTGTGCTGAATCAAAGTTAAGTTTATGAGCAACACGTGTCAGTTCCTGTTCAGAGATTTTCACTTTACCACGGCTGGCTCTTTTCTGCCAAATTTCCCGGCCTTCATCTGCGACCTCTCGCTCTTTTTTCTTAATAAACTGGCGAACCCGTGATTTCGCTTTATGGGTTACAACATCGTTAATCCAATCCGGATTCAGATTTATTTTATTACCGGTTATGATTTCCACCTGATCGCCAACTTCCAGTTTCTGACGCAGTGGAACCATTTTTCCATTCACCTTGGCTGCCATGGCCCTTTCACCGATCTCACTATGAATCTCAAAAGCGAAATCGATACAGGATGCCCCCTGGGGAAGGGTTTTTAATTCACCATCAGGTGTAAAAACATAGATTTCATCCTGGTACAGGTTTAACTGAAAATCCTTTACAAATTCTGTTGCTGCATCCGGACGGGGATTGTCCAGTACATCCCGTACCCAGTGAATGAATTTGTCAAGTGGATTGGTTCCATCGGATCCTTCCTTATACTTCCAGTGTGCGGCAAGTCCTTTTTCAGCAATGACATCCATTCTCCTGGTTCGAATCTGGACTTCAACTTTCCGGCCTTTCTGAGTAATTACAGTGGTATGTAGCGACTGATAACCGTTCGCCTTGGGCACGGAAATAAAATCCCTGAAACGCTGAGGGATTGGTGTATACCAATCGGTAATAATCGAATAAACTCTCCAGCAGTCTTCCTTCTTGTGAGGTTCTTCCAGGATGACCCGAATTGCAAACAGATCATAAATTTCCTCAAACGGTTTTTGCTGGCGCTGCATTTTTTTAAATATCGAATAGATATGCTTCGGCCTTCCCTTAATCTCAAATTTAAAATTCTGCTCCGATAACTCTTTTTTAATCGGCTGCATAAACTCCCTGATAAACGACTCCCGTGATTCTTTCTTCTCCCTCAGTTTACGGGCGATAAACTTGTAGGAATTAGGGTCCATCACTTTAAAGCAGAGATCTTCAAATTCATTTTTTACTTTAAATAACCCAAAACGATGTGCAAGAGGAGCATACAACTCCATCGTCTCTGTGGCAATCTTTAATTGTTTTTCACGGGGGAGATGATGAATCGTTCTCATATTGTGAAGCCTGTCAGCAAACTTTATCAAAACAACCCTGATATCTTCTGCCATAGACAGAAGCATTTTCATAAAAGTTTCTGCCTGTTTTGTATCTCTGCTTTCAAATACACCGGCAATTTTAGTCACACCGTCAATGATATGGGCTACAATTTCACCAAACAGATTTTGGATGTCATTGAGGGTAACAGATGTATCTTCGACTGTATCATGAAGTAACGCTGCAGCGACGGATTCATCATCAATTGCAAGATCGCTTGCCACGATTTTGGCAACTTCAAGCGGATGCAAATAGAACGGTTCACCGGAAGCCCGGTTTTCTCCCTCATGGGATATATAACATAACCTGAATGCACGACTGATTAATTCGTCATCAACATGATCCAGGTTATCATGGCAGATTTTCAAAAGCTGGCTCAGATCATCCTTTTGAACAGAACCTAACCCCTGAGTCTCAAACCGTTCAATAATATGATTTTCTACTTTTGCCATTAATTACAAAAAAGTCAACTACTTACTATCGTGTTACCGTTCCAGGCCAGCAGGGCACATCATTCCCGCAACCTGTTAGATTGATCTATTGATTTCCACAATATTTAAACGCATTCAACCGGAAAACATTTGGTTACCGAAATTTAAGCAATCCTTAAAGATACTCTGAATCAAAGATCCTCCAAAAAAAAAGCGGCTGACTCTCATCAACCGCCTTTTAAAATACGTCCAAAGTAATACTGCTCAAAGTCTGTATTAAAATTCGAGTGTAATCCCTATTGCAAGCCTCCCGTTTTGCCTGTGATCAAAACCATCATCACTGAATAACCTTGTAAAACGGTATTCAATAAATGGCTTCAGTACCGGAATTGGTGACACTTCCGCACCGACAAATATATTCCAGTAGATACTGTTATCACTGAAGTCAAAGTTTTCTTGCTGTGATACTGCCTCAAAACTTTCACTTCCAAGCCCTGCACCTGCATACGGTTTGATTAATCCGAGGTTAATTCCACCTAATCCAGCCAGGCCAAAATCATAGCTGTCCAGTTCATGAGGAACCTGTACATCCCGGTACGATTGTACTGTTTCGCTGAAATAACTGAAGTGTGCCCGGATTCCAAGATCAAACATTGGTACAGTACCGAGGATATCCCTTTGAACACGTAATCCAAAACCATTAGTAGGTTCTGTATCACGTAATTCGTACGAGGCACCCACGCCCCACTGAGCTTCAGCTTTCTCAGCCGGGATAAACGTTAATGCAATTAAAATTGCTGCGGTCAGTAAAAAACTGGTGGTAGTTTGTCTATACATGGTCGTCTGTCTTTTCTTTTGATTTTACTTTTGACTCGATTTTTAATCTCAAGGTACAAATTCAGTTGATCATTTCAGTTCCAGTTGTTTCACAGAAAATTCATCTGTTGAATATGGTTCCCATTTCTTGCGCACTGTCTACATGAATTCTTCCTG